>Ga0070741_10003197_pt1 | contig 41334 bp, 36 predicted proteins | sample Coa_R1_4_FD_66440 | JGI IMG/M metagenome (GOLD analysis project Ga0070741, IMG submission 66440) | Surface soil microbial communities from Centralia Pennsylvania, which are recovering from an underground coalmine fire - Coalmine... | ecosystem: Environmental > Terrestrial > Soil > Unclassified ... | reverse complement strand
CGCGAGCGCAACCGCCGCGTCGAGCTGCACATCCTCAACTGAACACTGGCTTGGAATTCCAACGCCAGGGATATAGGAGAAGCACCATGTCAGGGACACGTAAACTCGCCACGCTGGCGGCGATCCTGCTCGCCGGGGCCATGTCGGCCTGCACTTCCAACGGCAACGGCGACAACAGCGGCAGCAGCGGCGGCGGCAGCAACGGCGGTGGTGGCGGCGGCGGCGGCATCGACGGCAGCAGCAGCAGCGGCGGCCCGGCCAACGACGGCGGCGGCAATTCCAACATCACCGACAACGGCACCCAGGTCGCGCCGCCGGCCCGGTTCATCTGCACCGCCGGCGCCCGCACCTACGACGGCGTGAGCACCGCGGTCGGCGCCAACGGCCTGGTCGGCGGCCAGCTGACCACGCTGCTCAACAGCGTGGGCGGCACCAGCGCCACCAAGCTGCTCAACAGCGTGACCGAGCCGGACAACGTCATCGACGGCAAGCTGAGCACCTTCGCCACCTTCACGCTCACCGCCGGCCTGCTGACCGGCACGCTGGATTCGGTGGACGAATCGGTGCTGTTCCCGAGCCAGGTGCCGGCCGGCAAATTCGCCGTGTTCGGCCTGTCCTTCCCCAACGGCACCGCCAACCTGAGCCTGCTCAATTCGGTGACCGTGGCGACCTACCTCAACAACGTGCAGCAGGAGCAGAACACCCTCAACCAGACCCTGCTGCTGGGGCTGCTGGGGCAGGGCGTGCTGACCTCGCCGGCGGTGTGGCTGGGCATCAAGGCGGAAAAGCCCTACGACCGCGCCACCGTGCTGCTGACCCCGGGCCTGCTCTCGGCCGACGTCGGCGACGCCATGCACGTGTATGAAATGTGCGTGGACGGAGAGCTGGTGGGCGGCTCGAGCAGCAGCTCCGGCGGCAGCTCGAGCAGTTCCAGCAGCTCGGGCGGCCCCTGATCCGGGTCGCAGCGCCAGTTGCGAAAGAGGGGCCGCGATGCGGCCCCTTTTTTTTGTCAGGCGGCTTGCGGCAGACCGCTTTCCAGGCCGAAGAAGCGGCCGACCAGGCGCCGCTGCAGCGGCGCGCTGTCGACGCGGTTGACTGAAGCCCAGAACGCCTCGCTGCCGGCATGGCTGCGGCAGTACCACTGGATGTGCTTGCGCGCGATGCGCGTTCCGGCGGCCTCGCCGTAGAGCTGGTACAGCGCGTCGAGGTGCTCCAGCAGCAGCGCGCCGGCCTCGGCCGGCGCGGGCGGGGGCAGCTCCTCGCCGGTGGCGAGATAGTGCGCGATTTCGCGGAAGATCCACGGCCGACCCTGCGCGGCGCGGCCGATCATCAGGCCGTCGGCGCCGGTGTGGCGCAGCACCTGGCGCGCCTTGCGCGGCGTATCGATGTCGCCGTTGGCCCACAGCGGGATGCGCACCGCCTGCTTGATCGCGGCGATGGTGTCGTACTCGGCCGCGCCGCCGTAGAGATCCTCGCGGGTGCGGCCGTGCACCGCCAGCGCGGCGATGCCGCTGTCCTCGGCGATGCGCGCCACCGTGATGCCGTTGCGGTGGCCGCGCGCCCAGCCGGTGCGGATCTTCAGCGTCACCGGCACCGGCACCGCCTCGACCACGGCGCGGCAGATGCGCTCCACCAGGGCCTCGTCGCGCATCAGGGCCGAGCCGGCCTCGGCGTTGCATACCTTCTTCGCCGGGCAGCCCATGTTGATGTCGATGATCTGCGCGCCCTGCGCCACGTTGTGGCGCGCCGCCTGTGCCAGGCGCAGCGGGTCGGCGCCGGCGATCTGCACCGCGATGATGCCCGGTTCGCCGGCGTGGTCCATGCGCGTGCGCGACTTGGCGGTGTTCCAGAACCGCGGGTCGTCGATGGTCATCTCGGAGGCCGCCAGCCCCGCGCCCAGGCGCTTGCACAGCACGCGGAAGGCGCGGTCGGTCACCCCGGCCATCGGAGCCAGGGCCAGCGCCGGTTCGATCTGGTAAGAGCCGATCTGCATGGGCCTATTATCGCCCATGCCCAGGGCTTTTTTGTCCGAGCGGGGCCAGGCAACGGCATCCGCCCCGGCAGCTGATCGGCGCAGGGCGATCCGGCCACTGGATGCAGGCAATAGCCGGCGGTAGCCGGCCGAAGCGCCCTGTTCGAGAACTTTCGGGCGGTTCAGCTGCGCTTGTACACGATCTTCTTCTTGCCGCCCTCGCAACTGCCCACCACCTTCTGCTCCTTCACCCCGGCGGCGTCGATCACCTCCAGGGTGTAGGCCTTGACGCCGTGGCCCTTGACCTTGGCTTCGATCTGCGACTTGACCTCGTCGCAAGGGGTGGCGGAGGCGCTGGCGGCGGCGAAGCCGAGCAGCGCGGCAATGACAATCGGACTGAGTTTCATGGTTATGGCTCCCTGGAGATGTGTTCGGCTGCACACGACGCAACCTTATCAGGCCGCGGTGACGTCCCGATGCAGCGCCGATGCAATTTTTATGCAGGCGGCTTGCGGGCTGGCGGATTCCCGCTGCGGGACGGCATCATCGGGGCCGGCCCGACCGGAGTACCTTGATGCGAATGCTGATCCCGCTGTGCGTGTGGCTTCCTCTGCTGGCGCTGGCCGACGCCGGCGCCACCGCGTCTGCTCCCGCCGAGCCGTTCAAGGCGATGGCTTTCCTTGCCGGCCACTGCTGGAAGGGCAGCTTCCCCAACCAGCCGCAGACCGACGAGCATTGCTTCGAATGGATCTACGACGGCCGCTTCCTGCGCGACCGCCATGTCGTGCGCGGCGAGGGCCACGCCGACTACCTCGGCGAGACCACTTATTACTGGGACGCCGCGCTGGGCCAGGTGCAGTACCTCTACATCGAGAACCAGGGCGGCTACAGCAAGGGCGGCGTCACCGCGGACGGCAGCAGCCTGGTGTTTCCGCCTGCGGCTTACGTCGACAACGGCCAGGAGCGGATCTACCGCAGCCGCTGGCAGCGCGACGGCGACGACGCCTACGAGGCGGTCAACGAGTTCAAGAGCGGGGGCGGCTGGGTGCTGGCGTGGAAAGTGCGGATGCAGAAGCAGGCGCCGGCGCCGAAATAACCCGGCCGCCGCCGCTTGCGAAATGCGGGATTGACACCCCGGCGGACGCATCCTAGCTTCAGTGGCGCTGCAAGCCGCATTGGCTGGTTCCATTGCCGAAAGGGGGAAAGCATGAACTGGTATCTGGCTGTATTGAAGAAATACGCAGTGTTCGAGGGGCGCGCATCGCGCACCGAGTTCTGGATGTTCACGCTGTTCAGCTTCATCGTCGGCGTCGTGCTGGGGATCTTCGACAGCATCCTGCACATGAAGGGCAGCTACGGCATCGGCGCGCTCGGCGCCCTCTACAACCTGGCGGTGCTGCTGCCCAGCATCGGCGTGGCGATCCGCCGCCTGCACGATACCGGCCGCAGCGGCTGGTGGCTGCTGCTGATCCTGCTCCCGTTCATTGGCTGGCTGATATTGCTGGTGTTCTACATCCTGGAAAGCCAGGCGGGAGACAACCAGTACGGGCCGAACCCGCATCCGCTCGCGGCGCCCTGAGTCTTCGATCCGCGAACGCGGCGCGCCTGCTGCGCAGGCGCGCCTTTTTTGCGCACGGCCATCGTGGTGACGCGCGGTTCAGTGCCGCGAAGACGCATATGGATATGCGCAATGCGCCGCGCGGCGTCACCGGCGACATGCCGGTTCGCACGGATGCGTCGTGGGGAATGGGGTTTTCGCGAAACTCCTGCTACTCTACGCGCGCCGCGTTTGTCGTATGCGGAATCACACGAAATCTTAAGAGAGAAAGGAACACAATGAGCGATACGCTGACCCGCAAGGATCTCGTCGAAGTCCTGGCCAAGAAGCACGACCTGCCGAAGTCGCGCGTCGACGCCCTGGTGGTGGACCTGCTGGACGACGTGACCAAGGCGCTGAAGAAGGGCAACAAGGTTGCCCTGTCGCAGTTCGGCATCTTCGAGGTGAAGAAGCGTCCGGCGCGCAAGGGCCGCAACCCGGCCACCGGCGCCGCGATCAAGATCCCGGCGAAGAAGAACGTGCGCTTCAAGTCCTCGGCCGGCCTGAAGAAGACCATCGGCTGAAGCCTGGCGGATGTGAAAAAGGGGAGCCTCGGCTCCCCTTTTTCGTGGCGGTCAGCTTGTCTGGACAGTCGCGGCAGCGATGCCGGTGGTCGGAAAGGCAATCCCGGCCGGTATCAGCCGGCGAGCCGCGCGGGTTGCGCCGGATGGTGGTGGTGATGATTGCGCGGCGGCAGCGCCGGATTGCGCCACTGGCACAGCGTCACGCCGCTCTCGTCCTGCGCCTGGTAGTCGCTGACCAGGAAGCTGAGGCTCAGGCGCTGCAGGCGCGCTTCGGCGGTGAGGGCGGTGGGAAAGATCAGGCGCACGCGGTCCAGCACCGCCTTGAGACGCGCCAGCGCCGGGCGCAGCTCGGTGCCGAGCAGGCGCGCCGCCTCGGAGGTGCTGGGGTAGGAGGCGAGCACCTTGCCTTGCTCCGACACCAGTTCGGCGTTCTGGAAGTGCCAGTGCACGCCGTCCAGCAGGGCGTAGCGGACCATCAGCTCCGCGCCGGCGTCGAGTTCGGAAGACATCTTCGATAGCGGCATCCTGGCCTCCTGGTTGCGGCGCGCCGGATCGTCGCGCCCGCACTGGCCGTCCTCCCAGACGACCCATTGGATTGTGGCATATCCACCGCCTCCCGGGGCAAGCGCGCGGATGAGGGACGCGCGCTGGTGCTGCGGGCGCCGGTTCTACCTGTCAGTCGTCCTGCGCCGCAAAAGCCGCCACCCGGCCCGCTGCGAAACTGTGAACTACCGCACACCTCGGCCGCGCTCAGGCGCCGCCGACCTCGCGCTGCAGCGCCTGTGCGCGCGCCAGGGCCGTGGCGTCGGGGAGCGCCTGCGTGGCGAATTTCTGCAGGGCGGCCCGCAGGTCGGAGCGGGCGCCGTCGCGCTCGCCGTCGCGCGACTCCAGCTCGGCGCGCAGCAGCAGCACCTGGGCGGCCGGGTCCATCGGCGTCGACTTGAGCGCATAGGCCGCCGCCGCCTGGTCGAGCAGCCAGCGCGCCTCGGTGCGGTTGGCGGCGTCCTGGGCCAGCAGGCCGCGCGCCAGGTCGTAGGCGCGCTCGGCCCACAGCGGGCTGGTGCGCGGGTATTTCCGCTCGGTCAGCGCCACCGCGTGGCGCCGCAGGCGCACCACCTCGGCGCCGGCGCCGCCGCGCTGTTCCAGCGTGTCGGCCAGGGCTTCCTCGACCAGGCAGTTGTGATACGCCTCCGGCCCGATCAGCGAGGCCAGCCGGGCCGCGGCCTGGCGCTGAATCGCCTCGGCCTCCGCCAGCCGCCCCTCGCCGGCGAGCGCGCGGCCCCATTCGCTGCCGGTGTACCAGACGATGCCCTTGTCCTCGCCCAGCACCCGGCGGCTCAGGCTGAAGGCCTGGTCGAGTTCGCGCTCGGCCTCGGCGTACTGCTGCATGCGCAGGTGCAGGCGTCCGCTCTCGCGCAGCAGGCTGACGTGCACCGATTCGTCGCCTTCGGGGCGGGCGGCTTCGCCGTCGCGGAACGCCTGCCCGGCCTCGTCGAAGCGGCCCAGCTTCTGCGCATACAGCACGCCCAGGCTGTTGTAGCTGCTGGCCAGCGTGTCGTGGCGCGGGCCCAGCACCGGCTTGGCGATGGCGATGGCGCGGCGCAGCAGCACTTCGGCCTCCTGCGGCCGCTCGCTGCGCTCCATCACGATCGCCAGGCTCGCCATCGGGCGTTCCAGCCAGGCCGAACCGGGGCCGTACAGGCGCTCGTAGCGGGCGATGGTGTCGCGCAGCAGCAGCTCGGCCTTGGCGTCGTGGCGGCCCTGCTCCTCGGTGCTGCCCAGCTCGAACAGGGCATGGATGGTTTCCGGGTGGTCGGGCCCCAGTTGCTTCTCGAAGATGCGGATCGCCTCGGTCTGCAGCGCCAGCGCGTTGTCCGGCGCGCCGTTGCCCCAGGACAGGGCGATGCCCAGGCGCAGCTTGACGCGGCCGGCCTCGACCGAGTCGTCCAGCCCGAGCCGGTGCAGGATCGCCAGGGCGCGCTCGGCGCATTGCCGCACTTCCTCGGTGCGCACCAGCACGCTCAACGGCTGCATCAGCTGGCTCAGCGTGGCGGCGACCTCGCGGCTGTCGGGGCCGTACCAGCTTTCCTTCTCGCGCAGGGCGCGGCGCAGGGTGTCGGCCGAGCCGGCGTTGTCGCCCATGTTGTACTGGATCTGGCCGAGGTTATCGAGCAGCTCGGCGTGCAGGTCCGGCTCGTTGCGCAGCTCGCGGTCGGCATGGTTGAGCGACATCGCGATCAGCTGCGCCGGCGTGCGCGCGCTGCTGCCGTCCATGCTCAGCGGGTCCTGCTGGTGGAACACCGACAGCACCAGGTCCTTGACGTGCTCGGCGCGCTGCGCCTGCAGCTCGGCGCGGCGCGCCTGCCACAGCACCGCGGCGGCGCCGCCGGCCAGCGCCACCAGCACCGCTGCGGCGGCCGCCACCGCGACGCGGTTGCGCCGCACGAAGCGGCCGCTGCGGTAGGCGAAGGAATCCGGCCGCGCCAGGATCGGCCGCTGCGCCAGGTAGTTGCGCAGGTCGTCGGCCAGCTCCGAGGCGGAGCGGTAGCGGCGCTCCGGATCCGGCTGCAGGCACTTGAGCACGATCAGGTCGAGGTCGCCCTCCAGCTCGCGCGGGCGCAGCGGCGGCGCCTGGGCGGCGGGCGCGGCGCCGCGCAGCGCGGCGCTGGGGCGGGTCAGCGCCTCGCTGCCGCGGCTGAGCGAGATCGCGGCGGCGGCGAGGCTGCTGTATTCGCGCGGCAGCCGCCCGGTCAGCAGCTGGTACAGCAGCACGCCGAGCGAGTAGACGTCGGCGGCGGTGGTCACCGGGGCGCCGAGGATCTGCTCCGGCGCGGCGTACTGCAGGGTCACCGGCGCGCTGCCCGGGCCGGTCGCGGTGGCCTCGCCGTCGGCCTCGCCGAGCAGCTTGGCGATGCCGAAGTCGAGCAGCTTGGGCTCGCCGGCCTGGTTGACCAGCACGTTGGAAGGCTTGAGGTCGCGGTGCACCACCAGGCGGCGGTGCGCGGCGTGCACCGCCTCGCAGACCTCGCACATCAGCTCCAGCACGCGGCGCAGCGGCGCGCGCTGGCTGCGGCACCAGTCGATGATGGGCAGGCCTTCGACCTGCTCCATCACCAGGTAGGGGCGTCCCTCCGGGGTGGCGCCGGCGTCGATCAGGTGGGCGATGTTGGGATGGGTCAGCTGGGCGAGGATGCGCCGCTCGCGCAGGAAGCGCTGCAGCAGCGCGTCGGTGTCGAGGCCGCGCTTGAGGATCTTCAGCGCCACCTGCTGCTGGTAGGCGCCGTCGGCGCGCTCGGCGCGGTAGACCTCGCCCATGCCGCCGCGGCCGAGCGGGCCGAGGATGCGCCACGGGCCGTAACGGGTACCGGCCGGCACCGACTCCGGCGGCGGCTCGGTCGAGCTGACCTGCACCGGCTCGGCCAGGAAGCCTCCCGCGTCGGTCGCCTCGAGCCCGTCCAGCGCCGCCAGCATGGCGGCGACCTCCGCCCGCACCAGCGGGTCCGCCGCGGGCTGGCGCAGGCGTTCGCGGCGCTCCTCGGGCGCCAGCTCGTGCAGGCGCGCGAACTCCCCTTCCACCTGAAGCCATTGCTCGCGCGATAGTGTCATTGGCGCTTATTGTCCCCGGCGCGCCGCCGCGCGCACCCCCTGTTCTAGGGGGTCGGCCGCGGCGGCCTTTTGCCATAATGGCGCCATCCGGGGAAAGGGTATCGTGAGTGGCAAGTGATACTGGGGATTCTCCGCCGGGGATGGCGGAGGACATTGGCGGCACCGTCGAACAGCTGCTGCCGGTCGTTTACCACGAACTGCGTTCGATCGCGCGGCGCGAGCGGCGGCGGCTTGCCGGCGGCGAGACCCTGGCCACCACCGCCCTGATCAACGAGGCCTATCTGCGCCTGGTGCGCAACCCCGCGTTCGCCTCGCGCGCCAACTTCCTGCGCATCGCCTCCGTCGCCATGCGCCGCATCCTGGTCGACCGCGTCCGCGCGCAGTTCGCGGCCAAGCGCGGCTCCGGCGAAGGCACCCTCGACATCGACGAGGTGCAGGACTTCATCGTCGAGGACGAGGAGACCGTGCTGCAGGTGCACGAGGCGCTGGAGACGCTGTCGGCGGTCAACCCGCGCCTGGTGCAGATCGTCGAGTGCCGCTTCTTCGCCGGCTACAGCGAGGTCCAGGCGGCCGAGGCGCTGGGCCTGTCCGAGCGCACCGTGCAGCGCGACTGGGCGATGGCCCGCGCCTGGCTGAAGAAGGAGCTGGGGCGATAGGGCGCGGCGGCTAGCGGCGGCGCAGGTCGAGCAGCGGCTGCTCGGCGGACGGCGGCGGCGCGCAGTTGTTGCAGTCGCTGCAGCCGGCGCCACAGCCCGCCGCCTGCTCGGGCGGCAGCAGGCGCAGCCCGAGCCGGCGCAGGGCCGGCGCGCGCTCCGGCCGGAGCAGCCACAGCGCCGCGCCGCGCAGCGCGCGCCGCTTCAGCTGCGGCGCGAACACGCCGGCGGCGTAGAACGCGCAGGGCAGCACGATCAGCGCGACGATCAGGTATTGCAGCGCCGTGCTCATGCCAGCGCGCTCGCGATCTGGTAGGTGATCAGCGAAGCGAGATACGCCAGGCCGAACAGGTAGCCCGCCGCGACCGCCACGGTGCGCACCGAATTGGTTTCGCGGCGGATCACCGCCAGGGTCGACAGGCACTGCGGGGCGTAGACGTACCAGGCCAGCAGCGACAGCGCCGTGGCCAGCGGCCACTGCGCCGCGATCAGCGGCTGCAGCTGGTTCGCCGCCTCCTCGGCCGGCGCCGACAGGGCGTAGACGGTGGCGAGCGAGCTCACCGCCACCTCGCGCGCCGCCAGGCCCGGGATCAGGGCGACGCAGATCTGCCAGTTGAAGCCGATCGGCGCGAACAGGTGCTGCAGGGCGTGGCCGATGCGGCCGGCGAAGCTGTAGTCGATGGCCGGCCCGGCGAAGCCCGGCGGCGGCGCCGGGAAGCTCGACAGCAGCCACAGCACCACGGTGAGCGACAGGATCACCGTGCCGACGCGGCGCAGGAAGATCCAGGCGCGCTCCCACAGGCCGATGGCGACGTCGTAGACGTGCGGCACGCGGTAGGAGGGCAGCTCCAGCAGCAGCGCGTGCTCCTCCACCTCGCGGCCGCGGCGGTGGCGCCACAGCTTCATGCCGAAGGACACCGCCAGCGCCGAGACGATGCCGGCGGCGTAGAGGCCGAACAGCACCAGGCCCTGCAGGCTCAGCACGCCCCAGACCTTGCGCTCGGCGACGAAGGCGGCGATCAGCAGGGTGTACACCGGCAGGCGCGCCGAGCAGGTCATCAGCGGCGCCACCAGGATGGTGGCCAGGCGGTCGCGGCGGTCGCTGATGGTGCGCGTGGCCATGATGCCGGGCACGGCGCAGGCGAAGCTCGACAGCAGCGGAATGAAGGAGCGGCCGGTGAGGCCGGCGCCGACCATCAGGCGGTCGAGCAGGAACGCGGCCCGCGGCAGGTAGCCGCTTTCCTCCAGCACCAGGATGAACAGGAACAGCAGCAGGATCTGCGGCAGGAAGGTGATGACGGTGCCGGCGCCGGCGACGATGCCGTCCTGCACCAGGCTGCGCAGCGGCCCGGCCGGCAGGATTGCCCCGAGCCAGTCGCCGAGCCCCTGCATCACGCTGCCGATGCCGTCCATGAACGGCCGCGCCCCGGTGAACACCGCCTGGAACATGGCGAACATCAGCACGCCGAGGATCGCCAGGCCCCACACCGGGTGCAGCACCAGGCGGTCGAGCGCGTCGTCGATCGCCGCGGTATGGCGCGGCATGCGCACGCAGTCCGCCAGCAGGCGCCGCACTTCCGCGTGCAGGTTGGCCGGCGGCGGCGCCGGCGGGGCGGGCGGCTCGGCGTCGATGCGCGCCACCAGCTCGCGCACCCCGTTGCGCTGCACCGCCACGGTCGAAACGATGGGGATACCCAGCTCGCGCGCCAGCTTTTCGCGGTCGATGACGATGCCGCGGCGCGCCGCCGCGTCGCTCATGTTCAGCGCCAGCAGCATCGGCCGGCCCACCGCCATCAGCTCCAGCACGAAGCGCAGGTGCAGGCGCAGGTTGGTGGCGTCGGCGACGCAGACCAGCAGGTCCGGCGTCTTCTCCACCGCGTGCCGGCCGAGGCAGACGTCGCGGGTGATGGCCTCGTCGGCGCTGGTCGGCTGCAGGCTGTAGGCGCCGGGCAGGTCCAGCACCCGCACCGGCCGGCCGCTCGGCGCGAGGAAGCGGCCTTCCTTGCGCTCGACCGTGACGCCGGCGTAGTTGGCCACCTTCTGGCGGCTGCCAGTGAGGCGGTTGAACAGCGCGGTCTTGCCGCAGTTGGGATTGCCGACGAGGGCGATCGACAGCGGCGCCGCGGCCAGGGTGGCGTCGTTGCTCATGGCGGCGCCGGCACCGTGGACCGGCCCGCGACGCGGTCCGTTTCACCCCCGGATGGTGCGGGAAGCCTCATGCCGCTGCCGCCTGCACGACCACGCGCGCGGCTTCGGCGCGGCGCAGCGCGAACCGGGTATAGCCGATCTGCACCAGCAGCGGATCGCCTCCGACCGGGCCTTTCGCCACCACCCGCACCGGCTCGCCCTGGACGAAGCCGAGCTCGGCCAGGCGCACCGCGATGGGATCATTGGCGCTCCGCGCAACCACTTCGCGGATCGTCGCGTCGGTGTCGCGGGGCAGGTCGATGAGCTGGCACACGGGAATGGGATGGGTCTCTAAGTGAGAATTAATCTCATTATAGTCCAGTTTTGGCCCCGGTGGTCACGCTTCCGCCTGCGCACCGTTCAGTCGCGGTTCATTTTCGCCGCAGCATAGTCCGCTGCGGGCCCGGATCGGCCAGGGTGGCCTCCGGCGCAGGGAAGCGCGCGGCGGCGCGCCGGAACGGAGTCACGGAGATCATTTATGGGCAAACACCTCGGCTTGATCGCGGCGGGCCTGGCCGCGTCCCTGCTGGCGGCCTGCGACAACCACGACGACCATGACTGGGGCTTCGAGCCGATCCCGCCCAACTGGGACCCGGTGTCCCTGGTCACCCTGAGCGACGCCGAGCGCGAGCTGGCGAACATCTCCACCACCATCGACCTCACCGATATCAGCGGCGGCGCGCCCGACGGCGCCGTCGCCGGCGTCGCCGCGCCGCGCGCCCTGGGCCCGGGCCATGCCGCGGTGCGCAGCTTCGCCGCGCCGGACCCGCAGGCGCGGGCGGCGCAGGTGCCGCACGCCACCGATCCCAACTGCGGCGCCGGCGGCAGCGATACGGTCAGCACCGGCAGCGGCTCGCGCACCTTCAGTTATTTCAGCAACGTCACCACCAACGTCGATTACCGCGTCGACCGCTATGCCGGCTGCGCCAATACCGCCAACGGCATCACCACCACGCTCGACGGCCGGCTCGAGAGCGGCAGCGGCACGGCCTCGGCCACGCCTTACCAATACGTCGCCCTGGGCGATTTCGGCGCCAACAACACCCTCACCGAGTACAGCGACGGCGACCCCAGCGGACTGCACACGCAGCAGGACTTCTTCGGCCTGATCGAGGCCAGCGGCGCCGCCTCGTCGACCCTGGACATGCGCTCCAACCTGTATTCCACCCTGTTCGCCTCCCAGCCCGGCCAGCCGGACTACGACGGCAGTTTCCAGATCGGCGACGACGGCGGCGTCTACGAGGTCATCCGCAGCAGCACCAGCCTCAACGTCGGCGGCACCTACGCCTACGCCAGCACCGCCTGCCTCGGCGGCGCCGTCACGGTCAGCACGCCGGCCGTGCTGGGGCTGGGCACCACCAGCGCCGGCAGCGGCCTGCCGGTGAGCGGCACCTTGACCGTCGAGTCCGGCCGCAACAGCGTGAGCTACACCTTCAACGCCGACGGCAGCGCCACCCTGTCCGGCAGCGTTTCCGGCACCCTCAGCGCCAGCCAGGTGGGGCAACTGCTGCAGAACGGCACCAGCTGCTGAGCCGGCGGCCGGAAAAAACCTTTCGGCTGAAGGGTTTCCGGCGCCGGGCCGGCGCCCGGCAAATACCTCGCCGAGGCGGCCGGTTTCACCCGAGTGGACGATGCCCGCCTGCCGGTTTGGCCCAAGAATTGAGCCCTCGATTCTGGATAGTCACGGCAGGAGACCAGCATGGCTGGCACCAAGGATTACGGACTGGGCGAATTCACCTACCCGCGCGGCTGGTTCATGGTCGCGGACGCGGCGGAGGTCAAGGACAAGCCCCTGCCGCTGAAGTTTTTCGGCCAGGATTTCGCGCTGTACCGCGGCAAGAGCGGCAAGATCGTGCTGCTCGACGCTTATTGCCCGCACATGGGCACCCACCTGGCCAAGAACAGCACTTCCTACGTCATCCACGACGGCCAGATCGAGGGCGACTCGATCCGCTGCCCTTACCACGGCTGGCGCTTCGGCGCGGACGGCAAGTGCAACGAGATCCCGTTCTCGAGCCTGCCCATCCCCAAGGCCGCCTGCGTGCGCTCCTGGCCGGTGGTGGAGCGGCTCGGCGCGGTCTTCGTCTGGCATGACCCGGAAGGCGGCGAGCCGGAATGGGATGCGCCGAACCTGCCGGAATGGGACGATGCCGGCTGGGTGCGCCACAAGTGGGATCACCTGGGCCAGATCAAGTGCCACCAGCAGGAGATCATCGACAACATCGCCGACTGCACCCACCTGCAGCCGGTGCACGGCTCGATCGTCAACTTCTTCGAGAACGAGTTCCGCGGCCACCTCGCCATCCAGCGCCAGGGCGGCCCGCACCGCACCCTGGTGACCGCCGACGGCAAGAGCCCGATCCTGATCACCGACACCGTCTACCACGGACCCGGCGTGCTGTTCTCGCGCATGACCGGCCTCTACGACGCGGTGATCCTGATCATGCACACCGCGGTCGAGGACGGCACGGTGCAGGTCTGGCATGCGCTGATGGTCAAGTCGCCGAGCGGCAGCAGCCCGGTCACGGCGCAGGACACCGAGGCGGCGCGGATGTACCAGGCCGCGGCGCTGGCGGCGTTCTCGCAGGACTTCGAGGTCTGGGCCAACAAGCGGCCCTGCATCAACGGCATGTTCCTGCCCAGCGACGGCGCCTTCCGCAAGGCGCGCATCTGGTACAAGCAGTTCTACAACCCGCGCGCGCAGAAGGACGACTACCTCAGGCAGGTTTCCGGCATCTACGTGCCGGTCGGCATGAAGGGCGCGCCGGCTGCGGCGCGCGGCGAGATGTCGCTGGCCGACGCGGTGGCGGCGGAGCAGCAGGCGCAGGCGGCCTGATGCGCTGAAGCGGTTGCGGCACGAAAAAGCCCCTGCCTGTGACGACGGGCAGGGGTTTTTTCTTGTCCGCTGCGGCGGCGGCTTTCCGCCGCCGCCGCAGCAGCGGACTTCAGTAGAACGCCGTCTCCTCGTTGGTGTCGGGTGTGTTGGTGAAGCGGTAGAGGATGTTGTTGACGCCGTCGAAGCCCATGGCGTCGTCCTGGGTGTTGCTCTGGCTGGTGGTGCCGTTCGCCGTGGTGCCGTCGATGTACAGTTCGATGAAGTTCTGGTCCGGAGCCAGCACATAAGGCTGTCCGGACGCGCCGTCGGCGACCGGGGTGGTTGTCAGCGTGTCCGGAGCGAGCCGGGTCAGGGTGGCGCCGCCGTCCGTGCCGTTGGTGCTGGTGATTCCCTGCGCCAGGTACACCGCCGTGATCCGCTGGTTGAGGGTGCGGAAGAACGGGCCGGTGCCGGAATACTGGTAATTGGCGCCGACCAGGTCGGTATTGTCGAAGCGCTTGAGCACCGTGCCGTCGACCCCGAGGACCAGGGTGGTGTATTGAAAGCCGGTGCCGAAGGTCAAGTAGCTGGCGAAGATATGGTTATCGGCGACAGGGATGATGAACTCGAAGTCGCTGGTCGTCGCATTCAGGATTGACTGCAGCGGTGCCCCGCTGGTCGAGGTATCGAGCGTGTAGAGCACCGAGTTGTTGCCGCCCTGGTAGGAAACCACCGCCCTTGATCCAATGAAGCCTTCGACGCGGACCCGTGGCTTGAATGATGTGCTGGACGTGCTGCCATAGACACCCTGTGCAGTGCCGGAGCCATCGAGCTTGGTCTTGACGATGCCGAACGCATAGCTGGTGGGCTTGCCGTTGGCGAAGGCAGTGGCGTAGGTGTCGGTGAAGTACACGTCACCGCCGCTGACCACTGAGCTGGGGCTGGGCGTGCCGGAGAACTGGATCAGCGGCGCCGATAAATGGCCCGTGGAGTCCAGTTTGTACAACACGATCGAACCTTGCGCCGACGTGGCTTCGATCAGCGTGTAGCCCGGGCCGATGTAGCTGGGCCGCACCGACTGCATGCTGTGCAGCAGGCTCATCGGCTGTGCCGGGTTCCCAGCCGGGTAGTAGTTCAAGTCCAGGTTGAGGTCGACGCCGGCGATCCCGCCAAGGACGCCATTGGTGTCATAAACCGCCGCCACGACGCCGTTCTCGAAGGTTCTGGCGTCGAGCGTCAGGGGGGCCGGCGCGGTGGTGGCACTGTCGGTATAGTGGACCAGGGAGGCTTGGTCGTCGGCCGTGCCGCACTGCCCGTCGCCGCCGGGCGTGGCATAGATCAGCACGTCGTTGCCGGCCTCCCGCAGGTTGGTCTCGATGGCCTCCGCGTTGCACAGGGTTGGGGGCAGCGCGGCGCTGCTGACTTGCACCGGGGCCGGAGCCTTGGTGGCGTCCAGCGACAATGCGTAGAAGTGGTCACCCCCGGGAGCGCCGGAGGTGGCATAAATGATGCCGTACGGCGTATAGCCTGTCACATACCCGACGTTGTCGACGTTCTGCCGTTCCACGACGCCCCAGATGGTAGAGGCTGCGCTGGTGACTTGAACCGGCGTCGAACCGAGCGCATTGCTCGGCACGACGTAAAGCCCTGTCGTGCCGCCCGAGGACGAGGCTCCGCTGCTGACCGGAGTGGCGGTGTAGGCGATGTAGTACGGAACGGCGGCGGCTCCCGAAGCGCCGCTGCTCGAAGAGCCGCCGCTGGAGGATGAGAAACTGCCGCCTGACGAGGCGCCCGAAGATGAGGAGCTGCCGCCCGAGGAAGAGCTATTGCCGGAGCCGGAGCCGTTGTTGCAACCCGCCAGAAGTAAGAGGCTTAGGCTGGCGAGCACGATTGTCCAGCCCGCTTTGCGGATGTTTTGCACGATGATGGTCCCCCGAAGCACGAGTGGCTTTGTCTTCGCTGAAGGCGAAGCCCTGCTTCGAATAGTACCGCGGATTATTGCGGCGGACACCTTGGAACCGTGAAGCAGCGCACATGGCCGCCGGCATGAAGAAAACGTTCCGGCCAGGCCTGGCTGCGGCCATCGCGCCAGGGCCTGGCCTGGCCGCAAGTCAAGACGGAACGAGGTGGAGCAGATCTGGCGGCGGCGGGCGGCGCAAGGCCGTCCCGCCTTGGATCGCATCGTGCGTCCGCGATGCGGCCCGCGCAATCGGCTAAGGTATGCCCGGAAGCATGACCGGGCCGCACATGAATCCAGCCATCGGGGTCAAGTCGGGCGCCATCGTGGCGCTGCGCCTGTTCGACATCGCCTACGCCATCGACCTGGCGCGGGCCGAGGCGCTGTGGGCGCAGCGCCAGGGCGGCGGCAGCAGCCGCAGCCAGCTCAGCGCCACGCCGGCCAAGGCCGTGGCCTTCGACGTGCCGCCGGTGCTGCTGTCGCTGGACGCGGTGCCGCTGCACCTCGACGGCAACGGCCTCAAGGCGGCGGCGACGGCGCGGCTCTACGACTTCGGCGTGGTGGCGCTGGCCCTGCGCATCCCGGTTGCGGACTGCGACTGGGCCGCCTACACGCGGCTGTGCAACGCGGCGGCGCAGGCCATCGACGGCGCGCTGTGGGAGGAACTGCTGGGGCGGGTGCGGCGGCCGCTGGTGCAGGCGCTGCACCGGCCCTACGACAGCGGCGTGCAGGAGGACTACCTGCTGGCCATCGTGCAGCAGTGGAGCGAGCCGCTGAAGACCGCCGAGCTGGAGCAGCGGCTCGACCTGGTGCCGCTGCTGTCCGGCGACAAGCGGCCGCTGTCGGAAGGGGCGCGGCGCGAGCTGCTGCGGCAGCGCTTCTCCTACTACGAAGACGACCTGGTGGTGATCACCTGGGACCGCGCCTTCATCGTCGAGCCGCGCGGCGATTCCGACGTCGCCGACGTGCTGGAGGTGGCCAATGCACAGCTGCTGGAGCAGCGCTACTACGATGAGCTGCTCGACGACGAGCTGCCGCGCATGTACGACCTGGTCGAGCAGGCGCAGCGCGCACGGCACTGGTACGCGCCGCGCCGCTTCGCCGACCTGGCGCGCCGCTTCCACGCCCTGGTGGCGGAAGTGACCGAACTGACCGAAAAGGCCGACAACGCCCTGCAGGTGACCGAGGACGTGTACCTGGCGCGCATCTACGCCGCGGCGCTGGAGCTGTTCCGCGTGCACAAGATCGGCGCCGCGGTGGACCGCAAGCTGGCGATCATGCGCGACACCTACACCGCGCTGTACGACGAGGCGGCCGGCCGCCGCGGCGAGCTGATGGAGCTGGCCATCATCGCGCTGATCGCGATGGAGCTGGTGGTGGCGGTGCTGCAGCTGCGGGGGCATTAGGAATGGCCGCCGGCGAACCCCGCCGCGGGAAAATTGATTGGGGCTGAGACCATGGACAACCAGTACGCCGGATCCTGCCTGTGCGGCGCGGTGCGCTTCGAGGTGGACGGGGTGTTCGAGCGCTTTTATCTGTGCCACTGCGGGCATTGCCGCAAGGACACGGGCTCGGCCCATGCCGCCAACCTGTTTTCGCCGAACGCCGTCCTGCGCTGGCTTGGCGGCGAGGACAAGGTGACGCGCTTCGACCTGCCGGGTACGCGGCACAGCCGCTCGTTTTGCTCGATCTGCGGCTCGGCGCTGCCGGGACTGCAGATGGACGGCCAGCTGCTGGTGGTTCCCGCCGGCAGCCTGGACTGCGAGGTGGTGCTGAAGCCGGACGCGCACCTGTTCATGGCCAGCAGGGCCAACTGGGACGAAGACCTGGAGCGGGTGCCGAAGATGGACCGCCTGCCGGCCTGAATCCAGGCGGCCCGGTCCAACCCTGCGGCGCGGACGCCGCATCCAAGCGCAAACCATCCGGAGGACCCGCATGTCCCTGTTCCATCGCCTCGGCGCCTGCTGCCTGCTCGCCGCGGCGGCGTTGCCGGCCCGTGCCGCCGATATCCGCGACGCCAGCTTCACCACCAGCGACGGCGTGCGCATCCACAGCCTCGAAGCCGGCACGCCGGGCGCCGCGCCGGCGCTGGTGCTGATTCCGGGCTGGACGCTCAGCGCCTCGCTCTGGCGCGGGCAGCTGGAGGCCTTCTCCGCCGACCGCCTGGTGATCGCGGTGGACTCGCGCTCGCAGGGCGGTTCGGACAAGACCGTGCTGGACAACACGCCGGAGCGGCGCGCCACCGACCTGCACGAGCTGCTGGCGGCGCGCCACCTCGAGCGCATCGTGCTGGTGGGCTGGTCGCAGGGCGCGCAGGATGTCGCGGCCTACATCCGCCAATACGGCACCGCCGCGCTCGCCGGCGTCGCCTTCGTCGACAGCCCGGTCGCGGCCGGGCCGGAGGAAGTCACGCTGAATCCGGGCTTCGTCAAGACGATCCTCAAAGGCTTCGCGGTCTACATCGCGCATCCGGCGGAATACTCGGAGGGCATGGTGCGCTCGATCTTCGTGCGGCCGCACCCGGAGTTGGACGTGCAGAAGATCGTCGACATCGCCCGCAGCACGCCGCCGCAGACCGGCATGGCGATGCTGGTCGCCGACCTGTTCAGCGTCGACCGGCGCAACGCGCTGGCCCGGATCAACCGGCCGGCGCTGGTCATCGCTTCGGCGCAGTCGCCGTTCCTGGAGCAGCAGAAGGCGATGGCCGCGGCGGTCCGCGGCGCGCGGCTGGTGGTGGTGCCCGACGCCGGCCACGCCGTGTTCGTCGACCAGCCGCGGGTGTTCGACCAGGCGCTGCGCGAGTTCCTCAAGGCCGCCACCTAGGTTCCCTGGCACCGCGCCGTCCCCACCCCCGTCCGCCGGGTCATGGCCGCGCCGGCCCGCCCGGGTGACAATGGGTGAACCAAGGGGACGAACAACAACATGGCGGTGAACCTGGGACCGAACGTGCCGCGCCGCGGCAATGCCTTTTCGCGCTGGCTGGGGCGCAGCGTGCTGCGCGCCATGGGCTGGCGCCTGGAGGGCGCGGTTCCGGACCTGCCCAAGCTGGTGATGATCGGCGCGCCGCACACCTCCAACATGGACGGCGTGGTGGCCTTCGTCACATTGTTCGCGCTGGGCCTGCGCGCCGGCACCATGATCAAGGACAGCGCCTTCAAAGGGCCGCTCGGCTGGCTGCTGCGCTGGCTCGGCGCCCTGCCGATCGATCGCGCCAGCCCCAAGGGCGTGGTCGAGCAGACGGTGGATGCCTTCGCCCGGCAGCCGCAGTTCGTGCTCCTGCTGGCGCCGGAAGGGACGCGCAGCGCGGCGCCGGACTGGAAGCGCGGCTACTGGCATGTGGCGCGCGGCGCCGGCGTGCCGGTGCTGCCGGTGGCGATCGATTACGCCGCCAGGCGCGTCCGCTTCGGCGAGCCGCTGACGCCGGGCGCGGACTACGCCGCCGACTTTGCCCGGCTGCTGTCCTTCTTCGCCGCCGCGTCCTCGCCGCGCCACGCCGGGCGCCTGTCGCGGCCGCTGTGCGAAGCCCAGGACCGGCCCTGGAACGGCCCCGGCGGCAACGCCTGAAGCCGCTCAAAACGTTGGTAAAAGCAGCCTGATCGCACCGTTCCCACCCGAAAACTGACACGCTTGTCGCGTCCGGTGACGTCTCCGCCGAGGGGGCTTCTATAGTTGCCGGCAAGGGCGTGTCAGGGATGCCGCTCCCATCCATTGCGGAGCGGCATATGACACCTCTGTTGATCGGTTTTGGCGCCGCCGGCATCCGGGCGATGAAGCACCAGCTGGTCGCCGCGCGCGGCGAGATGGCGGCGATCGCGGTCGGCGACGACGAGGCCACCGCGCAGCTGTCCGCGCTGCGCGCGCGGCACCCCATCCACAGCGCCTGGCTGAGCCTGCCGCACGGCCTCAACGCCACGCGCGGCTGGCGCATGATCTTCGAGCGCACCGTGCTGGGCCTGTTCGAGACGCTGCGGCCGCTGCTGCAGCAGCCGCGCATCATCGTGGTCTATGCCGAGCTGGGCGCGCTGGAGAGCGGCGGCGTGGCGGCGGTGTTCGCGCGCGAGATCACGCGCATGCACAAGGGCCACCAGTTGATCGCCAACCTGATGAAGCCGGTGCCGTTCAACGGCGCCGAGATCACCTATCTGGCCGACACCCAGCTGTTCACCATCGGCCACTGCGCCATGTCGATGCAGATCGTGGCGCAGGAGCAGCCCGGCGCCGCCGGCAAGGGCTTCGGCTATGCCGACGCCGCCGCCGTGATGCTGTGGAACGAGCACCTGGAGCGGGCGCAGATGCTGCTCGACGTCTCGGCCAACCAGCGCCGCACCGAGATCGGCCTGGTGGCGATCAACGGCGAGCGGGTGGAACGCAAGATCAAGGCGGCCTGAGCCCGCGTTTCTGCGCCGCCGGCAGGGGCGCACCCCTCAACAGCCGCTGAGGATCACCGTCAGCGGCCCGTCGCTGTTCACGTTCAGCCTGGCCTTGCAGTCCACTCTCGCCCGCGCCGGATCGATGGTGATGCTGGAGACGTTGCTGGCGGTGATGTCCAGCACGTCCGCCACCGGCGCCGCCGGCGGCGCGCCCCAGGCCTGCGCCTGGCTCAGGTAGGGCAGCGGCGCGATCGCGCCGCCTTCCAGCACGCCGGCGCCATTGCTCACCCCTGAGGGCGCCGGGTCGCCCAGGCCGAACCCTTCCGAGCGCACGTCCACCGTGCCCAGCGGCGCCGCGCCCGAGCCGTCGCGCAGCACCACGTCCGACACCCAGTAGGCGTGACCGGAAGCGGTGCCGAGGCTGGCGAAGTCCATCGTCGGGTTGTAGACGTAGGTGACGTGCGGCGGATTCCGGTCGACCTTGTCGGTGGCCAGGAAAGCGGCAGCCGGGGCGTACTGGTCGTTGACCGCCAGCGTCAGGTGCTCGCCCACGGTGTAGAGGTCGAACTCGTAGCGGTAGCCGAGGCTGCCGAAGGTCTGCGCCTGCTGCAGCACCCCGGCCACCGGCACCAGCTCGTCGGTGGTCTCGTCCCAGATCAGGTAGGGGATGTTGCGCACCGAGCCGAGCATGCGGTTGGTGTTGGACTGGTCGCCGCCGCTGGGCGGGGCGGGAGGAACCCAGACCCCTTCGGCCGGCGGGCCTACCGTCGGCTGGGCCTTGGCGAAAAGGTCGGGGAACTGGGCGCTGAACTTGTAGGTGCCGTAGCCGCCCATCGAATAGCCGGCGATGTCGGTGGCGGCGGGGTCGAGCGGATAGTGCGCGGCGACGTCGGCCCACACCTCCCAGGTGTCGGCGCCGGCGTAGTCGTAATACCAGCCGTCGGCGCCGCGCCCTTCCGGCGTGATCACCACGTAACCGGCGCCGCGCTGGCTGAACTGCGCCTGGTTGCGGCTGCTGAGGAACTGGTTGTAGTTGGCGGAGAGCGAATGCAGCAGCAGCTGCAGTCCCCAGCCGCCGGCCGGCGGCGCGCCCGCCGGCACGTAGATGGCGTAAGGCTGCAGGCGCCCGAGGTATTCGCCCTTGCAGGCGGCGCTGCTGCCGCACAGCACCGAGAAATCCAGGCCCTGCGCCAGCTCGAAGTGGCTGGCCAGGATGCGGTCCATCGGGCCGCTCTGCGGCACGCCGCCGGGCTGGTCCGGCATGTCGTCGTTGACGCCGTCGGCGAGCTTGCCGAAATCGACGCTGGCGAAAAACGCGCTGATGTCGCCGGAGGCCAGCGCCGCACCCTGCGCCTGGTCGCGCCAGAAGGCCGGGTTGATCTCGGCGCCGACGCCGTTGACCGGCCCCTGCACGCTGGGAAAGGGCTCCTGCGTGTTGGAGCGGAAGGCGAGATTGAAGAAGGCGGCGGGCGCGGTGGCGACACCGCCGCCGGGCGCGCCGGCGCTGGCCACGGCGCCGGGCAGCAGGTACTTGCCGTTGGCGTTGTCCCACAGGCCCACGCCCAGCGCCAGGCGCACGGTGCCGCGGCCCGGGTCCCAGGCCGTGTGCGGCAGCCGCACGGTGTACTGGCGGCGCGCGGTGTCCAGGCTCAGGCCGGGCGCGTCGCCGGCGGCCGCGCTGCCGTCGGCGTTGAGCAGCTCCACCGTCGTGCCGTGCACGGTGAGGAACAGCGCCGCCGGGCTGGAGACATTGGCGCCGTGCGGCCAGCCGACCTTGCTGCCCGGCGTGCCGCCGATGGCCAGGGTGAAGGCTGGCAGGGACGGGTCGTTGAGCGTATTGAGCGTGATGCGGAAGGCGGTGGCGTCGGCCAGCGGCTTGACGCGGAACTCCACCAGGTCCGCCGCGTTGCCGGCGTAGCCCGCGGCGGTGGGATAGGTATAGGTGCCGTTGGGCAGGGCGAAGATCGAGCCGTCGGTGAGCGCCGAAGTGCTGCCGGCCAGGCCGGCGCTGAGCGCCAGCACCAGCGGATCGGTCGGGTCCTGCACCTGCCGCGCGCCGTGGTCGTCGTAGAGGAAGTCCTGGTACAGGAACTCGCAGGCGCGGTAGGCGCTGGCGCCGGAGATCAGGATCGGCGGCGCCTGCCACACGCCGCTGTTCTGCAGTTGCGGCGCGTCGGCCAGCGGCTGGTACAGCAGATCCGGGCCGGGCCGCGGCGCGGGCCCGCCGTAGAGCGAGTGATAGAGCGGGGCCGCCGGCGCGGCGCAGTTGCCGCCGCCGCCTCCGCCGCCGGCGTTGCCGGAAACCGGCTGGCTGCTGCCGCAGCCGCCGAGCGCCTGGGCCGCCGCGATGGCGGCGGCCGATAAGGCAATGCGATACAGCGGTTTCGCCTGCGGCACGATGCTCCTCCCCGAACCGGCGCCGCTGTGGCGCGGCTGCCTCTGTTTGTTTTAGTGCCTCAATCTTACTGCCCGGGTCCAGATCCCGCTCAGTGCGCCTCGTGCGGCAGGCGCAGCCCCAGCTCGACGATGCGCTCGTGCTCCATGCGCCGCACGGTCAGCTCCATGCCGCCCAGCCGCAGGCGGTCGCCCACCACCGGCCGCTCCAGGTAGCTGCCGACGAACTCGGCCAGGGTCTGGCCGGCGGCATTGGGCGGCGTTTCGATGCCGTAGGCGGCGGCGAGGTCTTCCACCTTGGCCTCCGGCTCGAGGAAGAATTCGCCGAAGTAGCGCGCCTCGTCGGCGTCGGAACTCTCGCGGCGGGCGCTGAACACCGCGTCGAGCACCGGCAGCTCCTCCTGCGCGGCGATCAGCGAGACGTAGTCGCCATGGCGCAGCACGCCCCATTCGCGGTACGGCAGCAGGCGGCTCTCGCGCGACACGCTGATGATGCGCGAGATCTCGCGGATCGGGATGTCCTTGGGCCGCTTGCCGATGAGCGCGCTGGCGTGGCCGATGCGGTAGCTCACCACCTCGTGGCCGCTGCTGCCGGGCAGGTCGAGGTCGAAGCGGCGCACGCGGCTGCCGGTCCTGGGCATCTGCAGTTGCAGCAGTCGCGCGGCCGAGGCCACGGTCCAGCCCTGCACCACCAGCGAAACCAGCACGATGAAGAAGGCGATGTCGAAGAACAGCTGCGCGTCGGGCAGGCCGGCCATCATCGGGAAGGTGGCCAGCACCATCGGCACCGAGCCGCGCAGGCCGACCCAGGAGATGAAGGCCCGCTCGCGCCAGGCGTAATGGAACGGCAGCAGCGACAGCGCCACCGCCAGCGGCCGCGCCACCAGGATCAGCACCAGGGCGATGCCCAGGCCGGCGCCGGCCAGCGGCAGCAGGCGCGCCGGCGTCGCCAGCAGGCCGAGGATCAGGAACATGCCGATCTGCGCCAGCCAGGCGATGCCGTCGTGGAAGCGCTTGATGCTGGCCATCGAGCGCAGCGGATAATTGCCGAGCACCAGGCCGGCGATATACGCGGCGAGGTAGCCGCTGCCGCCGAGCAGGGAGGTGCCGCCGAACACCAGCATGCCGCCGGACAGCGCCAGCAGGGGGTAGAGCGAATCGCTCAGTTCCAGCCGGTTGAGCAGCAGCTTCAGCACCCAGCCGCCGCCGGCGCCCATCGCCAGGCCCAGGCCCATCTGCCGCACGAACAGCAGCAGGGCGTCGGCAGGGCCGTAGCCGCCCCGCGCCAGCAGGTATTCGAGCAGGCCCATGGTCAACAGCACCGCCATCGGGTCGTTGGTGCCGGACTCGATCTCCAGGGTGGCGGTGACGCGCTGGTTGAGGCGCACCGCGCTGGTGTGCAGCAGCGAGAACACCGCCGCCGCGTCGGTGGAGCCGACGATGGCGCCGATCAGCAGGCCCTGCGGCAGGCTCAGCTGCAGTACCCAGGCCGAGAAGCCGCCCACCACCACGGTGGTGATGAGCACGCCGACGGTGGCCAGCGACAGCGAGGGACGCAGCGCGACGCGGAAATTGTCCAGCGGCGTGCGCAGGCCGCCGTCGAACAGGATCACCGCCAGGCCGCAGGTGCCGGCGAGGTTGGCGAAGCGGTAGTCGTTGAAGTGGATGCGCCCGGGGCCGTTCTCCCCGGCGAGCAGGCCGACCACCACGAACACCAGCAGCAGCGGCACCCCGAGCCGCGGCGTGAACGCCGTCGCCAGGATGCTGAGCAGGAACAGGGTTCCGGCGACGAAGATGAGCTGATTGCTCAGGTCCATGACGGCAATTGGGGGCCCGGGTGATCGACGCAGTGCGTCCTGTGCCTAGGATAAGGCCGGATGCCCGCTGTTAGACGCCCGATGCCGTCCGTTCGCGAAAATTATTTGGCCGGAGCGGGACGCCGCCGGCGCAACAGCCAGAGCATCAGGCCGAGGGCGATGACGCCGGCCACGTTCATGCCGGCGTCGGTCAGCAGCAGGCCGCCGGAGCCCGGCAGGCCGCGGGCCTTGAACAGCTCGTAGCCGTGGCCGTCCATCCAGGCGAGGTAGGAGGTGGCCAGGTTGCCGGCGGCGTCGAACAGGGTGTACTGCGTGGCGGCGGAGCGGTCGACCTCGCCGATGATCTCCAGCACCACGGCGGTGAAGGCGGCGAAGCACAGGCCGGCCACCAGGGAGTAGGCCAGGGTGCCCGCGATATAGGTGATGCCGGTGCGCGGGGCGCAGGCCATGATGGCGTCCACCGCGGCGATCAGCAGGCCCGAGACCAGGTAGGCGCGCCGCTTGTCGAGGCGGTCGAGAAAGCGGCCGCCGATCAGCGCGCCCAGCGCGGTGAGCAGGCCGCTGCCGTAGCCCATGGTGAACTCCACCGTGCCGCCGGAGGCGCCATAGTCGCCGCCCACCGCCGAGAACAGGTCGAGCAGGGCAGGAGTGCTGACCGGCGCGATGCAGAACAGGATGCCGGTCCAGCCGCGCCGCGAGGTGGCGGTGTGGCGCACGTCGCGCCACATGCTGGAGAACACCTCGTGCACGCCGCGTCGCGGCTGCGCGCGCTCGTGCAGGGCCAGCACCGCCAGCGCCGGCAGGAAGGTGAGCAGGCCCAGGCCGACGGCCGCGGCCTGCAGGTCCAGCGTGTCGGCCAGACGTATCACCAGGCCGCCGCCGACCGCGTTGCCGCCGAGATTGGCGGCGTTGAGCCAGCCGCTGGCGCGGCCGTGCCGGGTGGGCGGGACCAGGGTGGCGACCAGGGCGCCGTTGCAGGCGCTGACCAGGCCGGTGAGGCCCTGGCCGACCACGCAGCAGACCTCGAAGGCCCACAGCTGCCCTGGCAGGTCGAGCAGCAGCGAGGCGCAGAGCAGCAGCGCGCCGAGCGCCGCCGCCAGCAGCAGCCAGCTGCGCCGGCGCAGGCCCACGTCCAGCACCGGCGCCCACAGGAACTGCCAGGACAGCGGCACCAGCACCGCCGCCGAGATGCCGCCGATGGTCGACATCGGCACCCCGGCCCGGCCCAGGAAGAACGGCATGGCGACGCTGGTATAGCCCCCGGCGACGCCGAAGGGGATGTTGGTCAGGCCGAATAGCCACGGCGGCGGCTGCGAACGGAATGACGCTGCGGTGCTGGACATGGTTCCCCAGGCAGGCTCTGCGGGCCTTTGCGCCGACTATCGCACGCGGCCGGCCGCGGCGCGAGCGGCGGACCCGGGTGCGGCGTCATTCAGGAGCGGCGCCGCTGAAGCCCGGCAAACCTACCATTCGCGACGTGACGGGGGAATCAGCGCAATACCGGGCGTTACCATTCTCATCGTTCGCCGGCGCCCGCAGCCGGCGCCGACACGGAAGTCTGGAGGCGGCAATGAATGGAACCTACGATTTGAACCTGGTGCTGGCTTCGTGGTGCGTGGCGGTGGCGGCGTCCTATGCCGCTTTCGACCTCGGCGGCCGCATCGCCTGCTTCGAGAGCGGCCCGCAGAAACTGTGGCTTCCGGCCAGCGCCGTCGCCATGGGCAGCGGCATCTGGTCGGCGCATTTCATCGGCATGCAGGCGCTCGGTGCTCCGGGCCTGAGCTTCGACCTCAGCCTGACCCTGCTGTCCTGGCTGGCGGCGGTGGCGGCCTCGCTGCTGGCCGTATACGTCATCAGCCGCAGCCGGCTCGGCGCCGCCGGCGTGGCCGCCGGCGGAGTGGTGATGGGCCTGGGCATCTGCGTGATGCACTACGCCGGCATGTTCGCGCTGCGCATGACCCCGCGCATCACCTACGACTCGGAGCTGTTCTCCGCCTCGGTGTTCATCGCCGTCGGCCTGTCCATCGCCGCGCTGCTGATCGGCCTGTCGGTGCGGCGCCTGCCGGACTGGCAGCTGGTGCCGGCCAAGCTCTGCGGCGCCCTGTTGATGGGCGCGGCGATCTGCGGCATGCACTACACCGGCATGGCGGCGGCGCACATCCCGCCGGGCGCCGCCTGCGCCGCCGGCAACGCGCTGTCGGGCAACTGGATGGGCCTGCCGGTGGCGCTGTTCACCATCGGCATCATCGCCGCGGTGATGCTCCTGTCCATGTTCGACGCGCAGCGCCAGGAGCAGCGCTGGCAGGAACGGCAGCAGCGCATCACCGCGCGCTTCCGCCGCGGCCTGGCGCGCGGCTGAGCCGCCGGCCGAAAACAGTCCGCGTACCGGGCGGCCGGTACGCGGACAAGTCGCTGTCATGAACGATCGGGCCGCAACGGCCGATCTGCACGCGCTCCCGCAAGGCTTGTGCCAGGAGCCGCTGTTTTCTCGACATGGCCGAGGCCGCCGTGCGGCGGCCTCGGCAGGCTGCTTACTTCTTCTTCCCGCTTCCTGCCCCATGCAGGAACACGCCGACCGCGTCGTCGACCAGCTTGTTGATCTCGCGCGGGCTCGGCGTTGCGGCGCCGGCGATCAGCTGGCGCAGCAGCTGCTCCTCGCTCAGCATGTCGAGGAACAGGCCGGCCAGCCGGCGCGGCGCCACGCCGCTGCGGATGCGGCCGGATTTCTGCAGCCGGGCGAAGTAGGCGGCGATGGGTTCGCGCGCGCTTTCCGGGCCGGCCTTGAACCAGCGCTTGCCGATAGAAGGGAAGCGCACCGACTCGGCCACCACCACGCGGTGCTGGCGCACCGAGCGCTGGGTGAGCAAGGCGGTGAGGAAGCGGCGGCCGATCTGGCGCAGCGCTTCTTCCGGGTCCATCCCGTCCAGGTCCATGTCGGCGAAGGAGTGCACGATCTGCCGGCACAGCTCCTCGATCACCGCGGCGAACAGCTCCGCCTTGCCGCCAAAATGCTTGTAGACGTTGGTCTTGGTTCCGCCGGCGCGGGCGACGATCGCGTCCACGCTGACTCCGTCATATCCTTTCGCCAGGAACAAGTCGGTGGCGATCCGGAGGATCTCCACTCGCTTGGCTTCCGAGCGGCTCTGTCTTGTTGATGCCATGGTATTCGCCCTTTCGTCGTGTTTATGTATGTGTGCCGCTTCTACGTTCGGGCGTTTTCGGAGGCGCCCACGTATTTTTGTAAACGTAGCTTTAAGCCGAATGGTTCCATCACGCTACACCTTATATGCGGTGCTCGCACAAGGTGAGCGAGGCGTCATAACCGGCGGTACCTCCATTTGCAAAACATTTAAGGTGCAATCTAATTGGTGTTGTCCTTGCCGGACGGGGGCTTTTGGCCCGGTTTTGCACTCAGCGTCCGGCCGAGTGCCGGAGAACCGTACCGTCCCCGCGGTACTTTGCGGTGTTTCCCCCGACAGGAAGCCGCCGCAAGCCTCCCCACCCTAGCCGGTACTCCAGCAGCCTGCGCCACACGGAAGGGTGGGGCGCACGAGGGGAGGTAATCCAGAGTTTTCATTTGCCCCGAACCGGCCGCCCGCTCAAAAGCTGAAATCCGCTCGGACTTGCGTCACTTGAAATCCCCCGGCCCGGCTCCATCTAGACCCAATCTTTTTGCAGCGGATCAAGGATGAACCGGAACGAAAACAACGGGATAATGCGGCGCGCCTGGCGTGCCGCGGGTCTTGCGGCGCTGGCACTGGCCGCCGCCTGCGCCGCGCCGGCGGAGGGTCCGCAGCCGCTGACCGTGGCGCCGGCGGTGGATGCGCAGAAGCTCGGCGGCCAGTGGTACCTGATCGCCCACGTGCCCTACGCCGAAGAGCGCGACCAGGCCGACAGCAGCATCGAGCTGCGGGCCCGCGAGGATGGCGGGTACGACGAGATCTACCGCTATTTCGACAGCCGCCTGATGCAGAGCGTGGCGCGGCAGCGCGCCCGCTATCAGGTGGTGGCCGGCAGCAACAACGCGCGCTGGATCGACCACTCCCGCGCGCTCGATACCCAGATGGAGCTGGGCGTGCTCTACGTGGACCCCGCATACCGCTACGCGGTAGTGGGCGAGTCCGGCCGCCGGCTGGGCTGGATCTATGCCCGCGACCCGGGTGTCGACGCCGGCACCTACGCCATGCTGCTGGCGCGCCTGGATCGGCAGGGCTATGACGTGGCGCAGTTGCACCGGCTCGGCCACTCGCAGATCCAGGTTGGCCAGCCGCGGTTTGCCGTGCCTTGAATTCGCAAGGTTTTCCGCCCCTGTCCCGGACTTCCTCCCCCTGAATCTCCGGGGCGCGCCAGCTTCCCCCGACCTGGCGCCGCGGATCGAGAGGTCGCTTCCCGCGACCTCTTTTTTTATCCGCCATACGGGCCTCGACACCTCTTGTTGCGCGGAGCGCAGTTTTGTAACTTAGCCGCATTCGAATTAAAGCGCCGCGCGGCTTCACAGGCGCGGTTTGGCTCGTTGGGGGGAGTGGGCGTGGCGGTGTCGAGACAATCCGGATGCAAACGCTGGGCGCCGGCTCTGCTCGGCGCGCTGCTGCCTTGCGCGGCGGGCTGGGCGCTGTCGGTCGACGGCCGCAGCCAGCTGCACGCCGTGATCGGCCAGCCGCTGGCGCTGGAGATCCCGGTCAGCTTCGCCGGCGTCAATCCCAGCCAGGTGACGGTGCACGTGGTCCCCAGCCCGGACCTGCCGGACGAAGAGGCCGTGGTCGCCGCTTCGGTCCAGGCCAGCTACGACACCGAGCGTTCCCTGGTGCGGTTGACGACGCGGCAGCGCGTGCTGGTGCCGGCCCTGGGCCTGCACCTGGAGGTCAGCGCCGGCAGCCTGATGGTGAACCAGGACATCGACGTGCTGGTGGACGTGCCCGACCTCAGCGCCCAGCATTTTGCGAACGAGGCGGCGCCCGCGGCGGCCGAGCCGGCGGCGCCGGGCATCCGCGTCCTGACCGTCGAAAAGGCGGCCCCGCCGGCGCGCCGTTACGGCGACGGCTCCACCCCCGACGCCGTCTCCAGCGCCACCGCCGCGGCTTCGGTCTTCAACGCCAGCGCCGCTTCCGCCGATGCGCCCACCGTCGCCGTCGCCGCCGATAGCGGGCGGCCGAGCGCGACCCCGCCGCCGCCCCCGCCGCCGCCCGATCCGCGGCCCCGGACCTGGCAGGTGAAGCCGGGCGAGAGCCTGAGCGGCATCTCGCGCAGCCTCGCGGCCGCCTGGCACGTCGCGCCGGAGCCGATGTCCCTGGCCTTGTACGAAGCCAACAGCGAGGCGTTTTCCGCCCGGGCGCCGGAGCAGGCGCTGCCGGGACGGCGCCTGCAGGTGCCGGACGAGGTGGTGGTCAACAGCGAACCGGCCGAGCGCGTGGCGCAGTTCCGCGCCTGGCTGCGCCAGCCGCAGGGCGCCTGGCAGCCGCGCAGCTTCCCCTCGCTGATGCCGGCGCCCTCGGCCCGGCCCGGGCCGCCGTGGTGGATGGTCCAGGCCCTGGCCACCGTCACCGCCGTGGCCGCGCTGCTGCTGGCGGTGTCGCTGATGCTCAGGCGCCTGCGCCTGCGCCGGCTGATGACCCGCTACGTGCCGATGTCGGCGGTGCAGGTGAAGAAGGTGCGGCGCATCATCATCCCCACGCCGCCGCCGCGGCGCGGCCTGTCGCAGGGCGCCGTGACGGAAAAGCTGCGCATCAAGCGCCTGCGCGAGATGCTCGACCACAACCCGTTCCGCTCCGATATCCGCTACCGCCTGGCCGAGCGCCTGCACAAGGCCGGCGACGGCCGTACCTTCGCCCAGATCGCGCCGCCGCTGCGGCCCTCGCTCAGCCCCGAGGGCTGGGCCCGCATCTGCAAGATGGGGCGCGAGCTGCTGCCGGACGACCCGCGTTTCCAAAGCTAGCGGGTCGCTTTGTCCCCGGCGGTATGCGATACCCTGTGTTCTCGGGATCAGGGATGCGGGGAAGCGATGCAAATCCAGGCTGAGCTGCGCAAGGTGCCCTTGTTCAGGGGGCTCGACGACGACGACCTGGCCGCACTGGCCGGGCGGCTGACGGTGCAGGTGGTGCCGGCCGGCGGCCGCATCGTCACCAAGGACGACCTCGGCAGCTCCATGTTCGTGGTGCTGTCCGGCGGCGTGCGCGTCTTCCTGCCGCCGCCGGAGCCCGGCGACGAGCCGATCCTGCTGCGCGAGCTGGATGCCGGCGGCTTCTTCGGCGAGATGGCCCTGCTGGAGCGGGCGCCGCGCGCCGCCAGCGTCGAGGCGCTCAGCGAGGTCACGCTGGGCGAGCTGTCGCGCGAAGGCTTCGTCGATTTCCTGCAGCACTCCAGCGAGGCCAGCATGGCGATGCTGGCCGAGATGTCGGTGCGCCTGCGCGCCACCACCCGCCAGCTGGAGTTTCCCACCGCGCGCGACGTCAACCGCGAGGCCGACGAAAAGCTGACCTGGGGCCAGCGCCTGGCCGACCGGATCGCCGGCTGGAACGGCAGCTGGTCCTTCATCACCCTGCTGTGCGGGCTCAGCGCGGCCTGGTGCGTGATCAACGCCACCCACGCGCTGAGCTTCGACCCTTATCCCTACCAGTTCTTCAACCTGTTCCTGGCGATACTGGTGGCCTTGCAGGGGCCGCTGATCATGATGAGCCAGAACCGGCAGTCGCAGAAGGAGCGCCTGCACGCCGAGACCGACTACCTGGTCAACCTGAAGAACGAAATGGGCATCGCCCAGATCCTGCGCGAGCTGGCCCAGCTGCGGGAGCAGATGCCGCCGCGTTGAAGTACACGAGCGACGAGCAACGCCGTCCTGCGTCAAAGGGCAAGCCGCCCGGAGGGTTGCCTCCCAGTTTGCGCCAGGCTGCGTTGCTCGCTCCTCATGTACTTCGAGTACACCGCGTCGCTCGCGCCTTGCCTGGCGCAAAATGGGGGGCAACGGCAGGGCATGGACTTGTTCAGAGGTTTCCTAGGTCGTCGGCACTTCCAAAAGCCGCCCGGTTTTCCCGGTAAAGTAGCGCCTGCCGCCAGGATCGACGGGAGCGATGGGACACTTCATTTCGGAGCTGCGCCGCCGCAACGTGCTGCGCGTCGCCGCGTTCTACGCGGCGGCCGGCTGGCTGCTGGTGCAGGTGGCGACCCAGGTTTTTCCCTTCTTCGACATCCCCAATGAAGTGGTGCGTTGGGTGGTGATCGTCATCGCGCTGGGGTTCCCGCTGGCGCTGGTGCTGTCCTGGGTTTACGAGCTGACGCCGCAGGGCCTGAAGCTGGAGAGCGAGATCGCCGCCGGCGATCCGGTGCACCGCGAGGGCGCGCGCCGGCTCGACCGCTGGATCATCGTCGCCCTGACCCTGGCGGTGGTGGCGCTGCTGGTCGGGCTGCTGTGGCGACGGCCGCCGGTTTCCGCGCCGGCCGCGGCCCCGGACAAGTCCATCGCCGTGCTGCCGTTCGAGAACCTGTCCGACGACAAGTCCAACGCCTGGTTCGCCCAGGGCATGCAGGACGAGATCCTGACCCGGCTGGCCAAGATCGGCCAGCTCAAGGTGATCTCGCGCAGCTCCACCCAGCACTACGGCAGCAGCCCCGACAACCTGTCCGAGGTGGCCAGGCAGCTCGGCGTGGCCAACATCCTCGAGGGCAGCGTGCAGAAGGCCGGCGACAAGGTGCACGTCAACGTGCAGCTGATCGAGGCCGCCACCGGCCAGCACCTGTGGGCCGACATCTACGACCGCAAGCTCGACGACGTCTTCGGCGTGGAGGGCGAGGTGGCGCAGGCCATCGCCAGCGCCCTGCAGGCCAAGCTCAACGGCGGCGAGCAGCAGGCCCTGGTGCAGAGGCCGACCAACAACACCGCGGCCTACCAGGCCTACCTGCGCGGCCTGGGCGACGAGATGCGCGCCTTCAACGCCTTCACCGAGGAGGACCTGTTGCGCACCGAGGCCGACTACGCCGAGGCGGTGCGTCTGGATCCGGACTTCGCCCAGGCCTGGGCCAAGCTGTCGATCGTGCGCAGCTACATGCATGCCGAGATCGAGCACGGCTCGCCCGAGGTGCTGACCCAGGCCAAGGAGGCGGCGGACACGGCGCTGCGCCTGCGCCCCGACCTGGGCGAGCCCTACCTGGCGCAAGGCTACTACCACTATCGGGGCCTGTCGGATTACGAGGGCGGACTGGACTGGTTCAACCAGGCCCTGCAGCGCCTGCCCAACAACGCCGAGGTGCTGGCCGCCATCGCCTACATCGAGCGGCGCCAGAACAAGTGGGCCGAATCCACCGCCCACCTGGAACAGGCCACCATGCTGGACCCGCGCAACACCAGCATGCTGTCCGGCCTGGCGCTCAACTACCAGGCGCTGCGCCAGTACCGCAAGGCGCTGGACACGGCGGAACGCGCCCTGGCGGTGTTGCCGGGGGACCGCGACCTGCTCATCGGCAAGGCCGGGGTTTACCAGGCGATGGGCGACTTCGCCGCGGCCGAGCAGCTGCTGGCGCCGCTGCCGTTCGAGCACGCCGACCGGGGCCTGTTCTTCCTCAAGGTCCGCCTGCTGCTGGACCAGCGCCGCATCGACGATGCGGCCGCCCGGCTCGAGGCGGCGCTGCGCGATCCGGGGCCAGGCCTGGAAGAGCACCGGCAGGAGCTCAATCTCTTCCTCGGTGTGGCCAACCTGCTCAAGGGGCGCCGCGAGGCGGCGCAAGCCGCCTGCCGGCTGGCGCAGCAGCAGCTCGAGGCGCTGCCCGCCGTGGCCGCATCCAGTGACGGGGCGGCGGAGGCCGGCTCCATCCAGGCCTGTCTCGGCAACCGCGCCGAGGCCTTGCGCCTGGAGCAGCGCTCGCGGGAAATGGATGCGAAGGACGCGCTGATCCGGCCCAAGTCGGAACTGGTGACGGCCCAGGTCCATGAAATCCTCGGCGAGCACGAGGAAGCGCTGGCCGGGCTGCAGCGCCTGCTGCCGCAGCCCAACGGCCTTTCGCCGGGCGAGCTGCAAACGCCCTGGTGGGACGGGGTCCGCCAGGACCCGCGTTTCCAGCAGCTGGTGGCGGCGGCGCAGAACCCGGTCCTGTAGCCCGCCGTCAGCAAGCTAAGAGCACGCTACAGCAGGCCGATCCCCCGCGACACCAGGATCGCCACGATCAGCAGCGAAATGGTCGCCTGCACCATGGTCAGGCCCTTGGCCCAGCGCGACAGCACCGGCGTGTCGGTGGGCGAGAAGGCGGTGCTGGTGTTGAACGCCAGGAACAGGTAGTCGATGAACTGCGGCGACCAGCGCCGCGCCTCGGCGTCGGGCGCCGGCTCCGCCATCTGCGGAAACAGGAAGGCGCCCTCGGTGTGGCGGCGGCGCTGGTCGCGGCCGTGCGGGCCGCCGGCGTCGAGCCGCCAGTACCACAGGGCGAAGACCAGCACGTTGCTGATCCACAACGCCGCGGCCGCGCGCAGCAGCTGCGCCGCCGCCGGAGCATTCTTGTCCGGCAGCCCGCGGATCAGCAGCGCCAGCGAGACGATCATCGCCACCGTGACCACGGCGCTGACGGCATAGCCCAGAAGCTGGCTGACGCGGTTGCGGCCGAGGCGGTGGGCCACCATCGAGGGCGCCACCAGCGCCAGCACCGTGCCGAGCAGGACTTCGCGCGGCACCAGGCTCAGCGACTCCGGCTGCGCCGCGAAGATGCCGGTGACCGCGGCCAGCGCCACCAGCGCCGGCCAGCGCGGCTCGGGCGGAATCGGCGCTTCGGCCGGGCCGTTCATCGGCCGGGGGGGACGGATTTGCGCATGACCGCATCATAGCCCGGCCGGCCTGCCGATCGCCGCCACAAACTGCCGCGTCTTGTCAGTCGCCGGCTCCGCCGCACCCGCGCCATCCGCCGCAAATCCGCGCCGCGGTGGGCTTGCCGCCGGCGGCGAAGCTGGCCCCGCACTTGCTATTCCAGTCGAAGAGACGAATTTTGACACCGTGCGGTGCCGGCGGGGCCGGCGCCGCTGCTCAAGCGGGGAGGCCGTGGCGCTGCCAGGGGAGTCGTTCGAAATCCGCGTGACCGACCGCGAACTGCTGCGGCGGCGCGAAGAAAGCCTGTCGCACAGCGAGCGGCCGTGGAACGTGGTGCTCGGCTGCCAGCCCGTTTCGGAAGGCTGCCGCTCCTGCCTGGCGCAGGCGCGGCTGGACCTGCACAACGCCAACGCCGGGCAGAGCGTCGACTGGAGCAAGCGCGGCGCCGGGGTCGAGATCGAGCAGGCCCTGAGCGAGCCGGCGGCCTGGACCACGCCGCAGCGCGCGGTGATCGCGCCCCTGGCCGATCTGTTCCAGCCCTCGGTCAGCGGCATCTTCGTGCAGCGCGTGCTCAAGGTGGTGGCGGCGCATCCGCAGCATGTGTTCCTGGTCACCAGCCGCTATCCGCAGCGGATGCGCGAGCTGCTGCTGGCCACCCCGCCGCCGCCCAACCTCTCCATCGGCATTTCGGCCGAGGACGCGGCCAGCTACGCCCTGCGCCTGCCGTACCTGTTCGACATCGCGGCGCGCTGGCGCCACGTCGTGCTGGAGCCGCTGCTCGGCCCGGTGGACGTGGAGCGCGTCGAGCTGCCGACGCGCGACCTCCTCTGGCCGCTGCAGGGCCTGGTGCAGCAATACCTGGGGCTCGACGCCGGGCAACGGCCGCAGTGGCTGCCCCAGTCCGATCCGCTGCGGCGGCTGCCGCGGCTGGACTGGGTCATCGCCGGCGGCGAGCGCGGGCAGAGCCCCCGGCCGCCGCACCCGGACTGGGTGCGCGCGGTGCGCGACGCCTGCCAGCGCCGCGGCGTGCCGTTCTTCTTCCGCGGCTGGGGCGACTACGTGCCGACGCGCAAGCCCGACCTGGAAGACCCGCAGCTGATGGTGGTCTCCGCCGACGGCACGCGGCGCGGCCGCGGCGCCGGTTCCTCGATCAACCGCTTCGCCATCGACGGCAGCGACGTGCATTTCGCCAAGCTGCCGCGCGGCGACGAGCCGATCCAGTTCTTCCTCGACGGCCAGCGCCACCTCGCCGTGCCGGAACAGCGGGCCCCGCAGCAGCGGCAGTCCGCGGACGACGCCTCCGTGCTGGAGCGCGAGCTGCGGCGCCTGGCGCCGAAAGGCCGCGCCCGGGCAGGCTGACCGCGGCGGGTTTCCAACTCCCCGCGCGCGCCGCGCATCCAAGCCGGAATCCAGTCACGGGGGGAATGCATGCGCATCGCACCGCTGTTGGCCTGTGCCCTGTTGTGCGCCGGCACTGCGCGCGGCGCCGCGCTTTCCGATCTGGAGCGCGCGCCCGCGGCGCAGGCGCTGCCGGCGCTGACCCAGCGGCTATGCGACGCGCTGGCGCCCGGCGACAAGGGTCCCTGGCTGCGCCTGCTGTCGGCACGCTTCGAGCAGGTCGACGAGTCCGGCGCGCACCTGGACAAGAAGCAGCTGCTGGACGGCCTGCAGCCGCTGCCGCCGGGACTGTCGGGTACCATCGAGGTGCAGCAGGCGCGGGTGGCCGACTTCGGCGGCTTTGCCGTGGTGCGCTACGACCTGGACGAGAACGAGCAGGTGTTCGACCAGCACCTGCACGTGCTGTACCGCGCCACCGACGTGTGGCGGCGCGAGCAGGGGCGATGGCGGCAGGTGTCGCAGCAGATCATGACCGTGGCACAGGACCCGCGCCCGCTGCCGCTCGACGCCGCGCGGCTGGACGGCTATGTCGGCCTGTATTCCATCTCCGGTCACTGGAACTACCGGGTCGAGCGCCAGGGGGCGGGCCTGAGCCTGCGCCGCGAGGGCCACGACCCCAAGCCGATGATCGCCATGGGCGACAACGTGTTCGTGACGCAGGGCGACCCGCTGGCGATCCAGTACATCTTCCTGCCCGGCTCCGGCGGCAAGGCGCAGCGCATCGTCGAGCGGCGCAAGTTCGCCGACCTGGAGATGGTGCGGGTGCCCGAGCCTGCGGTGCCTGCCGCGCCTGCCGCGCCTTAAAGCCGCTTGCAGATACGCTGCCGGCGTCGCCGCTGCGGCGGGCGGCGGGCTATGATGCGCGCCATGCTGCGAATGGACTCCATGCCCTGGCCCGGCGGGCGGCGGTTGCCGGGCCGCGTGTTGCTGCTGTGCCTGGCGCTGCTGCCGGCCGCCTGCTCAACGCCCGGGCCGCGCAACGACGTGCGCGGCGAGGTGCGGGAGTGCGCCGACCCCGGCTCGCCGGCCTGCGCCGCGGCGCGCGAGGGCTTCCAGCTGGTGCGCTATCCGACCATGGGCAGCGACCGCCTGGTCGCCGCCGCCAGCCGGGCCCTCGGCGATCTCAATTTCGAGGCCGAGCGCGACGACGCGCGGCGCCATGTCGACGGCAGCTATGTCGCCGCCGCTCCGGTGCACGACAAGCAGCTCGACGAGCTGTTCCGCAAGACGCTCAAGGGCTACGCGCCGGACCGGGACCTGTCGGCGCTGAGCGCCCAGGTCGACGTGCTGCCGATTCCGGACCGCGACGTCGGCGGCAACGTGCGGCTGCAGCTGTTCCTGGCCGGCGCGGACGGGACGGCGCAGCCGGTGGACAGCGTCGGCCCCTACCAGATCTTCTTCCGCCAGCTGGGCATCGAGCTGGGCGCGCCGGCGGCGCCGGTGGAGGAGGACAGCGACAGGAAGAAGCGCAAGCCGCAGCTGGCGCCGTCGATCTCGGGCGTGTAGCGCGGATCAGGCGCGGACCTGCCGCACGAAGCCGCGCAGCGCGGCGCCGATCTCCTGCGGCGAGTCCTCCTGCACGTAATGGATGCCGCGCACGCTCACCTCGCGCTGGTTGGGCCAGGTGCGGCAGAACTCCAGGGCCCGGCCGCGCAGGATGGCGCCGGGCTCGGCCGTGATGCACAGCTTGGGCAACTCGCTGCGCGCCAGCCAGGCGCCGTAGTCCTCCACCACCGCCACCACCTCGGCGGGCTCGCCGGCGATCGGCAGCTGGCGCGGCCAGACCAGGGTCGGCAGGCGCGACGCCGGAGTGGGGAAGGGCGCGCGGTAGGCCGCCATCTCCGCCTCGCCCAGCGGGCGCAGCACGCTCTTCGGCAGCACCGTCTCGATGAAGAAGTTCTGCTCCAGCACCATCGCCTCGCCGCGCTCCGAGCGCAGCGCGCGGAACATCGCATCGCGCCCGTCGGGGAAGTCCTCCCAGGCGCGCGGCTGCACGATCGCCTCCATGTAGGCCAGGGCCTGCACCCGCTCCGGGTGGCGCCGCGCCCAGTGGAAGCCGAGCGCCGAACCCCAGTCGTGCAACACCAGGATCACCTTGCGCCGCAGGTCCAGCGCCTCGAACCAGGCGTCGAGATAGCGCACGTGGTCGGCGAAACGGTATCCGCCGCCGGGCATCGGTCCGGAGGCGCCCATGCCGGCCAGGTCCGGTGCCAGGCAGCGCCCCAGGGTTGCCACGTGGGGGATGATGTTGCGCCACAGGTAGGACGAGGTGGGGTTGCCGTGCAGGAATACGATCGGATCGCCGCTGCCGACCTCGACGTAGCTCAGCTCGGTGTCGAGCACCGGCACGCGCCGGCGCGGGTGCGGGTCGGCGGCGGGGATGGAGTGGGCTTCGGGCTTGCTCATGACGGCTCCTGAGGTGGGTTGGTGCGATCAGCGTGCCCCGTGGATTGGATCTCAAAAAGATCCAGGATCAGAAAATTTAATGGAGCCAGTTGCAGCGCTTGCAGGCTGCGGCGCCCGTGCACGCGGCGCTGTGCCGCAAGGCCTGGGACGAACCGTGCGTAAACGGCCGCCGACGCGCGGTATGATGCCGGCTGTCCCCTTCTCCCATTCCGGTCATGACCCGATTCTCCGGCCTATCCGCCCTTGCCATGCTCACCGCCAGCCTAGCCGCCACCGCCCATGCCGCGCCGCTCGACGCCGCCGCGGCCGCCAACGTGGCGGCGAATTCCTACGCCAACGTGCAGCAGCTGCGCACCCGGCACATCGCACTGGACCTGGAGGTCGACTTCAAGAAGAGCGAGCTGTCCGGCACCGCCACCCTCGAGCTGGAACGGCTCGACCCGGCGGTGAAGGAAGCGGTGCTGGACACCCAGGACCTGGACATCCGCCGGGTCGAGACCAGCGCCGACGGCGAGGTCTGGCTCAAGGGCCGGTTCACCCTGGGCAAGAGCGACGAGGTGCTGGGCGCGCCGCTGACCATCGCGCTGCCGCCGGACGCCACCCGCGTGCGCGTGACCTACGCCAGCAAGCCGCAGGCCTCCGGCCTGCAATGGCTGCCGCCGGCGCAGACCCTGGGCAAGAAGAAGCCCTTCATGTTCAGCCAGTCCGAAGCGATCCACGCGCGCTCCTGGATTCCGCTGCAGGACACGCCGTTCGTGCGCGCCACCTACGAGGCGAAGATCCGCGCCCCGAAGGCGCTGCGCGTGGTGATGAGCGCCGAGATGAAGGACAAGCCGGACGCCGGCGGCGCCTGGAATTTCAGCATGCCGCAGCCCATTCCCAGCTACCTCATCGCCATCGCCGTCGGCGACATCGGCTTCCGCGCCACCGGCAAGCGCACCGGCGTTTACGCCGAGCCGGCGCTGCTGAAGAAGGCGGCCTACGAGTTCGGCGAGACCGAGCGCACCCTGGAGCTGATGGAGCAGAATTTCGGCCCGTACCGCTGGGGCCGCTACGACATCCTGGTGCTGCCGCCCAGCTTCCCCTTCGGCGGCATGGAAAACCCGCGCCTGACCTTCGCCACGCCGACCGTGATCACCGGCGACCGCATGCTGGTGTCCCTGGTCAGCCACGAGCTGGCGCACAGCTGGTCCGGCAACCTCGTCACCAACGCCAGCTGGAACGACTTCTGGCTCAACGAGGGTTTCACCGAATACCTCACCTACCGCCTGGTCGACCTGCAGTTCGGCGAGGCGCGCGGCAACATGGAGCGGGTGCTGGGCCTGGCCGACCTCAAGGACTCGATGAGCCACCTCGACAAGATCGACTGGCCGCTGGTGCGCAAGGCGCCGGCGCTCGATCCCGACGCGGTGTTCAGCTCGGTGCCCTACGAGCGCGGCGCGCTGTTCCTGAGCTGGCTGGAGACGCAGTACGGCCGTCCGGCCTTCGACGCCTTCCTGCGCGGCTGGTTCGACGACCATGCCTTCCAGAGCGCCACCACCACGCAGTTCCTGGCCTACCTGCACGACAAGCTGATGGCGCAGCAGCCCGGCAAGGTGACGGATGCGCAGCTCGACGCCTGGCTCTATCAGCCGGAGATTCCCGACTTCGCGGTGCTGCCCAAGTCCGACGCCCTGGACAAGGTCGATCAGGCCCGCGCCGACTGGCTGGCCGGCAAGCTGCCGCTGGCGCAGCTGCCGACGGCGCAGTGGAGCGTGCACGAGTGGCAGCACTTCTTCGAGGGCATGCCCGAGTCCGCCACCCTGGACCAGGTCCAGGCCCTGGACGCGCGCTACAAGCTCAGCGCCAGCCACAACGCCATCCTCGCCAGCGCCTGGTTCAAGGTCGCCATCGCCCACGGCGACCGGGCGGTACTGCCGGCGGTGCGCCGCTACCTGATCGGTGTCGGCCGCGTGCGCCTGATCAAGCCGTTGTACCGCGAGTTGATCAAGACCACCGACGGCAAGGCCTGGGCGGAAAAGGTCTATGCCCAGGCCCGGCCCGGCTACAACCCGATCACCCAGCAGGCGATCGAGCGCGCGCTCAAGGGGGAGAACGGCGGCTGAGCGCGGCCTGGATCTTGCTGCGCACTTGCGGCGGGTCGTGTAAGTCGCGGGTAAGCCCGGGCCCTCACCATGCGGTCAAGCCGGGCTTGCCGCAGTCATGAAACAGCGCGCCGCCGGCGGCGCGGAATTGAAGTTTTGCGCCAGGACGATCCTGCCGCGCACGGACAGCTCAGGGGTTGAAGACAATGAAGTCACGGATCACGGCGCCGCTCGCGGCGCTGCTGGGGAGCGCGGCTCTCGCGGCCTGCGGCGGACCTTCCATACCGGTCGCCGGCGGCGGCGCGGACGGCGGCAGCAGCACGGCGGACCTGGTATACGGCTGCAGCTGGCTGTTCGAGTCCTCGGCGCAGACGGCCAACGTGGCGTATCCGGACACCAATGCGGTGTACTGGGTGGCGGCGCTGCCGGACAAGATACCCTCCGGCGACCAGATCGAGATCGCCGGCAGCACGCCGACCGCGCGCTATTCCTCGTTCCAGATCTACACCGAGAACGGTGAAGCGGAATCCGGCGTCAACGACGCCGGCATCGTCGGCCAGGGCGCCACGCCGGCGCAGGCGGTGGCGCCGGGCCGCGCCTACAAGGTCAACATCATCTACAGCGCCACCGCCTCCAGTTCCGGCACCACCCTGGTGGCGAATCCGAACCGGGCGTCGTCGAGAGCGCCGGCGCACAAATACCTGCTGTACCGCCTGTACCTGCCGACTTCCGGCGCCGCCGATGCCGGCAGCCTGCCGGCGCTGACCTATGTCGCGCGCGAGGGCGGCCGCATCGCCCTGGCGTCGACGCCGGACCAGCCTTCGTGCAACACCATCCGCACCAACATCCAGGATGTGGTGGGCGCCGGCAGCAGCAGCGGCGGTTCCAGTTCCGGCTCGGGCGGGCTGGACCTGCTCAACGGTCCGGCCCTCAAGCCGCCGCGCATGACCATCTACCGCACCACCATTGGCCGCTTCCAGAACCTGGACGTGCGCTACATGCGCGAGAAGACCAACGACACTCTCGGCGACCTGCTGCTGTTCCGCGCCAGGGCGCCGGCCTCTGCCATCGGCGGCGCGGCGCCGCAGGTGCGCTACTGGTCGCTGTGCAGCGACGAGTTCCATGCGCCGCACCGCGCCGTGTCCTGCCTCGCGGACCAGGACGCCAGGCTGGGTGCGGACGGGTATTACAACGTCGTCATGGCGCCCTCCGCGCCGCCGGCCGGCTACGAGGCCGAGTTCAACTACCTGCCCTGGGGCGCGGACGCCTTCGGCGAGCCGATCTACCGCCAGCTGCTGGCCGATCCCGCGTTCAGCCAGTCGATCGACAGCAACGCCCTTTCGCCGTTGCCCTCGGTCACGATGGGCGCCTACTTCCCCGACAACACCTACTGCTCCAGCAGCGTGTTCGCCGCCAATCTCTCCGCCGGCGCGGCGGCGGTCTTCGCCGCCTGCAAGGCGGCCCAGGGCATCGGCGCGGTCGTCGATCCGGGTCCGTAACCCGGGTTTGCCGCAGCCGCGCGGCTGCGGCTGCGCGGCTGTCATGTTCCGGCCGCTGCCTACACGGTCGGGTAGGAGCGATCGCCCCTTCGAATCGATCTCGGCGTGCGCACCTGCCGTTTGTCGGGCGGGAGCATCCCGGCGCTGCGCGCAGGCGTACCAACAGCGTTATAAGAAGAGTGCTGTATCACCGCGCGTGGGTGAGGAGGAGACAACAATGCGTATCCGTAAATACGATGTGGACTACGGCCGCCGTGCCCTGCTGCAAAAGGC
>Ga0070741_10003195_pt1 | contig 41355 bp, 39 predicted proteins | sample Coa_R1_4_FD_66440 | JGI IMG/M metagenome (GOLD analysis project Ga0070741, IMG submission 66440) | Surface soil microbial communities from Centralia Pennsylvania, which are recovering from an underground coalmine fire - Coalmine... | ecosystem: Environmental > Terrestrial > Soil > Unclassified ... | reverse complement strand
TGCGCACTCGCTGGGTGGCTGGTCGTCCCTTCGAGGGCTTCTCGCAGCTCCTGCATGGGGTCTCGCAACGCGCCCTCCTGTACCGGCAGTACCTCGATTATACGGACGCTCCCATCCATCCACGCGCGTGTGCGTCGCTCGCCGCGCGGGGACAATCCGGGCTGAAGGTCATCGTGCGTCGATTCGCCCCATTTTCGGGCACGTTATGACAAGATGACTGTCGCAACTGGTATGGTCTATTGGAAAGAATGAGCGCCGTCCCCAGGGATCAAGAGGTGAGCGAAGATCCGCAGAGAAAAGTAGACGCAGCCGTCATCGCGCTCCGGCGCCGTGAGGCCGAGCTGGAGGAGAAGGTCAAGGAGCTGGCCGAAGCAAAGCGTCAGCTGGAGGACGAGCAGCGCCATCGGGACGAGTTCATCTCGATGGTGACGCACGAGCTGAGCCAGCCGATCACGACCCTCAGTGTCGCCGCCCAGCTGTTACGGCGAGCTGCTGTGCCCCGTGAGAGCCGGGAGCGAGCCATCGAGACAATCTATGCGCAGGCCCGGCGGCTCGGGCGCCTGGTGCAGGACCTCGGCGACGCCGTGAGGCTGTCCGCTGGCACCTTTGAGGTCTTTCCATCGCGCGTCGACCTTGCCAAGCTCGTCCGTGACCAGGTCGAGCAAGAGCGGCTCCAAGCGCCTCGTCGCCGGTTCGACGTCGAAGGCGCGAGCGAGCCCGTCTGGGTCGAAGGCGACAGCGACCGCATCGCGCAGGTGCTGTCCAACCTCCTGACGAACGCAGTCAAGTATGCGCCGGAAGGGGCGATCCACGTGCGCCTCGCGCGCGCCGGCGAGGAGGTCTCCATCGTGGTGGCGGACGAGGGGCCCGGCATTCCACCGGACCGAATTGACCTGGTGTTCGAGCCCCACGTGCGACTCGGCGGTCGCGCAGGTGCAGATCAACCGCGTGGGTCTGGCCTTGGCCTGTACATCGCGCGGGGGATCGTGGAAGCACATGGGGGTCGAATATCCGCGGGCAACGGACCGACGGGCGGCGCTATCTTCACCGTCGTATTGCCGGTGAAGGCCGCCGTAAGAGCGCCGGGCGCGGAGTCTCTCGTTCAGCGGCGGGCCGGTTAAGGAGAGGGCGCCCTCGCTGGTCCGGCCTCGAAGAACCAGGCGACGCCTTCTTCGGAATCCCCGGACCACCGTTCTTCGATACACTGGCCCCTGGTGTACTCCTGCACGACGCGGCGCCAGAAGAGCTGAGCGTCTGTGTTCCATCCGGCGATCGGGATCCACCATGCGCCGGCAAATAGGTTGAACAGAGCGAAGGCGGCCTCCCGTCCGATCCCGCGCCGACGCAGCCGCGGCAGGATGAAAAACTCCGCGATGACGTGCCCCGTCAAGCCCGGATCGAGCTGCGCGCGGTCGAGGACCAGGGCGAAGCCGGCGAGCTGATCGTCGGCGCGCGTGAGGAAGGCGTATCGGCCTGACAGGCGCCAGTACGCTTCGAGTCCGTCATAGTGAAACAGCCCGTCTGAATCCACGTCGCGCTCGAGGCGCGCCGAGTGCTCGAACAAATACAGGCTCATAAGATTCTGGATCGTCGAGAAGTCCGCGGCGTCGGCCGGAGAGATCTTCGTGATCACGTGTCGGCCACTTCTCCGAGGAACGCGTCCACGGCGCGATGCGCCCGCGGATCGCCGAACGCGCCCATGTGGTCCAGGCCCGGCAGGAGCAGGAACCGACCGCCGGGCAGGCAGCTCGCCACGGCGCGCGTGTGCTCTGCACGGCGGTCGAGATCGCCCGCGAAGAGCAGCGCCTCCCCGCCGAAGACCGCTAGCTCGGCGCATGGCGGCGTCGGAAGCCCGGACTCGAGGCACGCGATCAGCGCGTCCAGCCCGTCGGGGTTGGCTTTGAGCGCGTAGTCGCGATAGGTGCGTCCTCGCGCGCTGAGCGGCAGTTCGCCGCGGAGCTCGCGCGCAAGCGCCCGAGCCCCGTCCGGACTTTCGCCGGTCACCCCGCCCGCGATGAGGGCTCTGACGCGGCCGGGATCGAGGACCGCGGTCCAGAGGGCGATGGCGGCGCCCATCGAATAGCCAAAGAGGTCGAAGGTTGAAGCGCCGACCGCGTCGGCCAGCGCGATCACGTCCCGCGCCAGCTGATCCATCTCGTACGCGGCGGGCTCGAATGGCCGATCGCTGGCGCCGTGTCCGCGCACGTCGGGAACGAGAAGACGTCGACCCCGCAGCGCTGCCAGCCAACCGTATTCGTCCCACTCCGCGCCGCTTGCGCCCCAGCCGTGGACGAGGAGGAGCGGGAAGCCATCTCCCACTTCCCGAAAGTGAATCCGGACTTGCCCGCTGACGTAGCTGGCCACCTCAAAAGCTCAGCAATGCCTCAAAACGGGTGGCGCGCTCGTCGAACGACTCGGGCGACACCGCTCCGTCTAGAAGGGACGTGAGATCCGCGAGGCGGAGACCATCGGTTTCCATCGTTTGGGATGACGCCCAGAAGCGCACGTCGTCGCCGTGCTCCTTCGCATCCCGGAGGAACGACTCCATGCTCGTAAACTCGGCTGCCTTCAGCCGTTCTCGCAACTTTGGCTCGACTGCGGCGTAGGTGGCGGACCATTCGGGAACGTCGATCCGATCGTGCGAGAGCTTGGCGAGCGCCGAGTCGCGAAAGAGCACCTCCACGGATGCGCCGAGAGCGGTGGCTGCGCGCACCAGCGTCGCCACCTGAAAGAGGTTGTTTGAGGATCCGCGCGTTGCGATGATGCCCAGCGATCGCAGGGGCGGCGGGTCGACCGTCATGCGCGCCGTTCGTATGCGTCGATGCCGTTGCGTAGGGTCTCCCAGGCCATCATCGCGCACCGAATTCGCACCGGGAACTTCCGGACGCTGCGCAAAGCCTCGAGCTCGCCCAGATCGGCCACGTCATCGCTCCCGCCCACGAGCATCTCCTCGACGCGGGAGATCGCCTCTCTCGCTTCGACCAACGATCTTCCGCGAACGACGTCGGCCATCATGTCGGCCGAGGCCTGGGAGATGGAGCAGCCGCGCGCGTGGAACGAAGCGTCCGCGATCGATCCGTCTGCACCGATGACGGCGAGGATCGTGATCTCGTCGCCGCACAGCGGATTGCTCGCCGACGCGGTCACGTCCGGGCTCTCGATTTCTCGTCGGTTCGCCGGCGACTGGTAGTGCTTCAGGATGACCTCTCGGTAGAGATCCTCAAGCACGATTCGTCCCAAATACGTCGCGGACACGGTCGAGGCTACTCACCAAGCGGTCGACGTCATCGCGCGTGTTGTAGAGATAGAAGCTGGCGCGCGCGCTTCCGGCGATATCCAGCTTTCGCATGAGTGGCTGGCAGCAATGATGGCCGACGCGAATGCAGACACCCTCCGCGTCGAGGATCGCTGCGACGTCGTGCGCGTGGATGTCGCCCAAATTGAAGGCGACGACGCCGCCCTTCTTGCGCACGTCGCGCGGTCCGTACAGATCCACGTCGGGCTCTTCCCCGAGTCGTTCCAGCGCGTACTCGGTCAACTCGATCTCGTGCTGGCGGATCGATGGCATCCCGACGCGTTCGAGATAATCGATGGCCGTGCCCCAGGCGATGGCGTCCGCGACGTTTGGGGTGCCCGCCTCGAATTTCCACGGGAGGTCGTTGTACGTCGCTCGATCGAGATAGACCTGCGCGATCATTTCGCCGCCGCCGAGGAATGGAGGCATGGCCTCGAGAATCTTCCGCCGCGCCCACAGCGCTCCCACGCCCGTTGGGCCGAGCATCTTGTGGGCGGAGAATGCCAGGAAATCGCAGTCGAGGTCGTCCACGGTGACACCCAGGTGTGGCACGCTCTGCGCTCCATCGACGAGCATCAGCGCCCCGTGCTCGTGCGCCATTGCGGCAATCTCCCGCACCGGATTGATGGTTCCCAGCACGTTCGACATGTGGACGACGCCCACGAGTTTCGTTCGATCCGTGATGAGGCCGCGCGCAGCGTCCATGTCGAGAAAGCCGTCCGGCCCAAAGGGGATGTGCTTCAGCACCGCGCCGGTCCGCTCGGCGAGGAGCAACCAGGGGATCAAGTTGCTGTGGTGCTCCATCTCGGTGAGCACGATTTCATCGCCCGCCCCGATATTTGCTTGTCCCCACGCGTAGGCGACGAGATTGATGGCTTCGGTGGTGTTGCGGGTGAACACGACGGTCGCGGAATCGGCCGCTCCGATGAACCGGGCGACTTTCGCGCGCGCGCTCTCGTAGGCTTGCGTCGCCTCCTCCGCGATGGAATAGATGCCGCGATGGATGTTGGCGTTGTAGCTCCGGTAGTAGCTCTCGAGCGCTTGGATCACGTCTTTCGGCTTCTGCGACGTCGCCGCGCTGTCCAGATACACCAGCGGCTTCCCGTGGACGAACCGCTGGAATATGGGGAAGTCCTCCCGGATCGCGGCGATCTCGCTCGTTGGCAACCTACCCTCCAAGGGTGATCATCTCAATTTTTTGGTGCTGGGCCGGTTCGTAGCCGGAGCCGGAGTTGAGCGCCTCGAGCCGGTCCAGCGAGAACCGATCGATGCGCTTGCTCCACGTCGCGGAGATGGCCTGCGTGACCTCCTCATCGGTGGCTCCGCCCCGCAGAAGCGCCTTCACGCTATAGCCCGTATTGGAGAACAAACAGGTGACGAGCTTCCCATCCGCGGTGAGCCGCGCACGCGTACACGTCGAGCAGAAGGGTTCGGTGACCGAGGCGATGACGCCCACGTCACCCGTGCCATCGGCAAAGCGATAGTCAACCGACGGAGCACTTCCCTTGTCGCGCCCAACTTCGATGAGGGGCACGTGCGCGTCGATGACCTGCAGGATCTCGCGCTTCGAAACGACCTTCTCGAGCCTCCATCCGTTGGCGTTCCCGACGTCCATGAACTCGATGAATCGAATCGCGAGGCCGTTGGTTCGGGCGAAGTCGACCAACGGGATGATGTCATCGTCGTTCACGCCCCGCTGGATGACGGCGTTTAGCTTGATGGGCGAGAGTCCGGCCTCCTGGGCGGCGGCGATTCCCTGGAGCACTTTCCCCAGGTCTCCGCGACGCCGAATCCGCGCGAACTTCTCGGAGTCCAGCGTGTCGAGACTCACGTTGATACGGCTGAGCCCGGCCTGCTTCAGGGCTTCCGCTTTGTCGGCGAGCAGCGACCCGTTCGTGGTGAGGCACACCGCGTCGATGCCCTCGATGGCGGCGAGCGAGGATACGAGGTCCTCGACTCGCGCGCGCAGCAGGGGCTCGCCGCCGGTCAGGCGGATCTTCTCTACGCCAAGCCCCGCGAACACCCGGACGACGCGGGTGATCTCCTCGAAGGTCAGGCACTCGTCACTGGGCGTCCAGGGGTAGTCGTCAAATGGCATGCAATAGGTGCACCGAAAATTACAGCGATCGGTGATCGAAATTCGTAGATCGCGGATCGGTCGATGCAGGAGGTCACGAACCATCAACGACTCCGGGCTTTCACGGCGCTCGCTCGCATCATCGTTCCGTTACATCATCCCAAGCGTGAGTTTCGCGGCGTCGGGGATCATGCTGTAATCCCACGGCGGGTCGAGGACGAGCTGCACGTCAAGCTCCTTGACGCCGGGTAGGCCAGCAACCTTGGTCTCGATTTCGGCCTTGAGCACGTCCCCCATTCCGCAGGCTGGAGCCGTGAGCGTCATGTCGATCTCGACGCGGAAGTCGCCCTGCGGAAGCGGAGACACCTCGCATCGATAGACGAGCCCGAGATCGGCGATGTTGATCGGTATCTCGGGATCGTAACACGTTCGCAGCTCATCCCAGACCATCTCTTCCAATTCCTTCGGGTCGCTCGTCGCAGACCGCAGTCGCGCGGGCGATTCCGAGACGGGCTGACCAATCGCGTCGGCGTCGCGCCCTGTGACGCGAACCATCTCGCCGTTGGACGTGACGAGCGTGTACGTCCCGCCGAGGGCCTGCGTGATCAGGGCATTCGTTCCCTGACGCACCATCGTGCGGATGCCGCTGGGAATTTGAATCACCTCGCAGTCGCGGGTGAACTTCACATTTTCGTTTTCCACAGTGCGCTCCGATTGGACCAGATCTTATTCTGTCGAGACCGGCCCGGTGTCCGCGTCGAGCGCCGCCTTGAGCGCGTGCCACCCGAGGCTGGCGCACTTCACGCGCACGGGAAATTCGCGCACGCCGGATAGTGCCGCCAGACGCCCCAGCGTCTCGTCCTCGTCTTCGACGTCTCCACTGCCGGCCAGCATGGTGTGGACGCTCTGAAACAGTCTCTCCGCGTCGGCGATGGACTTGCCCTTGAGACTCATAGTCATCATCGAGGCTGAAGCTTTGGAGATGGCGCAGCCGCGCCCCTCGAAGCTGATGTCTTCGATCGTGTCGTCGTGGAGCCTGACGTAAACCTTGATCTCGTCGCCACACAGCGGGTTCCGTCCCTCGGCAGTTCGGGTGGCGTCCGCCATCGGATGGAAATTCCGCGGATTCTTGTTGTGGTCCAGAATGACCTGCTGGTAAAGCTCGCGCAGCTCAGACACGTCTTCACACCTGGAACACGAAGTCGAGGGTCTCCGGAAGCGCGTCGGCTTCGCCAGACCGCACGCGTCGGGTGACGAGCCGGGCCAGATAGCGGCGGATCTCGGCGTGGGCGATGTCGCGTATCAGCTCGCTGGCAAATCCGTAGGTCAACAGAGTGCGCGCAGCATCTTCGCCAATGCCGCGGCTCTCGAGATAGAAGATCATCTCCGGATCGAGCTGTCCTACAGTGGCGCCGTGAGTGCACCGAACGTCGTCGGCGAAGATCTCGAGCTGCGGCTTGGTATCAACGGTTGCCTCACGCGACAGGAGGATGCTTTGGTTCGCCTGGCGCGCGTCGGTCCCATCGGCCCCAGGGCGAACGACGATCTTGCCGTTGAAAACCACGCGCGCGTGGTCGGCGAGGATGCCCTTGTAGAGCTGGCGGCTCACGCCGTGCGGGGCCGCGTGCTCGATCAGCGTGTGACTGTCCAGATGTTGCGATCCGCGGGCCAGGGTCAGGCCATTCAGCGTGCAGGTCGCTCCCGGTCCATCCAGATGCACGGCCAGGTCGTGTCGGCCGAGGGCGGCCGAGGCGAAGACGGTCAACGATTCGTATGCGCCGTCCGAGCCCTGTCGGACCTCAGTGCGACCAATGTGTACTGTGCCTTCAGCCTCATCGACCACGCGGAAGTGCGATAGGGTCGCCCCTTCACCGACGACGATCTCCGCGACCGCGTTGGTGAACGCCTCCGGCGAACCGAGCGACACGTAGGTCTCCACGATCGTCGCCGCGCTCGCGGCGCCCAGGACCACCAGCATCCGCGGGGCGATGGCGGCGTGGTCGAGGGCCGAGACGAACACCAGCTGAATCGGTTCGTCCAGTACGACGCCCCGCGGAACGACGATCACGCCACAGTCGGAAAGGAGGGCGGTGTTGAGGGCGGAAAAGATGTTGTCCGCCGTCGTCGCGAGTCGGCCAAGGTGCGCCTCGATCGTATCGGGATCGGCGTCGACGCCATGAGGCAGGGTCGCCACCATCTCGGCCGAGCCCGTGACCGGACGCGACAGCTCCGCGACGTACCGTCCATCCACGAACACGAGGCGCGGTCCGTCCGTGTCGACAATCGTCTTCCCCACGTCATCATTGGAGACAGTCGCTGGCGCACCCCCGGGAGGGGAAGTGAAGGACCCGCGAAGGATCGGGGCGACGCTCGTATACTTCCACTCCTCGTCGTGAATCGTCGGGAAGCGCAGACGGCGAAAGCGGTCAGCGGCGACGTTGCGAAGCCGTGCGAGCCACACCGGCTCAGCCGCGTCGCGCTGCCCCGCCAGCGTGGCGATGGCCTGCAGGTACTGGTCTTTCTCGGAGACTGGATGACGGGTGACCGGTGGCGCCGTCATGCAGTCTCCTGCTTGAGCCAGTCGTAGCCTTTGGCCTCGAGCTCGAGGGCGAGCTCTTTTCCGCCCGAGCGCACGATTCTGCCGTCCATCAGGACGTGCACGTAGTCGGGCGTCACGTAGTTCAGCAGCCTCTGATAGTGGGTCACGAGGATCATCGCGCGCGATGGATCCCGCAGCCGTTCGACACCCCCAGCAACGATCCTCAGGGCGTCGATGTCGAGCCCAGAGTCCGTCTCGTCCAGAATGGCCAGGCGCGGCTCGAGCACGGCCATCTGCAGGATCTCGTTTCGCTTCTTCTCGCCTCCGGAGAATCCCTCGTTGACGGCGCGGCTCATGAAGCTCTGGTCCATCTCGACGAACTTGAGCCGCTGGCGCAGGTAACCCAGAAACTCCATCGCGTCCATCTCTTCCTGGCCCCGGTGGGCGCGAATCGCGTTGACCGCGGCCTTCAGAAAGTACGCGTTGGCCACGCCGGGGATCTCCACCGGGTACTGGAATGCGAGGAAGACGCCCTCTCGCGCCCGCTCCTCGGCGCTCATGGCCATCAGGTCGCGCCCGTCGTAGAGGACTTCTCCGCGGGTGACCGTGTAGGACGGGTGGCCCGCCAGAGCCTGCGCGAGGGTGCTCTTCCCAGACCCGTTGGGGCCCATCACGGCGTGGATCTCCCCAGCGGGAACGGTGAGATCGACGCCACGCAAGATCTCGGTGTCGTCGACGCTCACGTGGAGGTCGCGAATCTCAAGCAGCGCCATTATCCTACGCTTCCCTCGAGGCTCACGCCCAGCAGCTTCGCCGCCTCGACGGCGAACTCCATGGGAAGCTCGCGGAACACCTCTTTGCAGAACCCGTTCACGATCATCGACACGGCGTCCTCTTCGGAGATGCCGCGCTGCTTGCAGTAGAAGAGCTGGTCCTCGCCGATCTTCGACGTCGAGGCTTCGTGCTCCACCTGCGCCGTATCGTTCGCCACTTCGATGTATGGGAAGGTGTGCGCGCCGCAAGTGTCGCTCAGGAGGAGCGAGTCGCACTGCGAGTAGTTGCGCGCCCCAACTGCCCCCTTTTGAACCTTGACGAGCCCGCGGTAGGAGTTTTGCCCGTGCCCGGTCGAGATCCCCTTGGAGATGATCGTGCTGCGGGTATTCCTTCCGATGTGGGTCATCTTGGTCCCCGTATCTGCCTGCTGATAGTTATTCGTCACCGCGACCGAGTAGAACTCGCCCACCGAGTTGTTCCCCTGCAGAATCACGCTGGGGTACTTCCAGGTGATCGCCGATCCGGTCTCAACCTGCGTCCACGAGATCTTCGAGTTATCCCCGAGGCACTTACCGCGCTTCGTGACGAAGTTGAAGATCCCACCGCGGCCTTCCTTATCGCCGGCGTACCAGTTCTGGACCGTTGAGTACTTGATCTGGGCATCTTTATGTGCGATCAGCTCCACTACCGCCGCGTGGAGCTGGTTTTCGTCGCGCATCGGCGCGGTGCAACCCTCCAAATAGCTGACGTAGCTGCCCTCGTCCGCGATGATCAACGTGCGCTCGAACTGTCCCGTCTCCGCCGTATTGATGCGGAAATACGTCGACAGCTCCATCGGACAGCGGACGCCCTTCGGCACGTAACAGAAGGACCCGTCGCTGAAGACTGCGGAGTTCAGGGATGCGAAGAAGTTGTCGGTGTAGGGGACGACCGAGCCCAGGTACTTCCGAACGAGGTCGGGGTGCTTCTGCACCGCTTCGGAGAATGAGCAGAAGATCACGCCAGCCTCAGCAAGTTTCTCCTTAAAGGTGGTCGCCACGGAGACGCTGTCGAAGACGGCATCGACGGCAACCCCGGTGAGCCGTTTCTGCTCCTCGAGAGGGATGCCGAGTTTCTCGAACGTTGCGATGAGCTCGGGATCGACTTCGTCGAGGCTGCCCGGTACGGATTTCTGCCGCGGCGCCGCGTAGTAGATGATGTCCTGGTAGTCGATCGAGGGGTAATGGACGTTCGCCCAGCGCGGCTCCGCCTCTGACTTCTCCAGCTTCGCCCAATGCCGATACGCCTTGAGGCGCCACTCCAGCATGAAATCGGGCTCATTCTTCTTCGCGGAAATGAGGCGAATAATGTCCTCGCTGAGACCACGCGGGACGGTATCGGCCTCGATATCGGTGACGAAGCCGTACTTGTACTCGCGCTCGGCGAGCGCCTCAATCGTTGTGGGTGTCTTCACCATCGTTCTTTCGTTCCTCACAGTGGTGGCCCAACGTTCGTTTCTGGCGCGACGGCGGCCGACCCGACGGCGCACGGCTCAGACGGTACGGCACGGACCTGATCCGCCGGGACAAACGAGACGTCCGAGTCGACATCCGCGCACAGGTCCGCGAGGGTTATGGAGTCCAGTACCTGGTCGATGCTGTTCTTGAGCCGCCGCCAGACCGGACGCGACAAGCAGCCAATCTCGCGGTCGCACGACCCCGCCACGTACTCGATGGCGAGGCACTCCACCGGCGCCACGGGCCCCTCGAGCGCCCGAACGACCGCTCCGACTGTGAGCTGCGCCGGCGGCCGCGCCAGCTCGTATCCGCCGTGCGCGCCCCGCGTGCCCTCGATGAGGCCGGCGCGGCGCAAAGGCATCACGAGCTGCTCCAGGTACCCCGCCGGCAGGCGCTCGGCGTACGCGATCTCCGTCAGCGACAGTGGACCGCGGCCGTACGCCTTTGCCAGCTCCGTCATGGCGCGAAGGCCGTAATGAGCTCTCTGTGATACCTGCAGCATGGGCTCACCCCGGATTTCCTAGTCCCGCACTAGGATTATATGCGCTTCGAGGCGACCGATCCACCCAAGAACGGCGGGCCGACACGGTCACTGTTCCGTTCGCGCGCCACTGTTTAGAATGCGGCGGCGAATAGCCGCGGAGGTCGCCGGTGCGGAACTGTTGGGTCGATGATGAGGCGGGGACCAGTCCGCTTCAACAGCTCGTGTATCTCTCACGCGTGATGGGCAGGGAGGAGGCGCTCGTCGTCTGGGGTGGCGGGAACACGTCGATCAAGGTCACCGAGCCTGACCTGCTGGGACGGCCCACGAACCTCCTCTTGATCAAAGGCACAGGGTCCGACATGAAGGCGGCCGAGCCGAAGGATTTTCCCGCCGTCCGCCTGGATGATATCCGAGCCAGCTTTGCCCGCGAAGCGATGACCGACGAGGAGATGGTCGCCTACTTCGCGCGCTGCATGGTCGATCCCTCGGCCCCGCGGCCTTCCATCGAGACGCTGCTCCACGGCTACCTCGATGCCACTGCCGTGGCCCACTCTCATGCCGATGCCATCCTGGCGCTGACCAACACGACTGGCCGCGAGGAGACGGTGAGCGAGGCGCTCGGCCGCGACGTCGCACTCGTGCCCTATCGACGACCGGGCTTTCAACTGGCGAAGGAGGTCGCGATCGCCGTGCGAAACAACCCGGATGCACGTGGCGTCGTGCTCATGAACCACGGGCTGATCACCTGGGGCGAAACGGCCAGGGAGGCGTACGACCGGCACATCGACCTCGTCAGTCGAGCGGAAGAAATCGTGTCCAGGCGCGCCCCGCATGCGTCCGCGGCGGCAGCGCATGGCGTTCAAGCTCTCCCCGCCCAAAAGCGCCGGGACCTCGCGGCGAGGCTCGCGCCGGTGCTGCGCGGATTGTTGAGCCAACGGGCTCGGAAAATCCTTCGGTTCGACGACGGAGCCGACATCCTGGACTTCCTTGCAAGCCCCCGGTTGGCCGACGTCACCCGCGCCGGCGCCGCGACGCCCGACCACATGTTGAACACCAAGCGACGGCCCCTCGTCCTCGCCGCGCCCGATCCGTCCGACCTGGCGGGTATCACCGATGCGCTCCGCGAGTCCGTCGCGCGCTATTGCGAGGAGGAAGAAGCGCATTACGCGCGGTTTCGCACCGATGAGCCGCTCCTGGACTCTGCGCCGCGCGTCGTCCTGATGCCTGGCATCGGGATGTGGACGTCTGGCCGTGACGCCCGCGGCGCGCTGATTCCAGCGGACATCTACCACCACACGGTTCGGGTGGTGACGGGCGCGGAGGCGATCGACCGCTATGCGTCGCTGAGCGAGCGCGACGCGTTCGACGCGGAGTACTGGCCGCTGGAGCTGTACAAGCTCAGCCTCGCGCCTCCCGACCGCGACCTCGCCGGACGCATCGCCCTGGTGACCGGCGCCGCGGGCGCCATCGGCCGCGCCATCGCGCGGCGGCTCGCCGAAGAGGGGGCACACGTCGTGGTTTCCGACCTCGACGAGGAGGGTGCGGCTGAGGTCGCGGGCGCCATCGTCAAGCAGCGTGGCCACGCTCGGGCTGTGTCGGTGCGCCTCGACGTGACCGACGAGGCCTCGGTGGAGCGCGCGTTCGACTTTGCCCGGCTCACCTACGGCGGGCTCGACCTTCTCGTCTCGAACGCCGGCGTCGCCCACGTTGCGCCCGTGGAGGAGCTATCGCTGGCCGACTGGGAGCAAAGCCTCGCCATCAACGCCACCGGTCATTTCCTGGCGGCCCGCGCCGCCATGCGGCTGTTTCGGGAACAACGGATCGGCGGGGCGATGGTGTTTGTCGCGACGAAAAACGTCACGGCCCCCGGGAAGGATTTTGGCGCCTACAGCGCGGCCAAGGCGGCGGAGGCGCAGCTCGCGCGGGTGCTCGCCATCGAGGGCGGCGAGTACGGCGTGCGCGTAAACATGGTAAATCCCGACGCCGTGTTCGCCGGGTCCGGGCTCTGGTCGAACGAGGTGCGCCAGCAGCGGGCCAGCTCCTACGGGATCCCGGTCGATGAGCTCGAGGCTCACTACAGCCAGAGAAATTTGCTCCGCGCCCGAATCACCGCCGAAGACGTGGCGGAGGCCGTTCTCTGGCTGGCGAGTGATCGCTCGGCGAAAACGACAGGGGCGATGATCCCCGTCGACGGAGGGCTCCGGGAAGCGTTCCCGCGATAGGGCGGTGACCGGGGCGAGTGCGTGATGCTCGCGGGCGATGGGACTTTACGGCTGCGCGGCGCGGGCTCCGGCGCGCGTCCGCGCGCTGATCAGGAGAGTCAGCAGCTCGTTGAACGGCGTCGCGATGCCCAGGCGGTTCCCACGACGCCAGACCTCGCCGTTGATCGCGTCGATCTCCGTTTGGCGTCCGCGCTCTAGATCCTGGAGCATCGAGCTGCGGTGAACGAAGGTCGCGGGCAGCAGCGACCCGTAAAAGTAGTCGCGATAAGCGGCCGCGGACGACCAGTCGAGCGGGACGTTCTCGGCGAGGGCGACGGCGAACGCCTCATCGATCACGCGGTCCATGATGGCCCTCAGAGCCGAGTCCTCTCCCAGGGCGCCGTAGTGGAGGTTGAGGAGCGCGCCCACGGCATTGAGCGGAGCGTTGTAGAGGACCTTTGCCCACAGGTATGAGACGATCGAGTCAGTCGCCCTGCAATCGATCCGTGCCCGCCGGAATGTGTCCGCGAGCCCGCGTGCCCGGCCCATTGCTCCGGTGGCCCGAGCGTCGAGCGGGCCAAAGACGACCGGAGCTGCCTGGACCGTCACGGTGACGCAGCCTGGCCTGGGAATGCGCGCGCCAACCAGCACGCTTGCGCCCAGGCTGCGCGCGGGACCGAAGGCGCGGGCCAGCGCCTCTAGGTTCCCCAACCCGTTCTGCAGCGATAGCACGTCGCCCGCTGGCGCGACGCGGTCAGCGATGGATGCCACCATGGACTCGGTGTCGTACGCCTTCACGCACAATAGGACGAGGTCGAAGGGGCTGTGCAGCTCGGATGGCTGCTCCGCGAGGTGAAATCCCGAGACGTGGTGCTCGCCCCAGATACCGTCGATTCGCAGCCCGTGGCTGGCGATGGCATCGAGGTGCCAGGGTCGCCCCAGCAACGTCACCTCGTGGCCGCTGTACCGCAGCAACCCGCCGAAGACGGAGCCGATGGCGCCGCATCCTGCGACGAGGACTCGCCTGCAGACGATCTCGGTCACAGGCGTTCCGAGATGACTTTCGCCTCGAGGAAGTACTTTAGGTAGTCTGGCCCGCCCGCCTTCGCGTCCGTTCCGCTCAACTTGAACCCACCGAAAGGTTCCACGCCGACCAGCGCACCGGTGATCTTCCGATTGAAGTAAAGGTTTCCGACATGGAACTCGCGACGGGCGAGATCGAGCTTCGCCGGGTCGCGTGCGAAGACCCCGCCCGTTAAGCCGTACTGGGTGCCATTGGCGATCGCCAGCGCATCCACGAAGTCCCGGGACTTGGTGATCGCCACGACCGGGCCAAAGATCTCCTCCTGCATGATGGACGCTGTTGGAGGCACGTCGGCAAAGACGGTCGGATGAATGAAGTAGCCGATGGAATCATCCCGCTCGCCGCCGGCGACGAGGCGTCCCTCCCCGCGGCCGGCCTCGATGTATCCGGCGATCTTTCGAAACTGGGAGCCGTCGGCAACCGGCCCCATGTCGGATTCGATCTCTTTCGCAGGCCCGACGCGAAGCGCCTCGGCGCCCGAGGCCACCCGAGCGACGACTTCATCGTAGACCGATCCGTCGGCGATGACCCGCGAGCACGCCGAGCACTTCTGACCCTGGAAGCCGAATGCTGACGCGAGGATGCCAGAAACCGCGAGATCGAGGTCACCGCTCGGGTCCACGATGATCGCATTTTTGCCGCCCATCTCCGCGATTACGCGCTTGATCCACAGTTGGCCATCGCCGATGCGGCCGGCCACCGAGCTGATCCGCACGCCCACGTCTCGGGAGCCCGTGAAATTGATGAAGCGCACGCGCGGATGCGCCACGAGAAAGTCGCCAACTGAGTCGCCAGGCCCCGGCACGAAATTAACGACCCCGGGCGGCGCGCCGGCTTCATCGAGGACCTCGACGATCTTGGCGCCGACGACCGGAGCCAAGCTCGACGGTTTGAAGATGACAGTGTTCCCGGTGAGGATGGCGCTGCTGACGAGCCCCATCGCGATTGCCAGCGGAAAGTTCCACGGCGGAATCGCAACGCCAACGCCGATTGGCACGTACCTTAGGTCGCTGGCTGTGCCTTTGATCGGGATCACCGGATGCGCACCGTCGAGAGCGAGCGCCTCTCGCGCGTAGTACTCGAGGAAGTCGATGGCTTCGGCGGTGTCGGCGTCCGCTTCGGGCCAGGTCTTCCCCACCTCGAGCACCATCGTGGCTGAAAGCTCGTGGCGCCGGCGGCGCATGATAGACGCCGCGCGCAGACCGAGCGCAGCTCGCTCGATCGCGGGGGTTCTCGACCATCCCGGGTATGCGCCTTCGGCGGCGCGGACCGCGTCTTCCGCGTCGTGGGTGCTCGCCTTCGCCACGCGCCCCACGATACGCTGATGGTCGCTTGGGTCGCGGGATTCGATCCAGGAGCCGGTCATGCGTGGCGCCCCGCCGATGACCAGCGGACGCTCGCGGGCGTGTTCCGCCTCGACCAGGGCAATGGCGCGCTCGAATCCGTCGCGCTCCTGGGGGTTTGAAAAATCTGTGAGGGGCTGGTTGGTAAATGGCGGAAGCGTCATCGATCCTCCCAGGTCCACTCCGTCCCGTGCGACTCCATCAGTTCGTGGCTCGCCATCGCGTGGCGATTGCCGCTACGCTGACATGATATAGTCCATGCGTCAGTTTGCCGTGTTATGGAAAAGCGCGTGTCCCCGCGGATGGGCCACGCGTGCGTTGATAGTCGAAAAGGAGGGAGAAGGCTGCGAGATTACGAGATCCTCTTCATCCTACCGCCCGACCTCGAGGAGGAGGAGGCCACCGCTACCACAGAGCGAGTTCGGGCATCCGTGGTGTCGCGCGGCGGTGAGGTCAAGAGCCTGGAGGTGTGGGGGAGACGCAGACTCGCGTATCCCATCCAGCGCTACCAGGAGGGCGTGTATCACATCGGTCGGTTTTCGCTTGGTCCAGAACAAGAGGTGGATCTGGATCGAAGCCTTCGTCTCAGCGAACAGATCTTGCGGCACTTGATTCTGAAGATTGAGTGACGATGCGTCCAGCATTCTCGCACGTCGTTTGGGCGATGGGAGAGGGAGCAACCAATGGCGGGCCTCTGTAAAGCAGTGATCATCGGAAACCTGGGTGGCGACCCCGAGATGCGGTATTCCGCCGCTGGGCGACCGTTCACAACGTTTAGCGTCGCGTGCAACCGCAATTACACTGGCCCCGATGGTGAGCGCCGCGAGGAGACCGAGTGGTTCCGCGTGACGGCAAATGGCAAGCTGGCCGAGGTGTGCAGTCAGTACCTGAGCAAGGGGCGGCGAGTCTACGTGGAAGGTCGGCTCTCGTCCCGAAGCTGGGAGGGCCCCGACGGCCAACGCCGATTCACACTCCAGATCAACGCGAACGAGATGCAGATCCTCGACACCCGCCCGCGCGACGAAGTGCACGAGCACCAGATGGAGCCGGATGATGCGGGCGATCTCGACTCAATACCTTTTTAGCATTCGAGGCGATTGATGACGGAAGAAGTCCAGGCGCCAGCTGAACCGGCTGTCGCCCAGCCGGCCCCGGCGCCCGAGGCCGGCGCGCCCCGCCCAGCCGCCGGGACGGCGCCAGGTCCGCGCCCGGCCGCCCGGCGAGGTCCGCGCGGGCGATACCCGCCGCGCCGGCGCGTCTGCCAGTTTTGCGTCGACAAGGTCGACCACATCGACTACAAAGACGTCGCACGGCTACGGCGGTATCTCTCGGACCGTGCAAAGATCGAGCCCCGGAGAAAGACCGGGACCTGCGCGCGGCACCAGCGTGGGCTGGCGGAGGCGCTGAAGCGAGCGCGATTCATGGCCCTCTTGCCGTACACCGCGGATCACATCCGCATCAGCGGCATCGTCTTGCGCGGTTGACGCGGCCAGAAGCTGCGCGACCATCTCCAGCGAGTGACCCCGTCTCCTGCCGCCGCGACCGATGTGTGCCGTCGGACCGTTGCGGTGTGACAGCGCGTCCCGAGCGAACGTGACACAAAGAGGAGGAACGTGAGCGAAGAGCGTCGTCCGCCAGGCCGCGCTCGCGACCGCCGCAGAAGCGACGCGGTGCGCGCGGCGGCCGCGCGTCCCTCCGCTCGCTCGCTCTCGCGTGCGGCGCGCGAGCGGCGCAGTCAGCGCTTGATTCTTCTGACCGTTCTTGCTGTGGCGGCCGCGGCGCTCCTGATTGTCGGGTTTGGCACCTACCGCGAGCTGGTCGGTTTCCCCGGCGAGCCCGTCGCCGTCGTGACCGGCCAAAAGGTCACCTTGCGCACCTTTACCGACGACTTGTCCGACGAGATGCGGAACCTTCAGTCCCAGATCGCGGCGGGCAGTAAGGACGCGTCGAATCCCCAGGCTGCCAGTTCGAACGTCCAGAAGCTCATTGAATCGCAAGAGCGGCTGCCCGAAGAAGTTCTGGAGAAGGACATTGAGAATGCCGCGATCCGGCAGGAGGCCGCGGCGCGGGGCATCATCGTCGGCTCCGGTGAGATAGACGCCAAGATCAATGAGTTCCTCTCGATTCAGCGTGATCTGTTGAACCAGCCGACGCCCACACCGACCCCGACCAGCACGCCGCGGCCGACGGCGACGGAGACGCCGGACGGGTACGTGCCGCCGCCCTCCCCCACGCCCACGGAGACGCCGAACCCGGCCACTCCCTCGCCTACGTTAAACCCGCTGACGCCGACGGCAACGCGCACGCCGTTCCCCACCCGACCGACGGCCACGCCCGTCGTCACCCCGACGATCCCTCCGACGATGGAGCCGCAGGACTTCGTGAAGGCGTACGACCAGCTCAAGTCGAGCTTGAAGAACGAGGCGCGCTACCGCGCTGGCGTCGAGCTGCAGCTCCTGCGCGACAAGCTCCAGAAATCGTTCCAGACCGGCCAGCCCACCTCTGGCCCCGCTGCGCACGTGCTTCGCCTGTCGACGTCAACGCGCGACGAGGCGTTGGTGGCGCGCATCCAGCTCCTGCAGTTCGACTACCCGTTCGAGGAGGTTGTGGCGCAAGCCGGCGATCGGCCAGCGGGGTCCCAGGGCGGAAAGAGCGGCGATCTGGGCTGGGTTGCCCTCGGTGCGCAGTCACGCGAATTCGACAACGTCGTCTTTTCGCCCAACACGCCCCTCAATGAGTGGACCGAGCCGTTCTCAGTGGGCAACCACTTCGAAATGGTGATGGTGCTCGACCGCCAGGACGACGCCACGTACGATAAGGATCAGATCCAGCAGATGGGTGACCGGGCGTTCAACGAGTGGCTCACGGCGAAGAAGGCCTCACCGGATATCGTGCGCGACCTCAGCGCGCAGGAACGTCAATGGGCGGTGGATCGGGCGTCAAAGGGCATCATCGAAACGACCCAGGGGCCCGCGTAGGAGCCGCGCCGGCCAGGTGCGGGCAAACTCGACCCCGGTCAGCTCGCTCGGATTCCGTGACCGCCGATGGACAACCGCCGTGCCCAGACGCCGATTGAAGGGCCGCGACCTGAGCGGCGCCGGCTTGGGGCTCTCCGCTGTCCTGATCGCCGTCGGCCTCGCCCTCACGTTGATCGGGTTCCGCGCCGCGAGCGTCCTCGCCGCGTTGGGGTTCCTCCTCCTCGTTGTGCTCGCCTGGATCTGCGCTCGCCCGCACTCCGCAGGCGTCCAGCCAGAGATTTACGCGCCGTGGCCCTGGGGGCCGCATCGGGACCTGGTGGAGTTCAGCCACCAGCTGGAGCGCGATCGGATAGAGCCAAATGGCAACGACCGGTAGCTCCAGCGCAGAAAAAAGGAGACGCCTCGGACGAGACCGAGGCGTCCCCGTCGGATGCGATGACGGGAATCAGCAGGGGAAGCAGTAGGAGTTGTCCCCCGAGTAGTAGGGGTAGAAGCCGCCATACCACAGAGGATACGCATAGCCGGCGCCAAACGGCGTGTAGTAGCTGGAAAACGGCGAGCCCCAGTAGCCGTAGTTACCGTAGTACCCGCCCCAGTATGGATAGGCGTACGCATACCATGGATAGCTGTAATACGAGTAGGGATAGTAGAAACCGTAGTACCAGGGGTTGCCGTAGTATGGTGAGTACGTGCTGGCGTAGTAGTTATAGAAGTACGGGAAGCTATAGGAGTACGGGTACCCGGTGAGACTGCTGTAGCAGCCGTTGAGGGTGCTGTAGTAAAGTCCGCCTCCGCAGCCGTTGAAGTACTGTGCGCTGGCCGGTTGTACCTTGGCGCCGGCGATCGTGACGATGACGAACACGGAAAGCGCAACCGCGACCCGGGCCGCCGGCGAAAATATCCCGCCCCGCATGGATCCCCTCCGCTTACATGATGTCTGGCCACTGGGGTTTTAGCAAGTCCGGTGGAATGCGTCCATCGCGCGCGCGCGCGTCTGACGACTCGTGACGTGTTAGTGATCAGCGTCGCAGAGTGTTGACGCAGCATTGTCGCGAGATGCGAGGCGTCGCGCCCTGGACGGCTTTCGCCCGACCGCTGGCCGGTACGTCGCAGCTCCCGCCCGGGGTGTATAGGATCTGTCGGTCCCCGCACAAGGACCGCTTGCCGCGCTACACGGGCCCCTCGTACATTGTGCACTTAATGGGACGGCTGCTGTGGGTGGCGCTACTGATCACGGCCATCATCGGTGTCGGCCTGTGCAGCCAGCTCGGCCTGGGGACCGTGCCCACCGCCGGGGGGCGCGCGGTTGCCCCCTCGAGCCAGCATGATTGCCCACCTACCCACCCGGTGAAGGGCACATTCAACCGACGCTATCACATGCCGAACGACCTCTTCTACGCCCAGACGGATCCGGTTGCATGCTTCATGACCGCCGCGGACGCCACCGCGGCCGGGTATCGGGCTGCCAGCCACTGACGGATCCATCGCTGACTGCGTGATAAGCTTGCGGTGAAGGAGTGCCGCGAGATGGATGCAAAAGCAGGCGCGCGCACGGCGATCGAGCGCGTCGAAGATCGCCTGATCAATCTGAGCCACCGAATCCACGCCGAGCCAGAGCTGGGCTTCGAGGAGCTGCGGGCGAGCGCGTGGCTGACCGACGCCCTCACGGACTTCGGGTTTACGGTGGAGACGGGCGTGGGCGATCTGCCGACGGCGTTCATTGCGCGGCGCGGCGACGGGCCGCTTCACGTTGCGATCTGCGCCGAGTACGACGCGCTACCGGGCATTGGCCACGCGTGCGGGCACAACGTGATCGCGGCGAGCGCGCTCGGCGCGGCGGTCGGTGCAGCGGCCGTCGCGGATGACGTCGGGCTGACCGTCTCGGTCATCGGGACTCCTGCCGAGGAGGGCGGAGGGGGAAAGATCTTCCTCCTCGAACGGGGCGCGTTCGACGGTCAGCACCTCGCCATGATGGCTCATCCCGCGCCGTACGACATCATCGATCCGGTCATCATCGCCGCGGTGACCATGGACGTGCGCTACACCGGCAAGGAGTCTCATGCCGCGGCGGCCCCCGAGCTGGGCATCAACGCCGCGGACGCGCTGACCGTTGCGCAAACGGCGATCGGGCTGCTGCGTCAGCACATCCGCGCGAGTGACCGCGTGCACGGGATCATCACCCGCGGCGGCGACGCCCCGAACATCGTGCCCGCGCACACCGAGGCGCGCTACATGGCGCGCGCCGAAACGCTGGAGTCGCTGGGCGACATCCAGACCCGTGTGCTCCGCTGCTTCGAGGCGGGCGCGCTGGCCACAGGGGCGACCCTCGAGGTGGCCAACGTGCACCCCCCATACGCCCACATGGTGCACGACCGCGCCCTCGCGGCGGCGTATCGCGCCAATGCAGAGGCCGTCGGGCGCAAGTTCTCCGACCTGGGCGCGGAACGCGCGCGGTTCGCGGCATCCACGGACATGGGCAATGTCTCCCTGGCCCTCCCCGCAATCCATCCCATGGTAGGAATCGGGTCGCTGCCCGCGGTGAATCACCAGCCGGAGTTCGCTGCCCACTGTGTGACATCGGAGGCGGATCGGGCATTGATGGACAGCGCCATCGCCCTGGCGTGGACGGCTATTGACGGCGCCACCGACGCCGCGCTGCGCGATCGGCTGATGAGGCCCACGGGCGGGCGCCGATAGCCGACGCGAGTCCATGGATCCGCGAATCGATTCCCCGTCACCCGTCGATGCGACCGTTGCGCCGCCTTCAATCCGAGAGGTAGTGGCCGTCTTCCTCAAGCTCGGGTGCATCGCGTTCGGGGGGCCCGCGGCCCACATCGCCATGATGCGCGATGAGATCGTGCGGCGGCGCCGGTGGGTGACCGATCAGGAATTTCTCGACCTGTTGGGAGCCGCCAACCTCATCCCGGGCCCCAGCTCAACCGAGCTGGCCATCTTTCTCGGCTATCGGCGCATTGGAATCGTCGGGCTCCTCTTGGCCGGCGTCTGTTTCATCCTGCCGGCGATGCTGCTCGTTCTGTCAATCGCCTGGGTGTACGTCCGGGTGGGCGCGACACCGCAAGCGCAGTGGCTGCTCTATGGGATCAAACCCGTCATCGTCGCGATCATCGTGCAGGCGCTATGGGCCTTGGGCAAGACCGCGGTGAAGAGCCTGCCCCTCGCGGTGATCGGCGGCGCGGTTCTCGCGCTGTACATCGCCGGCGCGAACGCGATCGCGCTGCTTGTCGGAAGCGGCATCGGGTATCTGGCGCTCCAGCAGCGGTTCCGCTCATCGGCGTTCGTCGCGCTTCCAGTGCCCGTTTCGACGGCGCTGCTCCAGCAGCCCGTGCCATCCGGAGCGGGGCCCGTTGGCCTCGTTCTCCTCTTCTTTAGCTTCTTGAAGCTCGGCGCCGTTGTTTTCGGGAGCGGCTACGTCCTTCTCGCATTCCTGCGGTCCGAATTCGTCAGCGGTCTCCGGTGGCTCACGGACCAGCAGATTCTGGACGCGGTGGCGGTGGGCCAATTTACGCCCGGACCGGTCTTTACCACAGCGACGTTTCTCGGCTACCTTCTGGCGGGTCTACCCGGCGCGGTCCTTGCAACCATTGGAATCTTCTTGCCGGGATTTCTCCTGGTCGGCCTCATCTACCCGCTGGTTCCGCGGGTCCGCGGCTCCGGGTGGGCGCGCGCGTTTCTCGACGGCGTGAACGTCGCTGCCATCGGGCTGATGATCGGCGTCACCTGGGACCTCGGTCGGGCGTCCCTGGTGGACCCAGTCACCGTCGGCCTCGCGCTCGCCGCGGCGGCCGTCCTGATCCGCTTCCGCGTCAATTCCGCGTGGCTCGTGGCCTCGGGCGGCGGCGTGGGGGTCGTGAGCCACCTCCTCTTCCTCGGTCACTGACCCGCATCACGTGTCGTGGGGCGTGCGGCTGGTCTCGATCTTGATCGCGGATATACTCGCGCCAAAGCTGCGGCGATACTCCCTGGGATCGGGCGAGGGCCGTGAAGTTCGACTACTACGTGCTGAACACCTACGTGCCGTCGGTGGACGGCGATGGCCCGGACATCTATGCGAAGTGGCTCGAGCAGGTGGTCATGGCGGAGGATCTGGGTTTCGAATGCGCGTGGTTCACCGAGCACCACTTCGGTCGTTTTGGCGGAATGCTGCCAAGCCCCGGGCTCTTGATTTCGTCGCTTGCCCAGCGAACGGTTCGCATGAGACTGGGGACCGCGGTCGTTCTCCTGCCTGTTCATCACCCCGTGCACGTCGCGGAGGAGCTAGCGGAGCTGGACATCTTGACCGCGGGACGGCTGAACGTTGGTGTGGGGCGGGGGATGGCGTCGCAGCCGTACCGCGTCTTCGGCACCGATCCCGCCCTTGCGCAGGAGAAGCTCGAGGAGCAGGTGGAAATTCTCCTCGGCGCCTGGACCACCACGCCGTTTCGTTGGCTTGGCAAGTACTACCAGGTCCCGGATCCCATCACCGTGCGTCCGACCCCGCTTCAAAAACCGCATCCACCATTGTGGATGCCGGCCAGCTCGGATGTGGAGCACGCCCGCTGGATTGGGCGCCACGGCGCAAACCTGATGACGCTCCCCTGGCTCCAGGGCTTCGACGTGACCCGCCGCGTGATCGACGCGTACCGCGCCGGACTGAGCGAAGGAGGCGTCGGAACGCGGGAACGCCAGGTGCTGAGCTACCTGCCGATCTATGTCGGCGCGACCGAACGAGCAGCCGCCGAGGAATCGGAACGCTTCTGGCGCGGATTCAGCGAGGTTGCCGACGAAGAGCGCGGCAGACCGGCGCCAAATCCAATGTCGTTCGCACATCTCGTCGCCGAGAGCCGCCTGATCTTCGGCGACTCTGTCCACTGCCGCGATCACATCGCGCGAATCGCGGCGGAGCTGTCGGTTGATCGTCTGGCCCTCATGTTCCATTTCGGAGGGATGCCGCAGCCGCTGGCTCTCGCATCGATGCGGCGTTTCGCGTCCGAGGTCGCACCGGCCTTTTCCGGCAGCTCATCGGAGAGCTAATCGGCATGTCGGATGAGCTTTGGCGCCAGATCCTGCTGCTCTGCGGCGAGGGGGTGGTCATCGTGGCCGCCCTGCTCCTCATGTTCCACCTCCGCGCCCTATTCGGACTGGTTCCCGTCTACATTGCCGTTGCGACCATTTATCAGCTCGCCAACTTGACCGCATCGTCGGTGTACATCCAGATCCGACCCGATTTGGTGCTCAGCCCGGGCTCAGTGGTCATCTTCCCCGCAGTCCTCGTGGTGGTGCTGCTCCTGTACATCCGGGAGGACGCGGAGGAGGCCAGGAAGCTGATCTACGGGCTTCTGGCTGGCGATCTGGTCGCCGCTCTCCTGGGCCTCCTCATCGCCCAACACTTTCACAGCTCGCTGTTCGTCAATCCTCAGGCTGTTCCCATGGGCGTGTTCCTTCAGCAGCCACGGATCCTCATCGTCGGCACACTCGCTCTGTTCGCCGATACGGTCCTCATCATCCTCGTGTACGAGTCCCTATCGCGGACGGTCTTTCGGTCGATGTTCGTTCAGATTTCGGCTTCCCTGGTCATCGTGCTGCTGTTCGATACGGTGCTCTTCGTCACCGGGACCTTCGTCGAGACTCCGAGCTACGTCCCGATCTTGGTGTCCGATGCGATCGGAAAGGCCGCGGCGGGAGTGTTCTACGCGGTCCCGGTGACCCTGTACGTCCGTCACTTCGAGCCGGCCGCGCGCAGCGCCGCCACGATCCGCCTCAGTCTCGTCGATCTGTTCGAGCGTCTTACCTATCGACAGCGGTACGAAGCGTTACGGGTCGAGCTGACGCGCGACTGGCTGACTGGCGTGTACAACCGCGCGTTCTTCGACGATACATCGGAGCTCCTCGCAGCGGGCTCGCGGCGGTCGGGCCGACCGTTCGCGATCCTCATGATCGACGTGGACGACTTCAAGCAGATCAACGACACGTTTGGGCATCGAACAGGCGACCGGGTGCTCCAGAGCGTCGCGGCCAGCATTCGCGCCAATTGCCGCCCGTCCGATCTCGTTTGCCGCTATGGCGGGGAGGAATTCACCGTGCTCCTGCCGGACGCCAACCTGGCCGATGGGATTAGCATCGCGGGGCGGCTGGGGCCGGCAGTCACATCGGCGTTGGCGAACGACGACGAGCGCTGGGTGGCTCGGCCGGTGACGGTCACCGTGGGCATCGCGTGTTTTCCCGCCGATGCCAGCACGGTGGAAGAAGTTCTGCAAATCGCCGACCGACGGATGTACGAGGGCAAACAGCTGGGGCGCAATCGCATCGTCCCCGAGCGTCCGGTGACCGCTCCGACGGCACAGCGCGAAATTGACCAGATCCACGGCGACGCCACGCAGCCGAAACCGCACCACTGACGGGGAGCCTGTCCCGAGCTTCCGCGGACGGGGCTTACGGCCCCCCGGCTGGAGTCGGCTGCACGCCCCACCAGCCTGGATGCGACGCGATTGAAGCGGGTACAACCAAGGGCGACCGGAGGGGCGATGTTTCCCATTGACGAGATCCAGGCCGTGTACGGCGCGATCGGCGACGAGGGCTTTCGCGCGCTCGTCGAGGCGTTTTATCGGCGTGTGGAGAACGATCCGCTCCTACGTCAGATATTCCCCGCCGACCTCGCCGAGGGGCGCGAGCGGCAGTATCTCTTTCTCCGCCAGTACTTCGGGGGTCCCGCCGAGTATTCGGCGCGTTATGGACACCCGCAGCTCCGGCGGCGCCACCTCCCGTTCGCCATCACACGCGCGGCTCGCGACGTGTGGCTCGGCCACATGCTGGCGGCGATCGATGAAGTCGCGATTCCTGAACCGCACGCGAGTCTCATGCGCCGTTACTTCGAGCGGTTCTCGCTTGACATGATCAATCGGGACGACGCCGGAGCGGTCGCGCCCCTCACAGCCGGTCCCGCCATGATCGGTGTCCTCGGAAGGAACCATCAGGGCGATCGAATCGAGTAATCGACCGCCCGGCTAGCTGCTCGGCTTCCCGCCCTCGCCGCCGAACCATCGGGTCAGCAAACGGTCGTACGTGCCATTTTCCCGCAGCCGGAGGAGCGCCTCGTTGACGGGCTTTCGCAACGGACTCGCGTTGGGAAAGAGGATCCCGTAGCTCTCCTTGCGGAAGACGGACCCCGCCACCTGCACTTTGCCATTGCCCTCGTGGGATGCGTAATACTGCAGGATCGGAGCGTCGTACACAATCGCCTCGGCGTCCCCCCGTTCGAGCGTTTGAATCGCCTCGTCGACCGTCGCGAATTCGCTGGCTGTAATGTTGTGCAGCTTTAGGTACTCCGCCGAGGTGCTTCCCGCGACCGTCGCGACGCGCTTGCCCGGCAGATCGTCGGGCCCCTGGATGTCCGTCCGGAGCTGCGAGACGGTGAGGGAGGACGTGACCGACGCGGTGAAGTAGGCGATGAACACGACCGCGACGAACATCCACAGGGCAGACACGACGCGGGCGACCGCGCTTTTCGGCCATAGCTCGGCCTGGGTCGCGAGGGCCGAGATGGACCAAAAGATCGCGTCGAAGATGGCGGGGAAGTAGCGTCGGCCCGAAAATACGCCGTCCTCCCTCCGCCGCTCGAAGAACCAGACGATGTTCCCAGACACCAGGACGCCGGCCACGACGAACGCCAGGATCGCGAGAAACTCGGGTGTGAAGATGGCGTCGACGATCCGGAGGACGCCTCCCGCGGCGTGCCCTTGCTGTGGGACAAGGATCTGCAGGCCAGCGTCGAACATGGGCTGAGAGAAGTCCCAGGCGCGCTCGCGATCTTCCGTGATGGAAATCGCGGAGATCGCCAGGTCGGCCTCCCCATCTTGCGTGGCCTCGAGCAGGTCGTTGACCGTTGGTTTCGTGATGTATTCCGTGCGAGCACCGAGCTGGCCGGCGATCTCCTGCCACAGGTCGATGCTGAATCCGGTGAGGCTCCCCCCCTCTTCATAAACGAACGGCTTCACCACGCGGGTCGCGACGCGCAGCGTTTGCGGCTGCGACTGCGCGTGGATCTGCGCGGGAATGAGGACGAAAAGGAGCACGGTCGCGGCGGCAATCCATTTCACCGGCTGGACGTCCTCTCTGCAGGATGGTTCCGCGGCGCGGCGTTGTGCCCGGTGGATCTGGCCATAACGGATCCGGATGGCCCGATTCCACGTCCCCTGCCCAGCAGGAGACCAGCATTCGCGCGCGGGTGCCGATGCTGGACGCTCGCGGGTCAGGATGCTTCGCGGGCCGCGATCGCCTCGTTATACAGAACTCGCACCTGGGGGTCTTCCAGGTCGTAGTCCAGCTGATGTCCGCCTTCCTCGCGCACGCTGGTGTAGACGAGCGCGCGCCCGTCGGCCCTCGTCGCGGGCAATCCGGGCCCCGTCGGGATGTACCGGACCGGCACGTTACCGGTATTGAAGTGCTGGTGCCACCAGCCGCTTGGTGGCGAGTAGACGGTCCCCTCGGTGAAGTCGACGCGAGCAACGCGGTCGGCCTTTCCGTCGGCCCACGGGTGCCAGCCCAGCTCCGGGGGCCACATGAGGGTGAATCCTTGGCCCTGCGCAATGTAGATCTGGACGCCGCCCTCGTGCCAGTGGGCGGTCGTGTACGTGCCCACGGGATATTCGGCGGCAAAGGTGAGCATGCGGTTACGCCCGAGTCGGAGGTAGCGGCGCGCGAATCCCTCTCCTCTGCTGGCTCCTGCCGGCGGCAGATCGAGGCTGATGGCTTTGAAGTCGGGAATGAAGTTGTTCTGGTACACGATCTCGCCATACGGAAGCTGCGCTGGCCTCGGAGCGGTGCTGAAGTAGTCCGCTTCCGACATGTAGCGGTCACGAAAGGCGAATCGCTCGCCGTAGACGAACTCGGTGCTCTGAAAGAGGTTGATGATGAGCGGCGCGTTGGTGACGGCGAAGTAGCGCGCCGGTTCGTCGGACAGGTTCACGAAGCGGTGCCACACACTGAGCGGCAGGACCAGCATGCTATCGGGCTGCCATTCGACGACGCGCCGCTGCTCGCCCGTGCGCCAAAACTCCGTACAGCCGTGGCCCGACAGGATGTACACGACAGCCTCGAAGAGGTGCACCTCGGGCTGGAGCGTGCCGCGGGCGGGAATCTCGCACACGTAGGATCCCGTTTGGTCTTCCGCGCCCCGCAGTCGGAGGTACGCGCCCTCTCCGCCAAGGCGCGCCCATGGCCCAAGCTCCACCCGGCGAACATCCTGCACGAAGAGGCCGGTGTGAACGGGCACGCCTTCCTGGACGAGCCACGAGGAGTAGCTTTCGCGCGGAGCTTCTGTCGGTATCCCGGACGGCTGTCTCGCTCCGTTCTCCTGGCTGGCGTTGTCGGTCTGCAGCTCCACGGTTCCTCCTCCGTCTCGGCGTCTCCCCATCATACCCGGGACGACTCGATGGCAGGCTCGTCACGCGGTGGGCACCCGACCCAAGGGTGCCGGACAGGCTACAATGCGGTGACGTGCCAGGATCCGGGCCACCGCGCGACGCGCGCATTGCCGTGGCGCGCCGGGCCTTTTGGCCGGCGATCTCGCTGAATGAGGGGTGAACCAATGCTCACGCGTGAGGAAAATGACCTGCTCACTCGCGTTGGCCCCGGTACTCCCATGGGAGACCTGCTCCGCCGGTACTGGCAGCCCGTGTGCGTGGCCGGCGAGCTCACAGCCGATCACCCGGTCAAGCGCGTGCAGGTGCTGGGCGAAGAGCTCGTGGCTTTTCGTGACTCTACTGGCCGGTACGGGCTCCTCGGTGAGCACTGCTCTCACCGCGGAACGTCGCTGTACTATGGGTTCCTCGAGGACGGGGGTCTCCGTTGCCCCTACCACGGCTGGCTCTACGACGCGAGTGGACGGTGCATCGAGCAGCCGTTCGAGCCAGCGCAGTCCATGATGAAGCACACGATCCGGCATCCCGCCTACCCGGTGGAGACGCTCGGCGGACTCTTGTTCGCCTACATGGGGCCGCCTGAGACGAAGCCGCTGCTCCCCCGCTGGGACGTGCTCGTGTGGGAGGACGGCCAACGAACGATCCGCCTGCAAGAGACGCTCGAGTGCAACTGGCTGCAAGCCCAGGAGAACTCGGCAGATGTTACGCACACGTATTTCCTGCATGCCCATACGCTGAAGTTGAGGGGTCTCAAAGGAGGCGACTATTTCTATCGCCCCTTTGAGCAATATGGGTTCCAGCCGTTCGAGTTCGGGCTGATCAAGACGTGGCGCTACGCGGCGGACGGGCGTCTCAGCGCCGAAGTGGGTGGAGGGAACCCGCTGATCTTCCCCAATATCCTTCGTCAGCAATCCGGTGCCTGGCACAACATGCATTGGCGCGTGCCCATCGACGACACCCGCACGAACATCATCGTGGTGAATTTCCGACGCAACGTGGACGGGCATCGAGAGGAACAACCAGAATTCCCGCCGGTCGAGTTTACGCCCGAGACGTTGCCGAACGGCGAGTACGCCATGGACTCCTTCTTTGGACAGGACAAGATGGCGTGGGAAACGCAAGGCCGCATCGTGGACCGCAGCGCCGAGCATATCGGAGCGTCGGACCACGGCATCGCCCTCGTCCGCCGGATGCTGCTGGAACAGATCAAGGTGGTCCAGCAGGGCGGCGATCCGATGGGCACCATTCGCGATCCCGAGCGGAACCGGATCGTGGAGCTGCCCGGCTGGTTCGTGATGGACAGCCAGGACATCCTGGAGGGGCGAAGCGCCACAGGGCGCGAGCTGGTCTCGAGCGACGGGGTTTTTGACGATCGGTACGTGGCATATGACGTGCCCGTGGGAGCCGCCCGTGTCCCGCGAGCGGGATCATGAGGACCGCCACCTTGGAATGGTCCGATCCGGCATTGGGCGGCGCTACCCATGCGTGACTGGGAAACTCAGCTCACCTCCGCCGACCGCGAGCTGTACCAGCGGAACCTCTATGGAGCGCGGCAGCAATTCCGGTCTCGCCCGGCCCTGCTGGTCGTCGACGTCACCCGGTCCTTCGTCGGCAGCGGCAGGATGCCGATCCTTGAGGCTGTTGAGGAGTATCCGACGAGCTGCGGGGAGCGGGGCTGGGACGCGCTCCCGCGAATCCGGGACCTGCTCGACTCTGCACGCCGAGCCCATATCCCGATCATTTACACGCGGGCGGCCGATTTTTTGCGTCCCTTCGCCGCAAGCACCACCAAAAGCGTGAACCCTGAGGCGCAGTACACGGACGAGCACGCGCAGGACTTTCCGGAGCTGATTGCGCCGCGGGCAAGCGATCTCGTGATCGACAAGGCGAAGGCGAGCGCCTTTTTTGGCACTCCATTGGAGATATGCCTGCGGCATATGGGCGTCGATTCCCTGCTCGTGGCGGGCACCACGACGTCGGGGTGCGTGCGGGCATCCGTCGTCGATGCGCACTCGTTTGGGTTCACCGTCTTCGTCGTCGAGGAGTGCTGCTTCGACCGCTTCGAGAGCGCCCACCGGGCAAACCTCTTCGATATGAACGCCAAATACGCGACGGTCATTGGCTTGCGCGAGGCGATCGAATACCTCGACACGGTGCTTGAACGCGCCTGAGAAGTATCTGTATGCTGACGCCGAGCCGGCGTCTCGGCCTGGGGTTCGGTGCTGCAAACGACGCATGTTGCGCCCTATTCGGACCTGCGTGAGTTCATAGCTGCCCTTGACGCCCACGGCAAGCTGTACCGCGTGGATCGGGCCATCGATAAAGACCGAGAGCTGCACCCGCTCGTCCGCTGGCAGTATCGGGGCGGGATCCCCGAGGGCGAACGTCGCGCATTCCTCTTTCGCAACGTCGTCGATGCAACGGGTCGACGGTATCGGGGCTCCGTGCTCGTCGGTGGTCTCGCGGGGTCTTCGGAGATCTACGCGATCGGGCTGCAGTGCCGACCAGACGAGGTCGCGGATCGGTGGAACGCGGCGATGAGTCGCCCGATTGCGCCGGAATTGGCGCCTTCCGGCCCGGTCCAGGAGGAGGTCCACGCCGGCGACGGCCTACTCGGCCACGGCGGCCTCCTGGAGTTTCCCGTCCCCATTTCTACGCCCGGTTACGACATCGGCGCGTACATTACGGCCGGCCATTGGGTCACGAAGGACCCCGACACCGGGCAGCGCAACGTCGGGAATTATCGCGGCCTCATCAAAGGACCAAGCCTGTGCGGGCTTTTCGTTGGAAATCCACAGGATCTCGCGCGCCACTGGGAGAAGTGCCGCAAGCGCGGCGCGCCCCTTGAAGTCGCGGTCGTCGTCGGCGCCGTACCGGCTCTGTCGTACACCGCTGCCCAAAAAGTGCCGCCGGACATGGACGAGCTCTCGCTGGCAGGCGGGCTCATGGGTGAGCCGATCCCGATCGTCAAATGCCAAACCGTCGATCTCGAGGTGCCCGCGACGGCTGAGATCGTGCTGGAGGGCCGCGTCTCGACCGAATACCTGGAGGAAGAAGGCCCGTTCGGCGAGTCGATGGGCTACGTCGACCTCCGCACACTCAGCCCATTTATGGAGCTGACCGCGGTGACCCACCGGCGTGATCCCGTCTGGGTTTCCATCCTGAGCCAGGTGACGCCGAGCGAAAGCTCGAAGATCAAGGGAATGAGCATGCCCACGCTCATCCATCGCTATCTGACGAATCGATTGCCACGGGCCGGTGTGCTCGAGGTCTCCCTGATGGAGCCTTTAGTCAACCTTCGTCCGTACGTGGTCGTGCGCATGCAAAAACAGACCGATGATGACCCGTGGGACGTGCTCACCGCGATTCTCGACTATGGAGACCGCGTTGGGAAGTTCGTCGTGGCGGTCGACGAAGATATCAACCCGCACGATCCGGTCGCGGTGACGTGGGCCATCACGCACCGATCACAGCCGCATCGCGACGTGCGCATCGTAAAGGACCGACCGTTTGGGGCGACGCCTATTGGGACGGTGCTGAGTCACCCGTCGAGTAGGTACGATAGCCAGGAGTCGTCCCTTCTCATCGACGCGACGCGCAAAGCAGACTTCCCACCGGTGTCGCTCCCCAAGCGGGAATACATGGAGCGTGCACGCGAGATTTGGGACGAGCTTGGTCTCCCGCAGGTGTCCCCAGAACCGCCCTGGCACGGCTATTCCCTCGGCCTATGGCCCGAGGAGCTGGACGAAGAGGCCGCGCGGGCAGCCGCGGGCGCGCACGAACAGGTCGCGCAAGAGTTGCGGTCCACGCGCGTTCGTCTCGCGCCGGATCAGACGCTGGCCGACGCTCGCCGCGCGTGGGCGCGTACGCACCAGGGACGCGCCGGGTAGATCCTCGGGACGGGCGGCGCGGGGTACCGCTGCCAGGGCCCCATCAGCGCGATCAAGGAGAATGCATGAAGCACACCGTCCGGTTGACCGTCAACCGGCGTCCATTCGAGGAAGAGGCCGACAGCCGCCAGCTCCTCGTGCACTTCATCCGCGAGACGCTCGGGCTCACGGGGACGCACGTCGGCTGCGTCATCGGTGAATGTGGGGCCTGCTCCGTGTTGCTCGACGGCAAGGTGGTGAAGTCCTGTCTCATGCTCGCCGCGCAGGCTGATGGCTGCGAGCTCACGACGATTGAGGGACTGGAGCAGGACGGGACGATCCATCCGCTTCAGGCGGCGTTCATCGCGGCGTACGGTGTCCAGTGCGGCTATTGCACGCCGGGGATGATCCTCGCAGGCCTCGATCTTTTGTCCCGAAATCCCCAGCCGACCGAGGGTGAGATCAGGAAGGCGCTGGAGGGGAACCTCTGCATGTGCACCGGATACACGCAGATCGTGCGAGCGATTCAGCAGGCGGCCGCCACGATGGCCGCCACGAGCGGGGGAACGCAATGACGGCGCGTGAGGAGCGCCCGCTCGCCTTCGTGGGCCAGCGCGTTCGGAGTCACGAGGCTCCGCGCCACGCGACCGGACGCGGGCGGTTCGTCGACGATTTCCGCGTGGCCGGCATGCTCTATGGCGGCGTGCTCCGGAGCAGCTTCCCCCACGCCCGCATCGTCAGCGTGAACGCGGACGAGGCGCGCAAGCTGCCCGGCGTCGTCGCGGTCTTGACGCCTGCCGACTTCCGCGAAATGACGCATCCCTTCGCGCCCGGGCGCTATGCCGCGGGGCTCCGCGCGCCCATCATGGAATATCCGACGGCCGTGGACAAGGTGCGCTACATGGGGGAGCCGGTCGCGGCCGTGGCCGCCCGCGATGCCGCGACGGCCGAGGATGCGCTTGACCTGATCGAGGTGGAGTACGATCCGCTGCCCGCGGTGGTCGATCCCTTCGATGCCGCCCGACCCGAATCCGCGCTGCTGTACGAGGAGCTGGGCACGAACGTGCCGTGGCAGGGAGCCATCCGCTACGGAGACGTCGAGCGCGCGTTCCGCGAAGCTGACGTGGTCGTTCGCCACCATCTGAAGATGCACCGGTACAGCTCGATCCCGCTCGAGCCCTTCGCCATGATCGCCTCCGCGGACCCGACGCGCCAGTCCGTGACGATGTGGATCAACGCGCAGGTGCCCGACGTGATCGACGACGCGCTTCGGGAGGCCCTCGGTCTCCAGGATGTCCGAATCTACATCCCTGACGTCGGCGGCGGCTTCGGCCAAAAGATCCACCTGATCCGAAAGTACGCCGTCATCACTGCGCTCCTCTCCCTCCGCAGCGGGCGGCCCGTGAAGTGGGTCGAGGACCGCACCGGTCACATGATGGCTGGCGGCCAAACGTGCCTGCAGCATTGGGACGTCGAGGCCGCCGTGAAGAAGGACGGCACCGTGCTTGGCCTGCGCGTGCACGAGGTGGACGACGTCGGCGGCTCAATCAGCACGCTCACCATCCACTTCACCAACAAGCTCAACAATCTGACGAACGTCTATACGACCCGGCACATCGCGCTCGAAGGCAGCTCGGTTGTGACGAACAAGTGCCCGGTCGTGCCCAATCGCGGCATCGGGAAGCCGGGGATGTGCTTCATCTGGGAGCGCACCATAGACCGGATCGCCGAGCAGCTCGCGATGGATCCCGTCGAGCTGCGGCGCCGAAACCTGGTCCAGGCGAATCAGTTCCCCTACGAGACGCCCAATGGGAACATCTACGACAGCGGCGACTATCAGACCCTGCTCGACCGATGCCTTGCGGGGATCGGCTACGACGCGCTCCGCAAGGAACAGGCGCGGGCGCGGGAGGAAGGACGCTACCTGGGCGTGAGCGTTGTGATGGGGGTTGAGCCGGGCGGCCGGAACGCGGCGCGCGACCTGGCCATCTTCCCCGGCGCCAACGTGGCGGGGAGCGGCGGAGTGAACGGCGCAACGCTCCGGATCGAGCGCAGCGGGCAGGTCACCTTGTTCCTCGGGAGCCCCAACTGCGGGCAGGCCCACGAGACGACGACGGCCCAGGTCGTCGCCGACATCCTCGGCGTCACGCCCGACCAGGTCACCGTGATCTCGCCTTTCGACAGCGAATCGGCGCCCTGGGGAACGGCGGCGGCGAATAGCGGGAACAATTTCCACCTGTACGACATCGGCGCGGTCCACGGCGCCGCGACGACCCTGAAAGCCAAAGTCACCGAGCTGGCCAGCCACCTCCTCGACGCGGATCCGGAAGAGCTGGTGTTCGCCGGCGGAACCGTCGCCCGGGCCGACGGGAAGCGGATCACCTTCACCGAGCTTGGCCGCGTCGCGTACGGCAACCAGGCGCGCATCCCGCCCAGGATGGAGCCCGGGCTCCAGGCTACCCACTATTTCACCTTTCCGCACGCGCAGCCGTACCTCGTTCCCGACGAGCTGGGTCGCGTCCGCGCGCAATTCTCCTTTTCGTCCGCCGCCCACGCCGCCGTCGTGGAGGTCGACGTGGAGACGGGGGACGTCAAAGTGCTTCGGTACCTGATCGTGAGCGACAACGGGACGATCATCAATCCAGACGTTGTGGATGGGCAGATCTATGGCTCGGCCGCTCACGGTATTTCGGCCGCTCTGGGCGAGGGGTTCGTGTACGACGAGGAGGGACGACTCCTCACCCTGACCCTCACCGACTATGGAAAGGCGACCGCCGAGGAGACGCCGCTGGTCGAGATTGACCACTATTCGGTCCCGTCACCCTTTACCACGCTGGGACAAAAGGCCGCCGGCGAAGGGGCGTCGATCCCCGCTCCGGCCGCCATCGCGGGGGCAGTGGAGGACGCGCTGCGACCGTTTGGCGTGCGCGTCCATGAACTCCCGCTGACGAAAGAGGCCGTGTGGCGCCTGATCCAGGACGCCCGCTCGCAAGGGGGTTCCGTGTCGGGAGCGCGCTCGTGATCCCCTGCGCCTTCGATCTCCACCGGCCGACCTCGCTCGATGAGGCGCTCGCGCTCCTCGCGTCGGGTGGGGATGGAGCGAAGGTGCTGGCGGGCGGGCAGAGTTTGATCCCTCTCATGAAGCTTCGGCTCGCCGCCCCGACGTCGCTCGTTGACCTGGCGCGCGTGCCCGGTCTCACCGGGATCAGCCAGGTTGCGACGAACGGCGGCTCGAATGCTGTGATTTCTATCGGGGCCATGACGGCCTACGATCAGATCGAAGAGTCGGCTCTGCTCGCCCGCACGTGCCCTCTTCTTCCCCAAACTGCGGCCGCCGTGGCCGACGTCCAGGTGCGCCATCGTGGCACGTTGGGCGGCAGCCTGGCGCACGCGGACCCCACAGCGGACATGGCGGCAGCGGCGCTAGCGCTCGACGCGGAGGTGCGGGTCGTGGGGCCGCGCGGTGAACGGTGGCTGCGCGTGGAGGATCTCATCACCGGCTTCTACACTACCGACCTGGCGCCGGACGAGATTCTCACCGAGATCCGCGTGCGCCCGCTGCCCGGCTGGGCTAGCGCTTATGTCAAAGCCGCGCGAAAACAGGCGGGGTTCGCCATTGCAGGGGTCGCCGCTGCGGTACTGCAGGGCCCGGACGGGACATGTGAGGACATCCGGATCGGCTTGACCGGCGTCACGGACCGGCCGATCCGCGCGCGGAACGTGGAAGACGGACTTCGAGGAGAACGGCTTTCGGACGCCGCCATCGAAGCAGCGGCAGCCACCGTCACAGAGGGCCTCTGGATCGCCGACGACTTCCGCGCCTCCTCCGCCTACCGCGAGCATTTGGCACGCGTATATACGGCGAGAGCGATCCGGGCGGCCAGGACCTTCGTGGCCTGAGGCCCGATCGAGCGCCACTGCACCCCCTCCCGGGGTGGGATTGACCCGTCTGCCGGGGTGTGGCCCTGCGCCGCGTCTGTTCGGTAGGCTGGAAGCGAGAGCGGCGGTGGCAGCATGTCGCTCGCGGTGCAGGGCAGGACGAGATGGTCTCGGCGGGGGCGCGTCAATTCCAGGCGAAGCAATCGTTGGTACGCCGTTCGGCCGCGCGGCGGCTCCGACTCGCCCGTGGGCTCGTGCTGGGCGCGGCGCTAGCGTTGGTCAGCTGTGCCCATCCAGCCGGTTCCGCCGGCTCGGGGCGCCAGGCCGCGATCTTCTCGGCCTCGAAGGCGCCGAGCCAAGAGCTCGCTCCCGAGTTCGTCAACGCCGCCGCGATCCTGCGGGTCACCATCGGTTTCCGGTCCGATCCTGGCCTCGTGACTCTTGACGGCGGGGTCCTTGCCAGCGCCATTCGAGCGAAAGACGGAGCCACGTATCAACTGCCGGGGGACGTTGACCCAGCCTCGGAAACGGCGTACCGGGTGGAGTTCCGCAACGGTCCCCTCCTTGGTCCAGCCCGCCGGTCCGTCGCTGATTACCGGACCAGTGACGGCGTCGGGGGCGCGACCGTCGCCGTGACGGCTGCGACCAGCCATCCGTCCTTGATCTACGAAGTGTCGTCGAACGGGCTCGCACCAGAAGGCTTCACCTTCTTCACACCGGGAAGTGGCGGGTTGGATCTTCCGGGACCAGTGGACCTTTTCACCCTCCTCAGCGTTGGCGTCGTTCAACGGACCATCTCGCCCGGCGATGCGCCGCTGTCGATCCCTCTACCGGCCGGGGGCCCACTCCTGGTGTGGAGCGCCGGCGCCCAGCACGGGTACGTTCTGAGTTTGCTGGACGAGACCGTGGGGCGAGGCGTTCTGTACCTCGCGTATCCCGAGGATGGACGGTTCGAGCTGAGCGCCGAGGTCCGCCCGCGCGCGGCGGAGCCCGACTCCGCGCCTCGCCTCTACGTACAGCGAGTCGAGACGCCAGAGCCTGGCCCAGCCTTCGCCGACTACCGCGCAGTCCTTGATCGGATCGCGCCGTCCCCCGACGTCCCTCCGAGCTTTCGACAGATGTGGAACAGCTGGTACGTGTACGGCGGCGACGTGGACGAGAACGCGCTGCGCGCGCAGGTCGATACCATCGCGGACCGCTTCGGTGACCTCGGGCCCTGGACCATCACGATCGACGCGGGCTGGTACCGCGCCGGTGATGATCCAGATGGCGAGCTCGGGCTCGTGGACTCGGACAAGTTCCCCTCTGGGATGCGTGACTTGATCGACTATGCGCACGCTCGCGGCGTCGCCGTCGTCCTGTACGCATCGGCGCCGTGGGTGGACACGCATCCGGACGCGGATTGGTGGGTTGTCCTTCGGGGATTTGTGCGTGACCATCCAGACTGGCTGATCCCGATCGAGGAGGACGATGAGGGAGGCACCTACGTTTACGACCTGGCCAATCCGGACGTTCGCGACTACTTTGAGGACCTTGCACGACGTTTCGTGGTGGACTTCGACGCGGATGGGGTGGCGCTGGACATGGTAGGCGTCATCGGACGCGATGGTGGTCCGTTTCGAGACGAGACCGTCCCCCTCGAGGATCTGCTCTCCGTAGCGTCTACACCCGGCGTTGCGCAGACGATGGCCGTCTATCGCCTCATGTGGTCGGCGCTCACCCGTCACGATCCGGACGCTTGGATCGAGGGTAACTACGCCGCGCCTCCGCTGGCGCGAAGCTATGCTCGCACATGGCATCTCGCGGACGACTATCCCGCCTTCTCCCATCCATTTCCGTACGCGGGCCTCGTCGAGCAGATCACCCACGCTATCCTGGGGCAGCAGCTCCAGGGTCGTCGTCCGAACCTGGGATACATCTTCGGCGGGGACGACTATGCCGAGATCCAGCGCCAGTGGCTCGCCGCCGCCGTGGCGATGCAAGCGGAGGTGGTGGTCAGCGTCGATCTCACGACGCTTCCCAGTCGCACGGAGCGGATGTATCGCGAGTACCTCGCGGCCCTTCGTCCTTTTGCCGAGCGCCCGATTTTTGGCAGCGGGGTGCCACCCGAGACCTTCGCGACGACGATCGATGGTACGACCTACCTCGGCCTGCTCAACCTGGCCCGATGGCCGCGCACGATGACGGTCGACCTGACCGCCTACGGTGTAGCGCCGACCGGCACTGTGGTCGCGTTCGATCCCGAGACTCGGCGGGCCTTCACAAGCGGCGCCGACCTGACAACAACGGTGCCTGCCCGGCATCTCCGGCTCCTGGCGCTACGTCGCGCACCGGGCGTTCTGTGGGGCGACCGGAGCTGGTCCGTGGGGCCGGGCGGGGCCCTCGATATTCACGTCCAGCCCGCCCCCGTGGACAGCGGCCAACTCTGGGTCTATGCGCCCGGAGTTGCTATCGTCAGCGTCGATGGGTCGGACACCGCCGGCTCGCGCATGGATGATGGGAACGGCGTGCTGACCGTGCGGGTGCCGGACGGAGGGGCCCACGACATTCGCGTTGCGCTCGCCTCTCCCAGCACGCCGTTCTGAGCACATATCAGGTCGGAGCCAAGCAGCTTCGTGGAGGATGCATGAGCGCTCTTGCTTCGCCCATCTGCGCCGGGGGCGTCGATTGGGTCGAACACTGGGTCCAGCTTGTGGAGCATCGGCGTGACGTGATCGAGGGCCTGGCACGCCAGGGACCTCAGACGCGATTCTGGGACACCCGGGCTGAGCGGTTTGCGAGGCGGGTAGAAGCCACAGATCCGAAAACGGACCCGCTGACCCTTGCGCTGCTGGACCTGGTCCATCCCGGAGACACCGTGCTCGACGTCGGCGCCGGCACCGGCCGGTACGCCGTGCCCCTGGCGCAAGTCGCCGCTCACGTGACGGCGGTCGAGCCCGCGGAATCGATGCGCGCCGAGCTCGAGCGCACGCTGGTGGCCCATGGCTGCGACAACGTCTCGGTCGTTCCAAGCCGTTGGGAGGACGCGGCCGTCGAACCAGCGGACGTGGTCCTCTGCGCCAACGTGCTCTATCCCATCGCCGACGTCGTCCCCTTCGTTCAAAAGCTCGACGCCCACACGCGCCGTACGAGCGTCATTATCATCCGCGTCGACCAGATGGGCACGATGGTCGACCCGCTGTGGGAGGAGATCTGGGGTGTGCGACGGCCTCCCGAGCCGGGGCTCCTGGACCTCTACAATCTCCTCTTCTCCATTGGCATTCGCGCGAACGTCAGGCTTGCCCGCCGCGCCGACGCCCAGCGTTACCGAGACACCGACGACGCGCTGGCTCAAGCGCGCAATCAGCTCTTTCTTCCAGCGGATCACCACGAGCACGACGATCGGATTCGGGCGCATCTGGAACGCGTTCTCGTTCCGAGTGGCTCGGGGTTTGACGCTCCGTCGAGCCCCCAGTACGGGCTCGTCTGGTGGACCAACGAGTAACGGAGTGGCGGAGACGTGGCCGTCGGCCGTCCCTCCCGGTGGCGCCGAGCGCGTCGTGGTGGCGCGATCCCCCGTTCGCCCAGCTAGACGTACACGTTGCGCGCGTGCTCGCGCTGGAGCCGATCGGGCCACTGCTCCTTCGCCGGCACGAACTCCGTGCGCGGGAGCGGCGGCACGAAGGACGGCGTGAAGAGCGAATCCGCGTCGATGAAGGGCTGATTCCAGTGCACCGTGATTGTCCGGTCGTCGCTCACATCGTAGCCGTCGAGGAAACGCAGGTTGGCATTCACGGTGTGGGGCAGGTCTTTGTCCTGGTCGACTTCCAGAGCGAAGGCCAGATCGCTTGAGGTCAATGGCGTGGTGTCGTGCCAGACGGCGCCGGACTTGATGCGCCAGGTTGTGTCCATTCTGCCGTCAGCAAGGAGCTGCCACTGGCCGTTCTCGATGGTGGGTACGTCTTCGGCGAGCTGGGGAATGCGGACCGCCTTGTCGTCGAAGACCGTCAGTCCGGAATCGACCAGCATGTCCAACACGTCGAGGCCGGGTGGCGTGCCCGAGGCCGCCTGCAACACCACCGTTGGCGGGTCTACCATGAGCGCCGCGACGACCCGCTTGGGCGCGGCGTTCCCCGATGGCGCGGCCGACGACGACGGTGCTTGCTGCGCTGGCGATGCGCAGGCGATGACGAGCGCAGCGCCCAGGGCCGCGCACCAGAGCTTGCCGAGGGCCATCCGATCACTCCATCCGCCGTCAGCCTGATAGGATACCCCGGGTTTGTGCCCGCGTTCCCACCCGTGTCATCGATCGTGGAGGAGCGCACTGTCTCTGCCAGCCGGCAGCAACACAGGCGGGTGTAGGCGAGCGTGGATAGCCGGGACGGTTTGACCGGTCTCCTCAGAGGTAGCGCCGCCGCCGGACTCCGCCGGGACCTCAATGCCCTCGACTTCACGCTCCTCGTGCTCGGGGCGGAGATCGGCGCGGACGTCTACATCGTGGCGTCTCTCGGCGCCGGGTACCTGGGTCCGGCCCAGATGGCCGCATGGGCCGTTGCTGGGGTCATGGCGGCCCTCATCGTGCTCGCCTTCATGCAGTGCGCCGTCATCTACCCGGAGGTGGGCGGGACGTACGCGTACGTGCGCCATGCATATGGGTCGCTGGCCGGCTTCACGGCCGGCTGGAGCCTGTACCTGGGAGAGGTCGTGCTCCTACCGGTCTTTCCGACGGCGTTCCTGAATTACGTGACCTACTTCGTCCCGGGCCTGGGCGAGCCAGCGCGACTGTCGATCATTGTGGGGCTCGTCGCCTGCGTGACGGTGGTCAACATCGTCGGCGTCCGGGCGAGCGGTCGGCTCAACGACGTTCTGACCCTGGCGAAGCTGATCCCACTGCTCGTCCTGATCGGCGCAGGAATCGCGACGGCCGTTGCGCGCCCGGGTTTGGTGAGCCAGAGGCTCGAGCCGTTCGCTCCCCTGGGGTGGGGTGGATTTGGACCCGCCGTGATCCTCATCTTCCTCGCCTACGCGGGTTTTGAGCTCGCGGTCCTGCCCGCGAGCGAAATACAGGAGCCGCGCAAGACGATGCCGCGTGGACTGCTCACGGCTGTGTCCATTTGCACCCTCGTGTATCTCCTCACAACGTTCGCGACGACGGTGGCGGTCCCGTGGCAGGACGCGGCTCGGTCCTCACACCCCCTGGCCGACGCCCTGGATTCGCTCACGCGGGAGCTGGGCTGGGCCGGGTTGCCGTCAGGAGTATTGATGAGCCTCGGCGGGCTGGTCAGCATATCGGCGGCATTCGACGTATACACGCTGAGCGTGGCGCGGCTGAGCTATGCAATGGCCGCCGACGGATTTCTCCCACGGCCATTCGCCTGGGTCTCTCCCCGGTTCGGAACGCCTGTGGTAGCCCTCGTCGTCCAGGGGATTTTTGGGATCGCTGCGGGTCGTGTTTTGGAGCTGTCTCGCTTGATCGACGCGGGGATGTTCCTGATTGGACTCTGCTACGCGGCCACCAGCCTGGCCGCGATCCGACTCGTGTCCCGGCATCCCGATCAGAGCCTGCGCGTCCCCGCGCTCCGTGTGCTGCTGGCGCTGGGTGGCGCAGCAGGACTCTACCTCGCGCTTCAGGCCCCCGTGGGGCTGAAGCTCACCGGGCTTGCCGTCGTTGGGCTCGGGGTCGGCCTCTACTGCGCGCGCGCCGCCGTCGTCCGCATAATCCGGGTCGGGCAGGCGAGACGTTAGAGATGGATTCGTACCCCCGCGCGGATGTTCTCCGGGGATGGCCAGATGCGGTTGCCTCCGAGCAGCGCACAACACCAGATTGGTGATGCGCCAACAGATGGTATCCACTCCAAGGGCCAAGGCGGACGCTGACGTCGTCGAGTAAGAACGGGATAGGGAAGCGGATGGCCTCGTCGATGTTCGGCAGTTCGGCTTT
>Ga0070741_10003194_pt1 | contig 41367 bp, 39 predicted proteins | sample Coa_R1_4_FD_66440 | JGI IMG/M metagenome (GOLD analysis project Ga0070741, IMG submission 66440) | Surface soil microbial communities from Centralia Pennsylvania, which are recovering from an underground coalmine fire - Coalmine... | ecosystem: Environmental > Terrestrial > Soil > Unclassified ... | reverse complement strand
GGCGTCTTGGCCTCTTGGCGTCCCTTTCTCCTGGCGCGTCCGCCGGCAGGCCGCATTTCGCCCTGTGGAAGCCCTTGGGGAAATGATCCAGGCTCAAAAACGCGCCCTTGCACAAAACGCGCTCTTTGGTCACCTTTGCTCCCCGGCCTCGCATTCCGCGTTACGCCGGCCGGCCATCGCGCCTGGTTATGGGGCGTTTTCTAGGGCGCCGCAGCGGGTCTCCCGATGAAGGTTACAGTCGAGCGTGCAGAGCTTCTGAAGTCGCTGGGTCACGTGCACCGCGTGGTCGAGCGGCGCAATACGATTCCGATTCTGGCGAACGTGCTGATCAAGGCCGATCGGGGGAAGCTCAGTCTGAAGGCGACCGATCTCGACCTTGAAGTGACCGACTCCGTCGCAGCGGAAGTGTCGCCCGGCGGCTCGACGACCGTTCCGGCTCACATGTTTTATGAAATCGTGCGCAAGCTCCCGGAAGGAGCGCAGATTGTGCTGGAGGGGTCCGGCGATCGCGCGGTGTTGTCCCTGCGCGCAGGGCGTTCGCGCTTCACGCTGCAGACGCTGCCGGAGAGCGATTTTCCCGATCTGGCCGCCGGCGAGATGAGTCATTCCTTCAAGCTTGCCGCGTCCGATCTCAAACGGCTGATCGACAAGACGCAGTTCGCCATCTCGACCGAGGAAACGCGCTATTATCTCAACGGCATCTATCTGCATGTGGCAGGAAGCGGGAAAAGCGCCACGCTGCGTGCCGTCGCGACTGACGGGCATCGCCTTGCGCAGGTCGAGCTGCCGGCGCCACAGGGTGCGGCAGGCATGCCGGGCATCATCGTGCCGCGCAAGACTGTGGGAGAGGTGCAGCGGCTGATCGAAACCGGCGAAGGCGAGATCGCCATCGAGCTCTCCAGCGGCAAGATCCGCTTCACGATCGGCAACGTGGTGCTGACCTCGAAGCTGATCGACGGCACCTTCCCCGACTATGCGCGCGTGATCCCGGCCAACAACGACAAAAGCCTTGTCGTTGACAAGAAGGATTTCGAGGCTGCGGTCGATCGCGTTTCGACCGTTTCAAGCGAACGAGGCCGTGCCGTCAAGCTCTCGATCACCGGAGGGCGGCTCGTGCTGTCTGTAACCAATCCGGACTCGGGAAGCGCCACCGAGGAGATCGAGGTCGAATATACCTCCGAACCGCTCGATATCGGCTTCAACTCGCGCTACCTGCTCGACATCGCCGCCCAGATCGAAGGCGAAGTCGCCTTGCTCAGGCTCGCGGACCCGGGTTCGCCGACACTGATCCAGGACAAGGACTTCAAGGGCGCGCTTTACGTGCTCATGCCGATGAGGGTCTAATCAGGAATCAGTAATCAGAAAATAGCTTCCTGATCACTGATTACTGACTGCTGATCCCTGATATGGCCTCCGCTTTCATTCAGCGTCTGACCCTGACGAATTTTCGCAGTTATCACGCTGCGCAGCTTCGGCTCGACCGCGCCGGGCCGATCGTGCTCACGGGTGCCAATGGCGCCGGCAAGACCAACCTGATCGAGGCGGTTTCCCTCTTCGCCCCCGGCCGCGGTCTCCGCCGGGCGGCCATGGAAGAGCTCGCTTTTTCCGAAGGCGACGGCGCCTGGGCGATCTCGGCCGAGATCGAGGGCATGCTGGGGCTTGCAACGCTCGGTACCGGTATCGACCCGCCCGCGGGAGAGGATTCCGCGCCAATACGCAAGTGCCGGATCGATCGTGAGGATGTCGGCTCCGCCACGGCCTTCGCCGATCATTTGCGCATCGTATGGCTGACACCGGCCATGGACCCGCTTTTCAACGGGCCCGCTTCCGAGCGCCGCCGTTTCCTTGACCGACTGGTCCTTGCCGTCGACGCGCAGCATTCCCGCCGCGTCGCCGCGCTTGAACGCAGTCTGCGGTCGCGCAACCGCCTGCTTGAGGAATCGCAGGGCGATTCCCATTGGCTCGACGCTGTCGAGCACGAGACAGCGGAAGTTGCCGTGGCCGTCGCTGCCGGGCGCGCCGAGACGGTGAAGCGGTTGTCCGCGGCGCTCGACTCCTCGCGCGGCAGCGCGCGCGAATTTCCGCATGCCGAAGTCACATTGCAGGGATGGATGGAACAACTGCTTCCCGATCACAACGCCATCGAAATCGAAGACCGGTATCGGGCATTGTTGCGGGATAACCGCGTGCGTGACGCCGCTGCAGGACGCACGCTCGATGGCCCGCATCTGTCCGATCTTATCGTGACGCATGCCGGCAAGGGCATTCCGGCTTCCGAAGCGTCAACGGGGGAACAGAAGGCTCTGCTGATTCGCCTCGTACTCGCGCACGCGGATCTGATCAAGCAGATGACAGGTTACGCGCCACTGCTCTTGCTGGACGAGGTCGTTGCCCATCTCGATCCGGCACGCCGTTCGGCACTCTACGATGCATTATCCCTGCTCGGCGCACAGGTCTGGATGACCGGAGCGGACCCCGCCGCATTCGGCGATATTGTCGGCCGGGCGCAGGTCTTTTCCGTCAGAAGCGGCGCGGTGGAACAGGCTTAGCAGTTCCGGATTCCACTCACACTTTTTTAATCGAAACCCGATCAATTGCTTGTGGCGCGGAACTATCGCTTCGCGACCGCTTTTATCATCGAAAGAACAACAGGGCCGCAATGGAAACAGACGCAGCAATCGAGCGAGTGAGAAAGGAGCTCATACGCGCGTTTGACAAGACACGTGTCGAACTTGACCGTATCGAGATCCTGGCCGCGGGCCTTGCTGCGCTCAATGCGCCGGTTCCCGACTATGAGCCGACTTTCCGCCACCTCAACCACCTGAACCTCAGCGCCTATCAGCTCGCACACGACTGACCGCCCGCGCCGGTGTCCGCAAATTTGCCGCCGCCCTTTTGGCGCGACCGAGCGTTCTGGAGGCAAGGTTTTTGAATCTGCCGGACGACCGATTCAGGGCCGAAAATCGGGCTAAAAATGTGGGGATTTTTGCACCCCTCCCCCTTTAAAAAACTATGTGAAATCAACATATTAAGTCGACCGACTTTGCTCTGTACGGGGCCAATTTTTCGTGTCACACAAATCGCCTATTCCGACTCATTTTTCCGCCTGCCCAGAGGGTGCCGTCGATGGCTGAACCGGCCCGCAAGAACCCGTCCGACTATGGCGCCGAGTCGATCAAGGTCCTTAAGGGCCTCGACGCCGTGCGCAAGCGGCCGGGCATGTATATCGGCGACACCGATGACGGCTCCGGCCTTCACCACATGGTCTACGAGGTGGTCGACAACGCCATCGACGAGGCGTTGGCGGGCTTTGCCACCGAAGTAGCGGTTACGCTCAACCCCGATGGCTCATGCACGGTCCGCGACAACGGCCGCGGCATTCCGACCGACATCCATAAGGGCGAGGGAGTTTCGGCGGCGGAAGTCATCATGACCCAACTGCACGCCGGCGGGAAATTCGACCAGAACGCTTACAAGGTTTCCGGCGGACTGCACGGCGTCGGCGTCTCGGTGGTGAATGCGCTTTCGACCTGGCTCAAGCTCACCATCTGGCGCGACGGCAAGGAACACTTCATGGAGTTCCACGACGGTGTGGCGGTAGCTCCGCTCAAGGCCGTCGGCGATGCCAAGGGCAGGCGCGGCACCGAAGTTACCTTTCTGCCGAGTCCCAAGACCTTCACGATGGTCGAATTCGATTTCGCGACGCTTGAACACAGGCTGCGCGAGCTCGCATTCCTGAATTCGGGTGTGGCCATTGTGCTCGCCGACCGGCGTCACGCAGTCGAGAAACGTGAGGAGATGAAGTACGAGGGCGGCGTCGAGGCCTTCGTCAAATTCATCGATCGCAACAAGACTTCCCTGATTCCGAATCCGATCATGATCAAGGCCGAGCGCGAGGGGATCACGGTCGAATGCGCGCTCTGGTGGAACGACGGCTATCACGAGAGCGTGCTCTGCTTCACCAACAACATTCCGCAGCGTGATGGCGGCACGCACCTTGCCGGATTCCGCGGGGCGCTGACCCGCCAGATCACACAATATGCCGACACTCTTGGAACCTCGAGGAAAGAGAAAGTCGCGCTCACCGGCGATGACTGCCGCGAGGGCCTGACCGCCGTGCTTTCCTGCAAGGTGCCGGATCCGAAGTTCTCCTCGCAGACCAAGGACAAGCTGGTGTCGTCGGAAGTCCGACCGGTGGTCGAGAACGTGATCAACCAGGCGCTGCAGGACTGGTTCGAAATTCATCCGACGGAAGCCAAGGTCATCGTCGGCAAGGTCGTGGAGGCAGCAGCCGCCCGCGAGGCGGCGCGCAAGGCGCGCGAACTCACCCGCCGCAAAGGCGCGCTCGACGTTTCGTCCCTGCCCGGCAAGCTCGCTGACTGCCAGGAACGCGACCCGGCAAAATCCGAACTGTTCATCGTGGAGGGCGACAGCGCCGGCGGTTCCGCCAAACAGGGGCGCAACCGCGAATTCCAGGCGGTGCTGCCGCTGCGCGGCAAGATTCTCAACGTGGAGCGCGCCCGGTTCGACAAGATGCTGTCGAGCCAGGAGATCGGCACGCTGATCACGGCGCTCGGCACCGGCATCGGGCGCGACGAATTCAATCCCGACAAGCTGCGCTACCACAAGATCATCATCATGACCGACGCCGACGTCGACGGTTCGCACATCCGGACGTTGCTGTTGACGTTCTTCTTCCGGCAGATGGAGGAGCTGATCAAACGGGGACATATCTTCATCGCGCAGCCGCCGCTCTACAAGGTCACGCGCGGAAAGTCCGAGCAGTACCTGAAGGACGAACGCGCGCTTGAGGATTATCTCATCACCGCCGGCCTCGAAGACGCGGTGCTGCGGCTTGCCTCCGGCGAAGAGCGTGCCGGCGCCGACCTGCGCAAGTTGACCGAGGACGCGCGCGCGATCCGCAGCATACTGGCGGGACTGCACAGCCGTTATAACCGCAAGGTGATCGAGCAGGCCGCGATCGCCGGCGTGCTCAATCCCGGCGTGACCGGCGATGCAAAAAAGGGCGGTGCTGCCGCCGATTACATTGCCAAACGGCTCGACGCGCTCGAGGAGGAAACCGAGCGCGGCTGGAAAGGCACGTTTGACGAGAGCGGCTTCCATTTCGAACGCACGGTACGCGGCGTCAAGGAAGTGGCCGTCATCGACCAGGCACTGCTCGGCTCGGCGGATGCGCGCAAGCTCGATGAATTCGCGCCGTCGCTGCAGCAGATCTTCCCGCGCCCCACGCCGCCGGCAATGTTGCGCCGCAAGGACGAGACGATCGCCATTCACGGACCGGTCGGCTTGTTCGAGGCCCTCACGGCCGCAGGCCGCAAAGGCGTCTCGCTGCAGCGCTACAAGGGTCTCGGAGAGATGAACCCCGAGCAGCTATGGGAAACCACGCTCGACATGAACGCGCGCTCGCTGCTGCAGGTGCGCATCAAGGAAGTTGACGAGGCCAACGTCCTGTTCGACCAGCTCATGGGCGACCTGGTCGAGCCGCGGCGGCAGTTCATCCAGGACAACGCGCTGGCTGCAAGCGTCGACGTCTGAGGGACGTCGGATCTAGAGGCAGCCTCTTTCCAGGCCCCAGATTCCGCACGAGCGCATTGCGGGGTAGTAGTCCCCGCAACGACCGGCGGCGCAGCTTTCCTGCCAGTACGGACGATTGATGAAACGCAGCCGCGCCACGTTGGCCGAATGGGTGCGCCCGATCGGCGCCTCGCAATCCCCGCAATAAGGGACCTGTTCGACAACACGCAGGCGCTGGTCGAACTTTGCCGCAGCGTGTATGCGCTTGCCGCGGTCGACCCCCAGATCGGCGGCATAGGAAACGCCGGCGACCGCCGCAATCAGTCCTGTTACGAGAAGCACATATATCGTTCGCATGAGTCCCACTCCGCCGGAATCGCCTCAGGACCATAGCCGCCAAAGCCAAAAGGCCTTTTTCCGCACCTCTCTTTTTTGCAAACGCGGTTAAATTTTTCCGAACTTTCCGGTCGGGAACCCTTCATGACGTCAGCTTGATGCCCATGGTCAGCCCGATAATGAGGGCTGCCAGAAAGAGCACCAGAAAGATCCCGAACAACCATTGCGCAATAGTCGCGGAAACCGCCTCGACATCGGAAAACCCGAGAACGCCCGCGACAATGGCGATGATCAGAAATACGACGGCCCACCTCAACATCGAGGGCTCCCGCGCGAACAGGCTGTTGCCCGGATAACCGGCGCGCGGAGCTTAAGTTCCCTGCAAGGTCGGCGGTCTGGCTGAACGCGTGCGAGGATCGCGGGGCGGCCATCGGCCGGCCTCCACGCGGGACAGAAAGTCGGCGACGACCTGGTTGAACAGATCGGGTTCTTCGAGGTTCACCGCGTGCCCGGTTTTCGGAAAGACGACCAGGCCGGACGCCGCGATGGCGTCCTTGAGAAACAGTCCCGGCTCGATGCAGCGCTCGTCCTCGTCACCGACCACGATCAGGGCCGGCGTCTCCAACCGACGAATGTCGTGCTCGAAGTCATAGAGCGAAGGACGCTCGCCCTGGAAGCCGCGCGACATGTGCGCTGAGCCCTGCGCGTCGTGCTCGGCAAGCTGGCGAGAGAATTCGGCAAAGCCGCGCGGATCCTTGAGTTCGAGTTGCAGCCGGCTCGGACCGCGACCGTAGGTCCGGGCCACGGCCGCCGAGCCTTCACGCTCGAACTGCGCGGCAAGCTCGCGTGAGCGCCTGTGAAAGTCCGCCGTGTACCAGCGCTCGCTGCCCGATCCGGCGCCGGCAAGCACCAGCGAACGAACACGGTGCGGGTGGTTGAGAGCAACCTGGAGCGCGGTGTAACCGCCCATCGACAGGCCGACGAGATGGGCCTTGTCGATCTTCAGGTGGTCGAGCACGGCCACGGCGTCGCGCATCACGTGCATGTAGCTATAGGCCTTGGGGTCGGCCGGAATGTCGGAAGGCCGGTAACCTCGCGCGGCATAGGCGATGCAGCGATGGCGCTTGCCGAATTCCCGCAGCTGCCGCTCCCAGCTGCGGTGATCGCCTGCGAACTCGTGAATGAAGAGGATCGGCGTCCCCTGTCCCACTTCTTCGTAGTAAAGCTTCACGTTGTCCGGTGTCGTTGCATGAGGCATCAGAACAAGCCCGTTCTGTTGTCATTCCGGACGCCGCGAAGCGCCGACCCGGAATTTCGAAACTCAAGACTGAACTTGCGTCCGGAATCCGGCTTCGCGGGCTTCGCCCGCTCCGCGGAATGACAGAAATACGCTAAAACAAATCCAGGTACTCTTTCTGCTCCCAAGGCGTGACGTCAGGCTGGTCGCCTGCCTCCTTGCCGAACCGTTCAAGCTCCGCAGCCTTGATGTGCGTATAGTAGTCGACAAACCCGCCGCCAAAGCCTGACCGGAACACTTCGTCGGCACGCAGTGCGGTCAGTGCCTCGCTCAGACTTCTCGGCAGCAGGGCCGCAGCCGCCTCATACGGCGTATCGGCGGACGGGCCTGGATCGAGACGACGCGCGATTCCGTCAAGGCCCGAATAAATCTGCGAGGCAACGTACAGGTATGGATTCGCCGCAGGTTCGCCGACACGGTTTTCAAGATGCGTCGCGGGATCACCGGGCTGGCCGAGCACACGGACCATCACGCCACGATTGTCGCGACCCCAGATGGCACGGTCGGGCGCAAGCGAGTAGGCGCGGTAGCGCTTGTAGCCGTTGATCGTCGGCGTGGTGAAGGCAGCCGCAGCGCGCGCGTGCGCCAGCAGTCCGCCAAGATAATAGCGGCCGACGGTCGAAAGCACGTCAGTGTGATCGAAGGCAAAGGCGTTGCGCCCGGATTTTGTTTCGAGCAGCGACTGATGCAGGTGCCAGCCGCTCGACATCACGTTCGGCAGCGCCGGCCGGCACATGAAGCTCGCGAGAAGCCCGTTCCGGCGCGCGATCTGCTTTGCGGCCGTACGGAACAGCACCATGGTGTCGGCGCTGGCCATGCCTTTCTGCGGGCGGAAGGTGAATTCGCATTGACTCGGCCCCAGTTCCGCCTCGACCGAGCGCAGCGGCAGGCCGAGCTGCTCGATGCCGCGGCGAACGATTTCCACCGCCGGATCGAGCATGTCGTACCGCGACTCGGTAAGATACTGATAGCCCTGCGTCAGCAGGCCTACTTCGGGCGCCTCCGGCGGCCAGGTCGCGTCCGCCGGCGCAAGACGCGGGTTCTCGATCCTGAACAGATGAAATTCGACCTCGAGGCCGGCGAGGAACTCAAAACCCGCCTTGGCAAGCGTATCGAGCGCGTCGCGGCAGCGCGCACGCGATGAGAACGGCACCGGCTTGCCGTTGGTGAAATAGATGTCGCACAGCAGCCATCCGGTCCGGTTCGCCCACGGCAGGATACGGAAACTTGCCGGATCGGCGACCATCACGAAGTCGCCGCCGCCCTGCATTTCTTCCATCGCCAGGCCGCCGCCCGGCGTGAACACCGGATAGACGGTGCGGTGCGCGGTGTCCTTGGCGAGCAGGGTCGTCGTCATCGTGACGCCGTTGCGCATTGCGCCGGCGGCTTCCGATGCGAGCATGGTCTTGCCGCGCAGAACGCCGTGCTGGTCAGCGAACGAAAACCGCACGACCTCGAGCTGTTCCTTCCTGATGGCACGCTCGACCTGCGCGGCAGCCTTTGCCTGCGCCTCGCTCCAGAGGCCATGACGCTCGACGAAACTCACGGCTTTACGCGAGCGCGGGGGCATCGTCATCGGCCAATAGCGATCAGCGAATGGCGAATAGAAAGGGGCATCATGGTCATTTGCCTATCCGCTACCCGCTACCCGCTATTCGCTCAAGCGGTCCAGCTCGCGGCCTGGCGTTTGCTCGCCTCGCTCTTCTGCCAATAGCCCTGCCAGTCGTCGGTGGGCCCGATGCCGTCGATGGCCGCTGGCCCGGTGATGCTTGCCGCCTGTCGCGGATCAAGGACCATCAGCGGCTTCTCGCCCTTGCCCGCCTGCTCGATCGCCTGGCGAAGCAGCCTGCGGTAGGCGCTGATCGCCTTGTCCGAGGCACCGAGATGCTCGCTGGTGCGATCCTGGATCGCGCCCATGGATTCGCAGGCCCATTGGTCGTGCACGTTGATATCGGCGCCCATGCCGGTATAGGTCTCGTGCTGCTGCTCGTGAGGGTCGAAGCCGTAATCGTTGTGCTTGTTTCTGTTCGGGATGTAGTCCGGCAGCTGATAGAGTGCGAGGCGCTGGCGCCGCATCTCATCCTTGTTCACGGGTGCGCCGAAGCTCGTGAAGATGGCGTACCAGTAGTGCTTCTCGTCGTCGATGGGCACGTGCCATTGCGTTATCGTCATCTCGCGACTCATCGGAATGACGAACGCATTGGGAAACATCAGGTTGGTGACGCGCACATGCGTGCGCGCTTCGTTAATCCGCCGCAGCGTAACCAGGCGGAAACCGAATTCCGTCGGCTCGACCTCGATGCGCGGGCGCGTGACCTCGCGCATGATACGTGACATCGGCATGTCGGAATCGCGCGATGTGTCGCGAAACACTTTCCCGTATCCCTGGCTTGGATCCTCGTCGTGGAAAAAGCGGTGCAGGAACGAGGTGTGAACCGGATCGATGCCGACCTCGAGCGACTGCAACCAGTTGCAGTCGATCATGCCCTTGAACGCGAAGGTGTGGCTCGCCGGCGCGATGAAGCAGTCGAAGTGCGGAAACGCCGGCGGCTCGCCCGGCCCGAGATACGCGAACAGGATGCCGTTCTTCTCGACGACCGGGTAGGATTTCTGCTTCACGTTGGCGCAGAGATTACTGTCATCCGGCTCGGCGGGGGTCTCAAGACACTTGCCGTGAACGTCGAACAGCCAGCCGTGGAAGGCGCAGCGCAGGCCGCCGTTCTCGAGGCGGCCATAGGCGAGGTCGGTGCCGCGGTGCGGACAGCGGCGGCCGATCAGGCCATAGCGGCCCTTGTCGTCCTTGAAGATCACCAGATCTTCGCCGAACAGCCTCAGCGCCTTCACCGGCCGGTTTCCTGAAAGTTCATCGACCAGCGCGGCCGGTTGCCAGTAACGGCGCATCAATCCGCCCGCCGGCGTGCCCGGCCCTGTCCTGGTGATGAAATCGTTCTGTTCCGCACTCAGCATCGCGAGCCATCCTCTCCATACAATGGCTCGACTTTATACGACTTCCGCAATGGACCGGAAGCTACCGCGATGCCGGAGACGGAAACGGCCGGCAAAGGGCCGGCCGTGCAGCAATCGAAAATCGTCGTACTTCAGCTCTGGTGGCGTGCCGCCCAGCCCATATCCATGCGGCGGCGCCACGCGGTCTGCCGCAGCCCGATCAGCCGGTTTGCGGCGGTTTTTGCTTCCGCCCGGCTTGTGGCAGCGTAGGTTCGATATTCGAGATCGGACACCCGCGGCACCAGCGGCTGCTTGCGAAAGAACCGCGCCAACGGATTAACGCCGCCGTTCAATTTCAGGTCGGCAAGAGAGTTGGCGACGTTGCCGGAATGACCAAAGGCGACCACGCGGCCGGTCATGGTGTGGCGGACTTCGTAAACTCCCGGGCCGATCGGCGCTTCGACATGATCGCCGCTTTGGGCGTCGGGAAATCGCTTCCAGCTACTCCAAGTATGAACCATAAAAATGGCCTCAATATCCGCAAAAAACATATTCTGAACGCGACAACTAATCATTGGTTCCGGCAGGTCAACCGGTCCTGTTGATAAATCGCCAATTGCGCCCGCAATCCGGCGCACTTTCCTGACATTTACGCTAACCGGCGAGGTTAAAATCCGCGATCAGTGGCCGGGCAGCACCATCACCTTTGGCTTTGCCGGGAGCGTTGTCTTCGACACCACCAGTGATGGTACCTCGGCGATCTCGACATCCCATTCCTGGCGCACGCGCTGCACAAAGCGTTCGAGCGTGTAAGCGCTGAAATAGTGCATGGGAATCATCAATGGCGCTTTCAGCGCATGCAGAACCTCGACCATGCCGTCGAGGTCAAGCGTGTATGAACCGTCGACCGGGACCAGCACCACGTCGACGCGGCCGACCTCGTTGAGCTGCTGCTGCGTCAGGGTGTGATGCAGGTGGCCGAGGTGGGCGATGCAAAGATTCGCAATCTCGAACACGAAGATCGAGTTGCCGTGCCGTTCGGTCCCGCCGTCGAACGTACGGATGTTGGTCGGCACGTTGCGGACGCGAACGTCCTTGTACTGCACGTCGACACGCGCCGGCTTCTGGTCTTCAGCCCAACCGCGCAGCACGTACTTGATGCCCGGATCCGGCGACAGGCTGTAGTGCGTGGAGTGCGCGTGATTCATCGTCACGATGTCGGGAAGTGCCGGCGGCCTGACGTAGTCGTTGTAGTCGGTCGCGACGCGCACGAGCTGCGGGCTCTCCATCAGGAAGGTCGAGTGGCCGATATAGGTGAGACGGACCTGATCGCGCTCGAGCGCGGCAAGCTTGAGCGCGACAGGCGTCACGAATGGCGGCCGCGTCGCCACAAAACCGGGGCAGCTCTCCATCATCTCGGGTTTTGCCGGCGACGGCGCCGCGCCTTGCGCCTGCGTTTGCGTCACGGCGGCGCCAAGACACACGGCCGCCGTCAGGATCTTCATTGAAGCGCAATGCATGGCATCCACCCGCGCCGAATTGAAGAGACGGGAATGTGCCACGCCTTGACGGCCCTCGCCACCAACCTCACGCGTAAATGAAGAGCGGCGTCCATGGCCTCCATGGGCGCCGCCGATCCGTAATCCGCATCAAATTTAGAACTGCTCGAAGTAGCGGCGGTCGCGCAGCGAAACGATGATACCTTTCGGGGTGACGACGACCCAGCGGCCTTCCTGACGCTTGATCTGCTCGACGGTTCCAAGTCCGGGCAAGGGCGCGCCCGGCACGACCTGATAGACATCGCCATGGCCCTGCACATAGACGAAGCCGTCGCGCGTCTCGCGGATCGTCCAGTCGGAGACGATTGCCGGGCGGTGTGATGTTTCGACAGGCCGTGGCAGAGGCATCGGCGCGGTGGCCTGCGACACCGGCGGCACGGTCTGCGGCGGCTTGACCGCGCCGGTAATCTCGGCAGCCTCGCGGGAAAGGCGCTCGGTGATCTTCGCAAACTGGGCGTTCGCCGATTTATTGGCGGCCTCCAAGCTTGCCTTCAGGCTGCTGATCTCCTTTGACAGCCGGGCGATGGATTGCTGCGCGGCCTTGTTTTCCTCAAGGCCGACGACATCGACAGGAGCCGGTTTGTAAAATCCGCCGGTGGCCGTCGCGCCGACAACGACACCTGTCGCCGCCGCGATTGCAACCGAGGCAGCGAGAGTAGCGTAGCGCCTGTATCGCGGACGCAGTTTCAATCGCAGCCGGGGAAAATATCCGCTTGTTGCGGCGACGCCCGCCGGCGCCGCCGCGGGTCCTGCAGCCGGCGAAGCGCCCGTGGCGGCCTCCGGCGCTGTTGCAAGAGATGCTGTTTCGGGAGCCGCGGGCTCGGATCCCGCTTCCTGTTTTGCCGGCGACAGGGGCGGCGCTTCGATCAGAGGCAACTGGCTTTGATGCTGCTCCATTATGTCGTCAGGCTGTGCCGCCGCTTCGCCGGCGGCGCTCTCATCCTGCTTGCGCTTTGCCATGGCACTGACCCTCGATTGGCTGTTCACCAACCGGTAACCATGTTCGGTTACCAATTGGTTACCAATCGCTTGCTGGCCGCCGGCGACGCCTCCTATGCAATCGATCAGGACCTTGCACCGCGTCCGGATAACGTCGCACCGGACGTTCCTTGGGTCCCGCGTGAGATGCCGGCGTACAGCCGTCGTCTCACGCTATGCCTCCCGCGGAAATTGCGGCTAGACAGCGAGATTGCATTCCGCTGCGCGCGCCTTGAGCGACACCGCCGGCCGCGCGCCGATGTGCTGGATGACTTCCGCGGCGGCAATACCGCCGAGTCGCGCGGAGGTGCGGTGATCCTTTCCGCGCGCAAGACCGACAAGAAAGCCGGCCGCGAACAGATCGCCGGCACCGGTCACGTCGACGACCTGTTCGACAGGTTCGGCAGGCACTTTTTCGATACTTTCGCGCGAGACCACGACGCAGCCTTTCTCGCTGCGCGTGACCACTGCGAGCCTGGCTTCGCCGCGCAACGCATTGACCGCCGTATCGAAGTCGGCGGTTTCATACAGGCTGTGCAGCTCGCGCTCGTTTGCGAACAGGATGTCGACGAGGCCCTTGCGGATGAGGTCGAGAAACTCGGCACGGTAACGGTCGACGCAGAATGCGTCCGAAAGCGTGAGGGCCACACGGCGGCCGGCCTTGTGCGCGATTCCCGCAGCCTTGACGAAGGCGTCCTTTGCATGCGGCGGATCCCACAGATAGCCTTCGAGATAGGTTACGGCGGCGCTCGCGACCTGGGCGTCGTCGATATCGTTGGGATGCAGATCCTGCGCGGCGCCGAGGTAGGTGTTCATGGTGCGCTCACCGTCCGGCGTCACCATGATGTAGGAGCGCGCCGTAGGCGGCCCTTCCGACGCCGGCGGCGTTTCAAAGGCGACACCGGCGGCGCGGATATCGTGGGAAAAGGTGAGGCCGAGCTCGTCATCTTTCACCTTCCCGATGAAAGCGGCGCGCGCACCGAAGCTGGCAACACCGACGATCGTATTGGCCGCAGAGCCTCCCGAGCTTTCCACCGCCGGTCCCATCGCCGCGTAGATCGCCTGCGCCCGCGCTTCATCGATCAGCGCCATGGTCCCCTTGTGCATGCCCTGCGACACCAGGAAGTCGTCTTCGGCGCGGGCGATCACGTCGACGATGGCGTTGCCGATGCCGAGCACGTCGTAGCGGAGCGCGGTCATGTGTTGTCCTCGCAAATTGCGCGCGCACTATAACTGCAAGAACAATTGAGGCAATGTGCTAACACTGCGGGCGGAGGCCCACCGATGTCTCTGGCGCGCGACTTCACCACCGTCGGAAGCGGCACGCTGCTGTCGCGGCTCCTGGCCTATGTGCGCGACGCAGGGATAGCGGCGACGCTCGGCACCGGCCCGGTCTCGGAGGCCTATTTCGCGGTGCTGCAGCTGGTGAATGTCTTCCGCCGGCCGCTGTCGGAAGGCGCGCTCAATGCCGCATTCGTGCCGATCTGGCTCAGGCTGCGCGCGCACGAGGATGGGGCGGCAAACGCCAACCGGTTCACGCTGCGCGTCCTGGTGACCATGTTGTGCGTCAGCGGAATCCTCACGCTGTTGATCGTTGTGTTTGCCCCGCAGATCGTCGTCGCCATCGCGCCGGGGTTCGACCCCGCGCTGCGCGGCCTCGCCACTTTGTTCACCGTTCTGGCGTCGCCCTACGTCCTGCTTGCCGGGCTTGCCGCCGTCATTGCGGCCGCGATGAATGCGGAAAACCGCGTCGGCGTGATCGCCGCGAGCACGCTCCTGTTCAACGGGGTAATGGTCGGTGTCGTCGTTTTCCTCTACGCGGCGTCGGTTGCGCCGGGCGAGGCCGGCTTCTGGCTCATCGGCGCGATCGTCGCCGCGGCGCTTGTACAACTGGCGCTCACCGGCGTTGCATGGCTTGCGACCGGCGACCGCCGGCAGCGCGCCCGCGTCCGCGAAGCGGACGAGACGGGCCGCTTCTTCAGGCGCGCCCTGCCGGGGCTGATTGCGACCGGCGTTCCGCAGTTCAAACTGATCGCGGCCACCGCCATCGTGTCGGCCTCGCCGGCGGCCGTGTCGTGGCTCTATTACGCCAACCGTCTCTATGAATTGCCGCTCGGCATCGCCTCGGTCGGCGTGGCCGCCGTCATCGTGCCGCGCATTGCCGGCACCGTGCGCTCCGGCGACGAGGATCTGCTCGCGGCCGCGCAGTCCCGCGCCTACGAAATCGCCCTCGGGCTTGCCCTGCCCGCCGCCGCGGGTTTCGCGCTGCTGGCCGAGCCGATTGCCCGCGGCCTGTTCGAGCGCGGGGCATTCGGCGCTGCCGACACGACGGCGGTCGCGGCCGCGATGGTCGCGATGTGCGCCGGGCTTCCCGGGCATGTGCTGGAAAAGACGTTCGGGGCGGTCTCGTTCGCGCATGAGGACACGCATACGCCGATGATTGCGGCGCTCGCCGGACTGGCTGCCGCGATCACCCTCGGTATCGTTCTGTTTGCGCGGTCCGGTTACGTCGGCGTTGCGGCGGCGATCGCCGTGTCGGGCTGGGTCGGCGCCGGCCTGCTCGGCGTCATTCTGCTGCGGCGGAGCTGGCTGCGCATCGATGCCGGCGCCAGGCGTCGGCTGCCGCGTATCGGCCTTGCCACCATCGCGATGGCCGGCGCGGTCGGCGGCGCCCACCGCCTGATCGGCAATTCGGCGAACGCGCCGGCAGCCCGGCTGGCAATCCTGGCCGTGCTCGTCGCGCTCGGCGTCGCCGTCTATCTCGCCGCGCTTCGATTGCTCGGCGTCGCGACGCTCAGGGAGCTGACGGCCCTTCCGCACAGATCTTAAGTGCTTGCGCTGTGCGCCCCTGGCGTGGCATGGCTCCCGCGAAAGGGAAAGGGCGGACAATGGCGTTCAGGGAACGCGTTTTTTCCGGCGTGCAGCCGACCGGCAACCTGCATCTCGGCAACTATCTCGGCGCCATCACCAAGTTCGTGGCGCTGCAGGAACGGTTTGACTGCATCTATTGCGTCGTCGATCTCCACGCCATCACGGTATGGCAGGATCCGAGCGAGCTGCCGCGCGCCACACGCGAGGTGACGGCGGCGTTCCTCGCCTGCGGCATCGATCCGAAAAAGCACATCATCTTCAACCAGAGTCAGGTCGCCGAACACGCCGAGCTTGCCTGGGTCTTCAACTGCGTCGCGCGCGTGGGCTGGCTCAACCGGATGACGCAGTTCAAGGAGAAGGTGGGCAAGGACCGCGAGAATGCCTCGGTCGGCCTTTACGTCTATCCGAACCTGATGGCGGCCGACATCCTTGTCTATCGCGCGACGCATGTCCCGGTCGGCGAGGACCAGAAGCAGCACGTCGAGCTGTCGCGCGACATTGCGCAGAAGTTCAACAACGACTTCGCCGCCTCGATCCACGCGCACGGCTACGGCGATACCTTTTTTCCGCTGCCGGAGCCGATCATCCAGGGACCGGCGACGCGCGTCATGTCGCTGCGCGACGGCTCGAAGAAGATGTCGAAGTCGGAACCATCCGACTATTCGCGCATCAATCTGACCGACGATGCCGATGCCATCGCCCAGAAGATCCGCAAGGCCAAGACCGATCCGGAACCGTTGCCGGGCGAGGAAAAGGGCCTCGCGCAGCGTCCGGAAGCCGACAACCTCGTCGGTATCTACGCCGCGCTGCAGGGCGTGAGCAAGGCCGAGGTGCTCGGCCAGTTCGGCGGCGGGCAATTTTCAACGTTCAAGACCGCACTCGTCGATCTCGCCGTCGCCAAGCTCGGGCCGATCGGCGCCGAGATGAAGAAACTCGTGCAGGACGCCGTCTACATCGATTCGGTTCTCGCCGAGGGCTCGCAGCGCGCGCAGACGATCGCCGCCGAAACCATGAAGGCGGTCAAGGATATCGTCGGCTTCGTGCGCCGCTAGTTGCGGCGCGGAAAAGGCGCCTTGTCGGCGCTGCGGCCGGCGTGCCACCATGATCCGCTTGCGCATTCATTACAGCGCATATGATCGGGCGGGAGCGTCACGACCATGAGCAGCAAGCGGCGCAGCTACGAAGCCGGGCACAAGCGCAAGTACCTGGTCGTCATCGACGACACCGAGGAGTGCGACCGCGCCGTCTACTGGGCGGCAAAGCGCGCCGGCCGCACCAAGTCGCAGATCGTGATGCTGCGCGTGATCGAGCCGGGCGACCGCAATCAGCAGTGGCTCGGCGTCGCCGACCTGATGAAGGCGGAAGCGCAGGAGGCGGCGAACGCGGCCCTCGACAAATATGCGGCGCGCGCAAAGAAGATCGCGCGCATCACTCCTGACCGCGTGATCCGCGAAGGCAACACCGCCGAAGAAATCCTGAAACTGATCGACGAGGACGCCGACATCGGCATCCTGGTCCTGGCCGCCGGCACCGGCAAGGAAGGGCCGGGACCGCTGGTCACGAACCTGGCCAAGACCGCCGGCACGTTTCCCATCCCGGTCGCGCTCGTGCCGGGACACCTGAGCGACGAAGACATCGACGCCAGTTCCTGAATTTACGGCCATTTCACGCCCGGTTGACCGCAGGCGTGGCAGGCGCCATTTATGCCTTATGGTTTGACCGCCCGCGGGCCTTGAACCCGTTCGAGGAAGGAGCCACCCCGATGTTCATCCAGACCGAGGCTACGCCCAATCCGGCGACGCTGAAATTCCTGCCCGGCCGGCCCGTGCTTGCGGCCGGCACGCTCGACATGCCGACGAAGGAAGCGGCCGCGCAGTCACCGCTGGCGGCGAGACTGTTCGACGTACCGAACGTCGGAGCCGTCTTTTTCGGGTCGGATTTCATCTCTGTGACCAAGACCGGCGGCGAGTGGCAGCAGCTCAAGCCGGCGATCCTCGGCGCCATCATGGAGCATTACATGTCGGGCGCGCCGCTCCTCGCCGGGGACGCGAAGCCGTCCGACGCCGCAGTCGATGAATTTTTCGACGCCAAGGACGCCGAGACGGTTGCCACGATCAAGGACCTGATCGAGACGCGCGTGCGCCCGGCGGTGGCCGGCGACGGCGGCGACATCACGTTCCGCGGCTACAAGGAAGGCATCGTCTACCTCAACATGAAGGGCGCCTGCTCGGGTTGCCCGTCGTCGACGGCGACACTCAAGCACGGCATCCAGAACCTGCTGAGGCATTTCGTTCCCGAGGTCGTCGAAGTGCGGCTGATGTAGTTTCTGTGTACCTTGCTGTCGGTCGGGGGCGCGCCCTGCCCGGCCCGGCCGGAGACGCCGGGATCGATCGGGGCCGCACCTGGAACGACGCCGTTCTTTTTGTGAAGGCAACGCCACGCTCAAAACATGCGCGTTCTCGCCATCGATACCGCGCTGGAGGCGTGCTCGGTCGCCGTGCTCGATACCGAGCGCGCGGATGCAGGCGCATGTGAATCGCTGCCGATGCAGCGCGGTCACGCAGAAGCGCTGATGCCGCTGATCGCGCAGGTGTTGCAGCGCGCGCAGCTTGATTTCTCCGCCATCGACCGCGTCGCGGTCACGACCGGTCCGGGAAGCTTCACCGGGCTGCGGGTCGGAATTGCCGCCGCACGCGGCATCGCACTCGCCGCGGGCAAGCCGGCCATCGGGTTGACGACACTTGCGACGTTCGCCGCACCGTTCATCGCGGCCGACGATACCCTGCCGGTGGTGGTGGCGATCGACGCGCGGCACGATCACGTCTATCTGCAGGTCTTCGGCCCCGGCGGGCGTACGCTGGTCGCGCCGAGGGTTGCGCCGGTGCGGGAGGCCGTGCGCGTCTCGGCAAGCGGCGCGCCGCGCATCGCCGGCACCGCCGCCGCCAGGCTGGCATCGCTCTGGCCCGCGGGCGAACGCGCACCGACAAAAGTCGAGCAGCGCGGCGCACCCGATATCAACTGGGTTGCGCGCCTTGGTGCCGCCGCGACCGACACCGGGACGGTGCCCAAGCCGTTGTACCTGCGCCCGCCCGACGCGCATCCGCAGGATGCGGTGCAACTGGCCCGGCGATGATCGCTTTCATCAGCAACCTGTTCACGCGCGCCGAACCGGCGATAACGGAAGCAGGCGCGCGCGATGCACCCGCGATCGCCGCGCTGCATGCGAGAGCGTTCCGGCGCGGCTGGAGCGAGCAGGAGGTGGAAGGTCTGCTGCTCGATCGGCACGTCATTGCGCACCGTGCGACAAACGGCGGAAAGCTCGACGGCTTCATCATGTCGCGGATCGTCGAGGACGAGGCGGAAATCCTTTCCGTTGCCGTTGCCGACCGGCAGCGCGGCCGCGGGCTTGCACGCAGATTGCTGGACCTGCATCTGCGGCGGCTCGCCGGTCTCGGTGCCCGCGCAATATTTCTGGAAGTCGACGAAAACAACGTGCCCGCACTGCGGCTTTATCGGCGCGCCGGATTTCAGGAAGTTTCGCGTCGTCCCGGGTACTATCCGGGTAAGGACGCCGCGGCGGCCACTGCCCTCATTCTGCGCCGCGACCTTGTCTGAGCGCGCGGTGGACACATGCGGGACACGGCCAATATGATACATGATACCGGAGACGGGAGGCCCGATGACAGAGATGCCGACGTGAGCACTGCGGGCAAGCACACTGAAAAGAGAAACATCGAGGCGCGATGTGCCGCGAAGGGCATGCGCATGACCGAACAGCGGCGGGTGATCGCGCGGGTATTGGCCCAATCGGACGACCACCCCGACGTCGAGGAGCTCTATCGCCGCTGCGCCAAGGTCGACGAGCATATTTCGATTTCGACGGTGTACCGCACCATGCGGCTCTTCGAGGATGCCGGGATCATCGAGCGTCACGATTTTCGCGACGGACGCGCGCGCTATGAAACGAGTTCGGATGCGCATCACGACCATCTCATCAATCTGCGCAACGGCGAGGTGATCGAATTCCAGTCCGAGGAAATCGAGCGTCTGCAGACAGAGGTTGCGCGCAAGCTCGGCTACAAGCTTGTCGATCACCGGCTCGAGCTTTACGCCGTTCCGCTCAACGACGACAAGAAACGCTAGGTACATGATCCGGCGGGACTAGACGCCGATGGTGCGCGCGCTGTTCATCGCGGCATTTTTCTTCACCATGACGCCGCTGCTGATTTCCATGCAGTGGCTGCTCGACCGCCTGCATCTGCCCGGCTGGGGCTTTATCGCATCGAACTACTATCGCGTGCTGTGCTCGTTGCTGCGCATACGCGTGCACGTGAACGGCACGCCCATGCATGACCGGCCCGTCCTCTACGTCTCCAATCACGTGTCATGGGTGGATATTGTCGTCATCGGATCCGTCACGCCGGTCGCCTTCGTCGCCAAACGCGAGGTCGCGGGCTGGCCGCTGGTCGGCGTGACCGCGAAAGTGCAGCGCACGATATTCGTCGACCGCGCACGCCGGCATCAGGCCAGCGAAGCCGTCGCTGAAATCGTGGAGCGGCTGAAGGGCGGCACCTCGGTCGTGCTGTTTGCCGAAGGTACATCGAGCGACGGCAATCGCGTCCTGCCGTTTCGTTCGGCGTTGCTCGGCGTGATCCAGGAAGCCTCCGCGCATGGCGAGGGTGGCGGCACGCTGATCCAGCCGATGTCGATCAGCTACACCGGCCTGCACGGGATGCCGATGGGGCGCCAGCACCGTCCCCTGGTCGCGTGGTACGGCGATCTCGATTTCCTGCCGCACATCAGGACATTCATCGCCCAGGGCGCCGTCGACGCGGTCGTCAGCTACGGCGAGCCGATTCCCGCCGACGGCGCGATCGACCGCAAGGCCATGGCCAAACGACTGGAAGCATCGGTGCGCGAACTCGTCATTGCGGCCTTGCGCGGACGCTCTTCGGCCGTGCAAAACGCGCATCCCGCCTGACTTGCAGCCGTCGGGAGGCAAAGTCTTAAAATCGCAATAAAATCAAATATATGTATGCAGCAGGACAAATCGCGTCGTGACAGGTTAAATTGGGTATGCATCGAGACGGCATGAGCAAAGCCCGCAAGGTCCACGTCAAATCGTTCGGTTGCCAGATGAACGTCTACGATTCCCATCGTATGGCGGACACGCTGGCGCCTGCGGGCTACGACGAAACGGCCTCGCCCGAGAACGCCGACCTGGTGATCCTCAATACCTGTCACATCCGCGAAAAGGCGGCGGAAAAAGTCTATTCCGAGATCGGCCGCATCCGTGAAATGAAGGAGGCCGCGGCCCGCGACGGACGGCGCATGCTGATCGCGGTTGCCGGCTGTGTCGCGCAGGCCGAGGGGCGAGAAATCATCCGCCGTGCCGGGGTCGTCGACCTCGTGGTCGGCTCGCAGAACTATCATCGGCTGCCCGCCATGGTTGCGCGCGCATTGCGCGGCGAGAAAGTCATCGACACCGACTTTCCAGTCGAGGACAAATTCGAGGCGCTCGCCGCGCCGCGGCGCGATGCGATCGCAAGACGCGGCATATCCGCATTTGTCACCGTGCAGGAGGGCTGCGACAAGTTCTGCACGTTCTGTGTCGTGCCATATACGCGCGGCGCGGAAGTCTCGCGCCCTGTCGAAAAGATCGTGGCGGAAGTCGAGCGGCTCGCCGATGGCGGCGTGCGCGAGATCACGCTGATCGGCCAGAACGTCAACGCCTATCACGGCGCGAATCCCGACGGAACGCCGTCGACTCTCGGCTCGCTGTTGCGCCGTCTCGCGCAGGTCCCCGGCATCCTTCGGCTGCGCTACACGACCAGCCATCCGCGCGATATGGACGGGGAGCTGATCGCGGCGCATCGCGATCTGCCGGCTCTGATGCCCTACGTGCACTTGCCCGTGCAGTCCGGTTCGGACCGAATTCTTGCAGCGATGAACCGCCGGCACACGCGCAAGGACTATCTCGACGTCATTGCGCGCCTGCGCGCGGCGCGAGGCGACCTCGCCTTCACGTCCGATTTCATCGTCGGCTTCCCCGGAGAAACCGAATCCGATTTCCGCGAGACTCTGGCGCTTGTCGACGAGATCGGCTTCGCGGGTGCGTTCTCCTTCATGTACTCGCCGCGTCTGGGCACGCCGGCCGCCGAAATGGCCGAACAGGTCCCGCAGGAAGAGAAAGCCGCGCGCCTGCAGCGGCTGCAGGCCGCTATTACCCGGCATCAGCGCCGCTTCAACGCCGGGTTTGCCGGGCGCGCCGTCGACGTGCTGCTCGAAAAGCCGGGCAGGCTTCCGGGCCAGCTCGTCGGCCGCTCGCCCTACCTGCAGGCGGTGCAGGTCATGGCGCCGCCCGATCGTATCGGATCGGTGCAGCGCGTCGTCATCGATGAAGTGGGCAGCAACAGCCTTTTCGGCAGCCTCGAAGGTCAAAACAGGGATACGACCCTTACAGCGGCAGGAGCTTGATCGACCCTTGCGCACAACGAATTCCGTGATCCCCACCGCCGCCGTCTCGGAAGAGACGGCCACCACCCAGACCGTGCTTGCATTCGAAGACAACAAGCTCGCCTCCATGCTGTTCGGCCAGTACGGGCAAAATCTTGCGTTGATCGAACGGCGTCTCGGCATCGTCGCCGAGCAGCGCGGAAATCACGTCACCATCGAGGGCTCCCGCGGCGCCTGCGAGCAGGCGCGGCAGGTGCTCGAGGGCCTCTACGAGCAGCTCAAGCGCGGCCATGACCTCAGCCAGGGCGACGTCGAGGGGGCGATCCGCCAGGCGATCGCACAGGGCTCGCTGTTCGACTACGACCCGGCCGCGCCGCGGCCCGCGTTCGAGGAAATCAATCTGCGCAAGCGGCCGGTGCGGGCGCGAACCGCCGCGCAGGATGCCTACATCCGCGCGCTCAAGCGCCACGCGCTTGTCTTTGGAACGGGACCCGCCGGCACCGGCAAGACATGGCTCGCGGTGGCGCATGCGATTCAGATGTTCGAGCGCAAGGAGATCGATCGCATCATCCTTTCGCGGCCCGCCGTCGAGGCCGGCGAGCGCCTGGGCTTTCTTCCCGGCGACATGCGCGAAAAGGTGGACCCTTACCTGCGCCCGATCTACGACGCGCTGTACGACCTGATGGACGCGCGCATCGTCGAGCGTGCCTTGCAGGCGGGCGAAATCGAGATCGCTCCGCTTGCCTTCATGCGCGGGCGCACGCTTTCGAACGCGGCCGTCATCCTCGACGAGGCGCAGAACACGACCTCGATGCAGATGAAGATGTTCCTGACCCGTCTCGGCGAGAACAGCCGCATGATCGTGACCGGCGATCCCAGTCAGGTGGACCTGCCGCATGGTCAGGCCTCGGGGCTGGCCGAAGCGATCAGGTTGCTGGCGGGAATTGACGGCGTCGGCCACGTCGCGTTCACGCATGAGGACGTCATCCGTCACGAGCTCGTGGCACGTATCGTGGAAGCCTATGATCGCAATGTGCCCGCGCGCGAGGGAAAAGGATGAAAACGACGCCGGGACGGCGTCGGCCGACGCCGCATATTGACGTCCGCATTCAGTCGCCGCTCTGGGATGTGCAGCCTTCGGCCGAAAAAACCGTGCGGGACGCCATTCTCGCGGCGGCCGCGGCACTCTCAACAGCCGGCGGCGAAGTGAGTATTGTGCTCACCGACGATTCGACCATTCGATCGCTCAATCGGGACTGGCGGGGAATCGACAGGCCTACCAACGTCCTGTCGTTTCCCGCATCCGGTCCCGATAACGGCTCGGACGCCCGCCTGCTCGGCGACATCGTCATCGCCTTCGAGACGCTCGAACGGGAGTGCGTCGATGAAAACCGTATCTTTCTTCATCACCTCGCCCACCTTGCCGTGCATGGTTTTCTCCATCTCCTCGGCTACGATCACCGGACGGACAGGCAGGCCGAGACGATGGAAGGACTCGAAAGCAGGATCATGGCGCGCCTGAACATGCCCGACCCTTACCGCGCGCCCGATCTCCGCAACGCCTGACCGCCATGCCTGACAGCGATCCATCTGGTCGGAGTTCCTCCGGTTCGGCGCCCTACGAACCGCGAAACCTCCCCGTCCCGGTGCCGCCGGCGCGGAACGGAAGCGAAAACTGGTTCATCCGCGCCCTGCGTACCCTGTTTCGCTGGAAGCCGAATACCGTCCGTGCCGACCTGCAGGACATTCTCGACGCCGTCGGTCCCGGCGAGTCGGAATTCACTCCGGAAGAAAGCCGGATGCTCAGGAATATTCTCGGCCTGCGCGAGCGCCGGGTTGGCGACGTCATGGTGCCGCGGGCGGACATTGTCGCCGTTCAGCAGGACATCAAGCTCGGCGAGCTGATGCGCGTGTTCCAGGGTGCAGGCCACTCGCGGCTCGTCGTCTACAACGACACGCTCGACGATCCCGTGGGCATGGTCCATATCCGCGACCTGATCGCGTTCATGACCGCGCGGGCGGAGGTCAATCCCGAGAAGAATGCCAGGCGCAAGAAGCCACTGCCTGCCGGCCTCGACATGAAGGCCATCAATCTCGGCATGCCGCTGTCGGCGACCAAGATCGTCCGCGAAATTCTGTTCGTACCGCCGTCGATGCGCGTCATCGACCTGCTGGCGCGCATGCAGGCGACCCGGATCCACCTGTCGCTGGTGGTAGACGAATATGGCGGCACCGACGGCCTCGCCTCGATCGAGGACATCGTGGAACAGATCGTCGGCGAGATCGCGGACGAGCACGACGAGGATACAACCCCGGCGATCACGCAGCTGCCCGACGGATCCTATGTTGCCGACGCGCGCGCCAAGATCGAAGACGTGGTCGCGGCGGTCGGAAACGAATTCGACGTCGGCGACGCGATAGAGGACGTTGATACGATCGGCGGCTACCTTGTGACCCGCGCCGGGCGCCTGCCGGTGCGCGGCGAGATCGTTCCCGGCCCCGGCCTCTTCGAATTCGAGGTGCTCGATGCCGACCCGCGGCGCGTCAAGCGCGTGCGGATAGTCAGGCTGAAAGAAAGGCGCGAGCGGCCGCGCGAAATGCGCCGGCGCAACGAGGCGGACGGAATGTTCTCCAGCGTCGGGGCATCGCCGCCGGGCGGCACGGACGACAAGGCTCCGCCCGGTGATGGCGGCCCGACCGGTACGCACCAGCCGTGATCATCACGCGTCTTGCCCACGTCGTCGTGCTCGCCTTTGGCTGGCGGCGCGTACACATCGCCTTTATCGCCGGTGCCGTGTCGGCATTGGCAATGCCGCCCGTCAACGCGTGGCCGGTCCTTTTCGCAACCTTTCCGGTTCTCGTCTGGCTCACGGACGGATCGGCTGCGGGCCGCTGGGGCGGCGCCCTGACCGCGGCGGCTGCCGGATGGTGCTTCGGCTTCGGATATTTTCTCGCCGGCCTCTACTGGGTCGGCTACGCCTTTCTCGTCGATGCCAGGACCTTCGGCTGGCTTCTGCCCGTCGCGGTCGCCGGACTGCCGGCCTACCTCGCGCTGTACACCGCGCTCGGGCTTGCGGCGGCACGGCTGGTCTGGGTGCGCGGGCCGGAGCGGATTCTCGCACTCGCCGCGGCAATGACCGCCGGCGAGTGGCTGCGCGGCCATCTGCTCAGCGGATTTCCGTGGAACACGTTCGGCTACGCGCTCACCCAGCCGCTCGTCCTGGCGCAGGGCGTCTCGCTGACCGGCGTCTGGACGCTTACGTTTCTTTGCATCGCCGTCTGCGCCAGTCCGGCGATTATCGCCGACGACAAGGCCGACGCCCCGCATCCCTATCGGCCGCTGATCTTCGGCTTGGTCGTTCTCGCAGCGCTGGCCGGCTACGGGGCGCAGCGGCTGTGGTCGCACCCGACGACATATGTCGACGGAGTCCGCCTGCGCATCATGCAGCCCAATCTGCCGCAGGACGACAAGTTCAATTATTCCGCCAAGGCGGACGTCATGAATCGCTATCTGCGGCTGTCCGATCGTGCCACGAGCCCGCGGTCGAACGGCATCCGCGACGTCACGCATCTCGTTTGGCCGGAAGCCGCCTTTCCTTTCTTTCTGACGCGCGAGCCGGACGCGCTCGCCCGCATCGCCGGCCTGCTCAGGCCGTCAACCACGCTGATCACCGGCGCGGTGCGCGCCGCCTCGGATATCAACGTGCGCGACCAGCGCGCATACAACTCGATTTACGTGATCGATCCCGACGGATCGATACGCGGCATTTACGACAAGGTGCATCTTGTGCCTTTCGGCGAATATCTGCCGTTCCAGCCCGTGCTCGAGCGCCTCGGCCTGATGCAGCTCACGAAAGTGATCGGCGGATTCCTCTCCGGCGACCGGCGGCGCGCCATGGACGTTCACGGCGCACCGAAGATGCTGCCGCTGATCTGCTACGAAGCGATCTTCCCCGGCGCAGCCGTGCCTCCCGGAGAGCGGCCCGGCTGGATGGTCAATGTCACGAATGATGGCTGGTTCGGGATAAGCTCCGGCCCCTACCAGCATTTCCAGCAGGCGCGCGTTCTCGCGATTGCCGAAGGCCTGCCGCTGGTGCGCGCGGCCAACACCGGCATCTCGGCGGTGGTCGATCCGGTCGGACGGATCGTCGCTTCGCTGCCATTGGGCGTCGAAGGCGTCCTCGATGCCCGCCTGCCGGCTCCTCTCCAACCGACGTTCTATTCGACGTACCGCGATGGCCTGCTTGGCGCGGTGCTGGCGCTCAGCCTCGTCCTTGTCGGCCGCCGCCGGTTTCGCGCGTAGATTGCGCAATTATTCACAGCATGGTGCAAGTTGCTGCATGAATTTCAGGCAGCACAAAACCCGATTGAAATAAATACCATCGGATTATCGCGATCGGAAAACTGCCGAAAACTGCAATTAAATTTACGGCGTTGCTACATATTACAGGAGGTCGCTCATTGCTTTAGCGCCTTCACTTGTGACAACTATGCCGCCAAATGGGGGTATAGGAGAAATCTATGGCCAAGAAGGCGCCGAACCCGATCGACCGACACGTCGGTTCACGCGTCCGCATGCGCCGGATGATGCTGGGCATGAGCCAGGAAAAGCTCGGCGACGCTCTCGGGCTCACGTTCCAGCAGGTACAGAAGTATGAAAAAGGGACGAACCGCATCGGCGCAAGCCGCCTGCAGCAGATCGCTCACATCCTGCAGACGCCCGTCTCATTTTTTTTCGAGGGCGCGCCGCATTCGCCGGGTCATTCGGGCGGCATGGGCGAAGCGCCGTCGCCCGCCTACGTCGCTGATTTTCTGGCAAGCTCCGACGGTCTTTCCCTGACCAAAGCCTTTATGCGCATAAAAAGCAGCAAGCTGCGCCGCCGTATTGTCGACCTGGTCGAGCAGATCGCGAGCTCCGCCTAGCTCGCCAGGCAGAATTTTATCCCACCATTTCCGTGGCATCTGCCCACCGCTGCCCGCATCTTGACCTGCCTCGCCGGCACTGCAAGAACCACCTCGACATCGAGTGAGGCGGCGGCGAAGCCGCACCACGGGAGGAGTTTCAGCGGTGGCTCACAAGGATTTTCTTTTCACCAGCGAGTCGGTTTCGGAAGGTCATCCGGACAAGGTCTGCGACCAGATCTCCGACGCGGTGCTGGACGCGTTCATCGAGAACGACATCAAGCTGGGCATCGCCGACGACAGCCTGGTGAATACGCGGCTGGGCTGCGAGACACTCGCGACAACCAATAAAATCGTCATCGCCGGCGAAGGACGCGGTCAGGCTCCGTTGTTCCGCAAGCACGGTGACAAGGCCGTGGTCGATCGTGAGCTCATCACCAGGATCGCGCGCGATGTCGTCCGTGACATCGGCTACGACCAGGACGGCTTTTCATACTACGGCGCCGACGTCGAGGTGCTCCTGCACGGCCAGTCGCCCGACATCGCAATGGGCGTCAACGCCAAAAAGAAAAAAGGCGGCGAGGAAGAGGGCGCGGGCGACCAGGGCATGATGTTCGGCTTCGCCTGCACGGAAAGCGAAGTCTACGAGAAGAACTCGTTCATGCCCGCGCCGATCTATTTCGCGCACAAGATCCTCAAGGTGCTTTCCGAGAAGCGCCGTTCCGGCCAGCTCTACGACCTGCAGCCCGACGCGAAGAGCCAGGTCACCGTCCGCTATGTCGACGGCAAGCCCGTCGGCTGCACCAAGGTCGTGGTTTCCACGCAGCACAATGCGCAGAGCCGCAACGGCAAGAAATATACCCCCGGCCTGATCAAGGAGATGATTTCGGATGCCGTCGAGTCGGCATTGCCGAAAGGCTGGATGCCGAAGAGGCCGTCCGATTTCCTGGTCAACCCGACCGGCAACTTCGTGATCGGCGGACCGGATGGCGATTGCGGCCTGACCGGCCGCAAGATCATCGTCGACACCTACGGTGGCTACGCGCCGCACGGCGGCGGCGCGTTCTCCGGCAAGGACCCGACCAAGGTTGACCGTTCCGCCGCGTATGCGGCGCGCTATCTCGCAAAGAACGTCGTTGCGGCAGGCATTGCCGAGCGCTGCACGATCCAGGTCGCGTATGCGATCGGCGTTTCGGATCCGATGTCGATCCTGGTCGACACGCACGGCACCGGCAAGGTCGAGGAGAAAAAACTCGAGAAGGTGCTCCCCGAGCTGTTCCGCCTGACGCCGACCAACATTCGCCGTACCCTCAAGCTCAACCGGCCGATCTACAAGCGCACCGCGGCCTACGGGCATTTCGGCCGTGCACCCGAAAAGGACGGCGGCTTTTCCTGGGAAAGGACCGACCTCGCCTCCGCAATCCGCAGCGCGGTGCGATAGGCGGCGTTTCCTCCGGCTGCGGCAATAACTAAACTCGTCATCGCCGGGCTTGTCCCGGCGATCCCGCCTAGGGGCGCAAGGCCGTGCCAGACAAACCGGGATCACCGGGTTACGCCGTTTCGCGGCGGCGCGGTGATGACAAAGAATGGTCGCAGCGCGCCTTTTTTGGACGGCGCAAGGGCCACGCGCTCAAGCCGCGGCAATCGGCCCTGTTCGACACCCTGCTGCCCAGGCTCGCGATCGACATCGGCAAGCCTGCCCCCGGCGACCTGCGCTCGCTCTTTGCCACACCTGTCGACGAGGTCCGTCTGGAAATCGGGTTCGGCGGAGCCGAGCATCTCATTGCGCAGGCCAAGGCCTGTCCGGAAACCGGCTTCATCGGCACGGATGCTTTCGTCAACGCGATCGCCAAGGCGCTGGTTGCGATCGACGGCGCGGCCCTGGCCAATGTCCGTCTGTATTTCGGCGACGCCATTGCGCTCGTCGACTGGCTGCCCGACCGGAGTCTGTCGCGCATCGACCTGCTCTACCCCGATCCCTGGCCGAAACGACGTCACTGGAAACGCCGGTTCATCCAGGATGACAACCTGCGGCGGCTTGCCCGCATCCTGAAGCGCGGCGGCGAGCTGCGGTTCGCCACCGATATCGGCGACTACGCCGCCTATGCGCTCGCCCGCGTCCTGCGTTCGAATGATTTCACCTGGACAGCCGATTGCGCCGACGACTGGCGCAGGCCCTGGCCGGAATTCGGCGGCACGCGCTACGAGGCGAAGGCCAGGCGCGAGGGACGCACGCCGTCATATTTCATATTCCGGCGGGACTGATTACTCGCCCGTTCCCTGCCGGACCTGCCAGAAGCGCACCACGCGCTGCGCTGTCGTCGCCGTCAGCCGCTCGAAGTTTTCCCGAGCCGCATCAAGCGACTGTGGCGAGGGCTTCGGGCCGGGACGTGCCTTGAGGACGGCGCGCACGGTCGGCCAGCCGAATCCGGCGGCACGCGAAAGAATCAAAACAGGATCCGCCCGCTCGCCGTTCATCAGACGGTCCACGACTTCGACCGGAACGGCGCAAACCGTCGCAAGCGCCGCGATGGTCTCCTCGTATTTTCCGGCGTTGGCGAACTCGGCAATGTCGCCCTCGCCAAGCTTGCGTTCTTTATGCAGCGCACGAACCGCCGCCAGCGCCGCAGTGTAGTTCCGGGGCGCAGCCTTTGCGGCAACCTCGTCCGTGACCTGGGCGAGGATACGGCGGATTTCCGCCTGCGTCTCGGGCTTGGCCTTCGACAGCAGCCGTTTCTGCACGACGTCGCTTGCCTGCATCAACAGCTGCCGGAACAGGCGCGGCGGGATGTCGGTGCGCATGCCGACCTTTTCCGCGAGAACGCCATCCTGCTCGGCACGCTTCACCAAAGTCGTGAAGGCATTGGTCGAGAGTTGCGCGTGCGGATTGTTGGCGATCGAGCGCGCGACGTCGCGGTTGCCGCGTGTCACCAGGATATCGGCCAGCGCTTCGCCAATCCCAAGACGGGTCGACATCGCAAGCAAGTGCGCCTGACTCTTGGTCTCCGCGATCTGCATCAGGTCGCTGTCGGCAAGCCGCGCCTGCCGCAGGATCGGTCCGGCAACATCAATGTCGTCGTTTCTCGCGAGCGTGCTGACCACCCTGGGCGGTGCAGCCGGAACCGGCGCGATGCGGCGTGCGAGTTCGGCGAGCGCCTTCGCTTCGATTTCCTCGATCAGGCAGCCGATGACGTCATCGAAGAGGGCAATGTGTTCGGCGTTGAAGCTGGGCACGCCGTCCAGGAACAACGTGGTGATGCGGCGGAGGGTCTCGGCGCGCCTTGCCGCCGAGCCATGCTGGACAACCTCTTCGAGTTCCGGGAGCAACGAGGCGGGAACAACCATACAAAACCTGTAAAACGCTGCGAAATCGCTCGGGGCCGGAGGTTTTACGCAAATTTAAGGGCAGATTCTGAAAGAACGGTTAGTCGTTAACGCGTGCCCGACCCTTGCGCAGGTCCGTGAAATCGCTATATTTCGGGCGTTACTGACACCCTCATAACCGAACGGGTTTTGAGAGTGGGTCCTGCGGGGCCCGCTCTTTTTTGTTACCGGATGCCGACAGGCGACACGTTGCAGAAAGTCGCGGCCAGCGCCGCGCCGGATGACCCGCGGCTCATCACCGAGCCGGGGCTTCCTGCTCGCGTGGCCGCGATCGCCGAACCGGTCATCGAGCATCTCGGTTACCGCCTTGTGCGGGTGCGGGTGTCGAGCGCCGAAGGGTGCACCGTCCAGATCATGGCGGAGCGGCCCGACGGTACAATGACGGTCGAGGATTGCGAGGCGGTTTCGCGCGCGCTCTCGCCGGTTCTCGACATGGCGGATCCGATCGACCGCGCCTACCGGCTGGAAATCTCGTCGCCAGGCATCGACCGGCCGCTGGTACGGAGGTCCGACTTCGAACGTTTCACCGGGCATCTCGTGAAAATCGAGACGACCGTCCCGTTTGAAGGCCGCAAGCGCTTCCGCGGCGTTCTTGCCGGCACTGAAGGCGATGCGGTTCGCATCCGCCGCGAGGATGCGGCGGAAGGCGAACCCGAAGAAGTGCTGCTTCCGATCGAGGAAATGAGCGAGGCCAAACTGGTACTGACCGACGAACTCGTGACCGAGGCATTGCGCCGCGAAAAATCGGCAAAGCGCGAAGCCCGCGCCGCGCGAAGGGAAATACGACGCGAAGAGAGACACTCACGGCATCGGCCGCAAAGGCCTGCCGCCAAAGGAGGAGAATGAGCTATGGCTGTCAGCGCCAACAGGCTCGAACTGCTGCAGATCGCCGACGCAGTTGCCCGCGAGAAGGCAATCGACCGTGGCATCGTGATCGCAGCGATGGAAGATGCCATCGCCAAGGCCGCACGCTCGCGCTACGGCGCGGAAACCGACGTGCACGCCGAGATCGAGCCGAAGACAGGCGAACTGCGATTGACCCGCCACATGCTGGTGGTGGAGGCCGTCGATAACCCGTCCAACCAGATAACCCTCGAAGAGGCGCGCAAGCGCCATCCGGCTGCACAGGTTGGCGATACAATCGCGGACCCACTGCCGCCGCTCGAATACGGCCGCATCGCCGCGCAGTCGGCCAAGCAGGTCATCGTGCAGAAGGTGCGGGAAGCGGAGCGCGACCGGCAATACGCGGAGTACAAGGATCGCATCGGCGACATCGTCAACGGCATCGTCAAGCGGGTCGAGTACGGCAACGTGGTCGTCGATCTCGGCCGCGGCGAGGCAATTGTCCGGCGCGACGAGTTGTTGCCGCGCGAGGTCTTCCGCAACGGCGACCGCATCCGCGCCTACATTTACGACGTGCGGCGCGAACCGCGCGGCCCGCAGATCTTCCTGTCACGCACGCATCCGCAGTTCACCGCCAAGCTGTTTGCGCAGGAGGTGCCGGAAATCTACGACGGCATCGTCGAGGTCAAGGCGGTTGCCCGCGATCCGGGATCGCGCGCAAAGATCGCCGTCATTTCCCGCGATTCCTCGGTCGACCCTGTCGGCGCCTGCGTCGGCATGCGCGGCTCGCGTGTGCAGGCGGTGGTGAACGAATTGCAGGGCGAAAAAATCGACATCATTCCATGGTCACAGGATATCGCCACGTTCGTCGTGAACGCGCTTGCGCCGGCCGAGGTCGCAAAAGTCGTGCTCGACGAGGACAAGGAGCGTATCGAGGTCGTCGTTCCGGACCAGCAGCTTTCGCTGGCAATCGGGCGCCGCGGCCAGAACGTGCGGCTTGCCTCGCAGCTGACCGGCTGGGACATCGACATCCTGACGGAGCAGGAAGAATCCGAACGCCGTCAGGCGGAATTCGAGAACCGTACGAAGGTATTCGTGGAGGCTCTCAACCTCGACGAGGTCGTCGGCCAGCTTCTGGCCTCGGAAGGGTTTGGCTCCATCGAGGAGCTCGCGCTTGTCGACGAGAAGGAAATTGCCGGCATCGAAGGCTTCGATGCGGATACCGCGCGCGAGTTGCAGCAGCGTGCCAGGGAATACCTGGCGCAGCAGGAGGCGGAGCTCGACGCCAAGCGCAAGGAGCTGGGCGTCGAAGATGCGCTCAAGGACGTGCCCGGTGTCACGGTCAGGATGCTGGTTGCGCTTGGCGAGAACGGCATCAAGACCGTCGAGGATCTCGCGGGCTGTGCCACCGACGATCTGACCGGCTGGACCGAGCGCAAGGACGGCGAAAGCAAGCACGAACCGGGCTTCCTCGAGGGGTTTGGCATCTCACGCGAGGACGCCGAAGCCCTGATCATGCAGGCGCGTCTGAAGGCGGGCTGGGTCACGGAGGCCGAGCTCGCGCCACCCGCAACCGAGGCGGCTGAAGAAGCCCCGCAACCGCAGGCATGACCGGACCGACTGAAATGCTGCAGGCCGCACAGGATATCGGCTCTGACCGCGGTATTACGCGCACCGCTGCGCGGACCGATCGCACCTGTGCGCTGACGCGCGAGGTCAGGCCGGTCGCGGAACTCGTCCGATTTGTCGTGGACCCGGCCGGCGACGTCGTGCCGGACGTCAAGCAGAAACTGCCCGGCCGCGGCCTCTGGATCACGGCGAGCCGGGCGGCAGTCGCGGACGCCGCCGGGCGCGATATTTTCGCACGCGGTTTCCGGCGGCAGGTCAGTGTTCCCGCGAATCTCGCGGCGCGGACCGAAGCATTGCTCGAGCGCGCGGCCCTTGATGCGCTGGCAATCGCAACCAAGGCCGGAGCCGTTGTCCGCGGGTTTGCGAAGACCGAGGAGGCGCTGGGCCGGGATGACGTCCTGGCCGTGATCCATGCCGCGGATGCCGCCGACGACGGCCGACGCAAGTTGGCTTCGGCTTTGCACCGCAATACTGCCGGCAAATCGCGTGAAACTGTCGTCATCGATGCATTTACCGGCGCTCAATTGGATTTGGCATTGAACCGCCCAAATGTGGTACATGCAGCCCTGCTTGCCGGCCCCGGAAGTGCGACATTTCTCGCGCGCGTTGCGCGTTTGATGCGCTACCGGACCGGATTTTTGCCCGACGCAGTTAGCGCACATGCGCCGACGGACGGCGCATAAGGACACAGTACGTAATGAGCGAGACAAAGAACCCTGGCGAAAAGAAACTCAGCGTTCCCAGCAAGACGCTGACGCTCAAGCCTCGCACCGAGACAGGAACGGTGCGCCAGAGCTTCAGCCATGGCCGCAGCAAGCAGGTCGTGGTGGAGAAAGTGAAGCGACGCGTGGTGGGGAGCGACGCCAAGGCGGAGGCTCCGCCTGCCGTCGAAACCAAGAAGCCGGCAGGCAAGGCGGCGGCAGCGGCGGCGGCAGCGGCAGCGTCAACTGCCGGCGCCGGCGCGGCCCAGGTCGAGGCAGCACCCAAACCGAAGCCTTCGGGAGTGGTACTGCGAACCCTCACCGACGAAGAGCGGAGCGCACGCGCGCATGCGCTCGCCGATTCGCGTGTCCGCGAAGCCGAAGAGCGCCGCATCGCCGAGGAAGAGGCTCGCCGCCGCGCCAGCCGCGAAGCGATCGATCGCATCGAACGCGAGGCCGCGGAGGCCCGCAAACGCGAGGAAGAAGAGCGGCGCAAGCACGACGAAGAGACAAAGCGCAAGGCCGGCGAGGTCGCCAAGAAGCGGTTCGGCGAAGAGGAAAGCCGGCGCCCGGCCGGACGTCTCACGCTCGAGGTCGACGAAGACGAGCCGCCCGCGCGGTCGCGGCGCGGGGGCAATGCACGGCCTGCCGCCGCACGTCCGACGCCGCGTAGCGGCGGCGAGAAGCAGCGCGGCCGCCTGACTGTAATCAACGCGCTCAGCCAGGACGAAGAGCGCGAACGCTCGGTGGCGTCATTCAGGCGCCGCGTCCAGCGGCTGAAGGGGCAGACCAGCGCCGAGCCGAAGGAAAAGCTCGTCCGCGAAGTGACCATCCCGGAAGCGATAACGATTCAGGACCTTGCCAACCGCATGTCGGAACGGGCAGTCGATGTCATTCGCCTGCTGATGAAACAGGGACAGATGGCGACCATCAACGACGTGCTAGACGCCGATACCGCACAACTGATTGCCGAGGAACTGGGGCATACGGTGCGCCGCGTGGCGGAAGCCGACGTCGAGGAGGGCCTGTTCGACGCCGCCGACGATCCGGCCAATCTTGCGCCGCGCGCGCCGGTCGTCACCGTGATGGGCCACGTCGACCACGGCAAGACTTCGCTGCTTGACGCCATCCGCTCGTCAAACGTTGCTGCGGGCGAGGCGGGCGGCATCACGCAACACATCGGCGCCTATCAGGTCGCTTCGCCTTCGGGCATCAAGATCACGTTCATCGACACGCCGGGCCACGCCGCCTTTACGGCGATGCGCGCGCGCGGCGCAAAAGTCACCGACATTGTCGTGCTTGTGGTTGCGGCGGATGACGGGGTCATGCCGCAGACGGTGGAGGCGATCCATCACGCCAAGGCGGCGAAGGTTCCGATCATTGTCGCCATCAACAAGATCGACAAGCCCGATGCGAAGCCGGATCGCGTGCGCACCGATCTGCTGCAGCACGAGATCCAGGTTGAATCGCTGGGTGGTGAGGTCGTCGACGTCGAGGTGTCGGCCACCAAAAAGACCAATATCGACAGGCTGCTCGAAATGATCGGGCTGCAGGCGGAAATTCTCGATCTCAAGGCCAATGCAAACCGCGCAGCGGAGGGCACGGTGATCGAGGCCAAGCTCGACCGCGGCCGTGGCCCCGTCGCCACCGCGCTGGTTCAGCGCGGCACGCTGCGTCCCGGCGACATCGTGGTGGCCGGCGCCGAATGGGGCCGTGTGCGGGCTCTCGTCTCAGACACGGGAGAACCGGTACAGAGCGCGGGGCCTTCGACGCCCGTGGAAGTGCTCGGTTTCTCCGGCACGCCGGATGCCGGCGACCGTCTCGCGGTCGTCGAAAACGAGGCGCGCGCACGCGAGGTTACCGATTACCGTGCCCGCCAGAAACGCGAGAAGTTGGCCGCACGGGCGAGCGGCATGCGCGGTTCTCTCGAGCAGATGATGGCGCAGGCCAAGACCTCGGGCCGCAAGGAATTTCCGCTGGTGATCAAGGCCGACGTGCAGGGTTCCGTCGAAGCCATCGTCGGCGCGCTCGACAAGCTTGCGACCGAGGAGGTCGCGGCGCGGGTGCTTCACTCGGGCGTCGGCGGCATCTCGGAGTCGGACGTCACCCTGGCAGAGGCATCCGGCGTTCCGATCATCGCCTTCAACGTGCGCGCCAACAAGGAGGCGCGCGAGGCCGCCGAGCGTGCGGGCATCGAGATCCGCTACTACAACATCATCTACGACCTCGTCGACGACGTTAAGAAGGCGATGTCGGGCCTCCTCGCGCCGACGCTGCGCGAGACCATGTTGGGCAACGCGCAGATCCTCGAGATCTTCAACATCTCCAAGGTCGGCAAGATCGCCGGCTGCAAGGTCACCGACGGCACCGTCGAGCGCGGCGCCAATGTCCGGCTGATCCGCGACAATGTCGTGATACACGAAGGAAAACTCTCGCAACTCAAACGTTTCAAGGATGACGTGCGCGAAGTCGGCGCCGGCATGGAATGCGGCATGGCCTTCGAGAACTACCAGGACATGCGGCAAGGTGACGTGATCGAATGCTACCGGGTGGAGCAGATCCAGCGCTCGTTGTGAGTCCAAGTCTCGCACGCGCGGCCTGATTGTCGCTCCGCCATTTTCTCCACTGTCGTGCCCGACCTGTATCCGGGCATCACCACAACGGGCGGCACAGGTCGGCCGCTGAATTGAAGGCATAATACGGAATGGCCCGACACAAGCACCATCGTGACAGCGCGCCCGGAGGCTCGCAGCGCCAGTTGCGCGTCGGCGAACTGGTACGGCATGCGCTTGCGGAGATGCTGGCGCGCGGCGACGTGCATGACCCGGTTATCGAAAGTCACATGATCACGATTCCGGAGGTCCGGATGACTGCGGATCTGCGGCTAGCCACCATTTACGTGATGCCGCTCGGCGGCCGCGACGGCGATGAGGTCGTCGCTGCGTTCGAGCATCATAAGAAATTCCTGCGCGCCGAAATCGCCCATCGGATCAATTTGAAATTTGCACCGGACATCCGTTTCCGGATTGATGACCGCTTTGCCGAGGCGGATCGCATAGACAGGCTGTTGCGTTCGCCGGAAGTGAAACGCGATCTCAAGCCTGACGAGGACGGCCGGTGAACGAAAACGAATTGAAGCACCTCGATCGTGCCCGGGCCGTTGCGCCCTTGACGAACGAAAGTCGCGAGCGGCCGCGGCAGGCAAAACGCGACAAGCGGGACGTTCACGGCTGGGTCGTGCTCGACAAGCCGGTCGGCATGACATCGACGCACGCAGTGAGCGTGGTGAAGCGGCTATTCAGCGCGAAACGCTGCGGTCATGCCGGCACGCTCGATCCGCTTGCCTCGGGTGCATTGCCCATCGCGCTTGGAGAGGCGACGAAGACCGTTCCGTTCGTGATGGACGGCCGCAAGCTCTACCGTTTCACCGTGCGGTGGGGTGAGGAGCGCGATACCGATGACGCCGAAGGCCGTGTGGTTGCCACCAGCGCGGAGCGACCGTCGCCCGAGGCGATACGCGCGCTGCTGCCCTCCTACACGGGGCTTATTCAACAGGTGCCGCCGCGCTATTCGGCAATCAAGGTCGATGGCGAGCGTGCCTACGATCTCGCGCGGGACGGCGAACAGGTGGAACTTGCCCCGCGGCCGGTCGAAATCGCCCGGCTGACGCTCGTTGATGTTCCCGACCGGGGCCATGCTGTGCTGGAAGCCGAATGCGGCAAAGGCACCTATGTACGCTCCCTTGCGCGCGATATTGGCCGCGCCCTGGGCTGTTTCGGCCATGTCAGCGCCCTGCGCCGCTCCGCGGTAGGGCCATTTGACGAAGAAACCATGATTTCTCTGGAACAACTTGAGGCTCTGTGCCATAGAGCCGCGTCCGGCGAGGCAAGCCTCGCCGACGCCCTGATGCCCGTTGAGACCGCGCTGGACGACATCCCGGCGCTGGCCGTCAGTCGGGCTGACGCGGCAAGGCTTCAGCGAGGCCAAGCCGCTTTGTTGCGCGGACGGGACGCACCCAATTTCCGCGGCACGGTTTACGTTACGGTTTCGGGCCAGCTTTTGGCCCTTGCCGAACTGGATCGTGGCGAAATCGTCCCCAAGCGTGTGTTTAACCTCGCCGGCCTGATGGGCAGAGCCGTGCGCACGAAAGGATGACCGATGTCGGTAAGTGCCGGCCGCAAGGCCGAAGTGATTAAAGCGTATGCGAAGAAGCCCGGAGATACCGGATCGCCGGAAGTGCAAGTGGCGATCCTGTCCGAGCGCATCAACAATCTCACCGAGCATTTCAAGACCCACGTCAAGGACAATCACTCCCGCCGCGGGTTGCTCAAGCTTGTCGGCCAGCGCCGCCAGCTTCTCGATTATCTGCGTCGTACCAACGAAGCGAGTTACAAGAATTTGATCGATAAGCTCGGCATCCGCCGATGATTTGTTCCGCGCGGGGCGCTTGCGCCCGGCGCGTTTCGTAGAGCGGCGCGACGACGCGATCGCTCGATCAGGCCGGCGGCGATAGGCGCGGCCGGCAATTTGGCAAGAGCCGATAAGGATCGTCTCTTGCGGCAAGGCTAGGTTCGAAACGCCATGGCAGGATCGCCAGACGCTGTTGCTTTCCGCATCGCGGTGCCGCGCGACAGCTTCTCGCCGTCTTGCTCATGGCTTTCGGGGCTCGCCGGAAACCATGAAAGACAGACAAGATGTTCGATATTCACCGCGTTGAGCTCGATTGGGGTGGCCGGAAGCTAACCCTCGAGACCGGAAAAATAGCACGTCAGGCTGACGGTGCCGTGCTTGCCACCTATGGCGAGACGACCGTAATCGCGACCGTGGTGGCGGCGAAGACGCCGAAGGAAGGCGTCGATTTTCTGCCGCTGACGGTCAACTACCAGGAAAAATTCTTTGCTGCGGGGCGTATCCCGGGCGGCTACTTCAAGCGCGAGGGCCGCCCCACCGAAAAGGAAACACTCACTTCGCGTCTCATCGACCGTCCGGTGCGTCCATTGTTCGCGGACGGCTGGCGCTGCGACACGCAGGTGATCGTGACCACCCTGTCGCACGACCTCGAGAACGATCCCGATATCGTTGCGATGGTCGCGGCGTCCGCCGCGCTCACGCTGTCCGGCGTGCCTTTCATGGGCCCGGTCGGCGCCGCGCGCGTCGGCTTCATCAACAACGAGTATGTCCTCAATCCGCAGCTCGACGAAATGCTCGAGAGTCAGCTCGATCTCGTCGTCGCCGGCACCAATGATGCCGTGCTGATGGTCGAGTCCGAAGCGAAAGAGCTTTCCGAGGAGGTCATGCTCGGTGCCGTGATGTTCGGACACCGGCATTTCCAGCCGGTGATCGAGGCGATCATCAAACTGGCCGAGAAAGCGGCAAAAGAGCCGCGCGAGCTCGCGCTGCCCGACAACAGCAAGCTCGAAAAGGAAATCCTCGGGCTGGTGGAGAAGGACCTCCGCGCCGCCTACGCAATCCCGCGCAAGCAGGAACGCCAGGATGCCGTCGCCGCCGCCAAGGACAAGGTGATGGAACATTTCTTCCCCGGCGGCACGGAAAATCCCGAGTACGACCCGCTGCGGATCGCCGCAGTCTTCAAGGAGCTCGAGGCGAAAATCGTCCGCTGGAACATTCTCGATACCGGTAAGCGCATCGACGGCCGCGATAACAAGACGGTGCGCCCGATCGTGGCCGAGGTCGGCGTGTTGCCGCGGACCCACGGCTCGGCGCTGTTTACGCGCGGCGAGACCCAGGCATTGGTGGTCGCGACGCTGGGCACCGCGGAAGACGAGCAGTTTGTCGATGCGCTGCAGGGAACGTACAAGGAGACGTTCCTGCTGCACTACAACTTCCCGCCGTTCTCGGTCGGTGAAACCGGCCGCATCGGTTCGCCCGGGCGCCGCGAAATCGGCCATGGCAAGCTTGCCTGGCGCGCCATCCACCCGATGCTGCCGACCCCGACGGAGTTTCCCTACACGATCCGTGTCGTCTCCGAGATTACCGAATCGAACGGATCCTCATCGATGGCGACCGTCTGCGGCGCGTCACTCGCCTTGATGGATGCGGGCGTGCCGCTCAAGCGGCCGACCGCCGGTATCGCCATGGGGCTCATCCTCGAGGGCGAACGCTACGCCGTCCTGTCCGACATTCTCGGCGACGAGGATCACCTCGGCGACATGGATTTCAAGGTCGCCGGCACCGAGCAGGGCGTCACGTCGCTGCAGATGGACATCAAGATTGCCGGCATCACCGAGGAGATCATGAAGGTGGCGCTCGCGCAGGCGAGAGACGGCCGCATGCACATCCTCGGCGAGATGAGCAAGGCGATCACCGCCGCCCGCGCCGAACTGGGCGAGCATGCGCCTCGCATCGAGATGTTCAAGATTCCGACCGACAAGATCCGCGAAGTGATCGGGACCGGCGGCAAGGTGATCCGCGAGATCGTCGAAAAGACCGGCGCCAAGATCAATATCGAGGACGACGGCTCGGTGAAGGTCGCCTCGGCAAACGCCGATTCGATCAAGGCCGCGATCAACTGGATCAAGTCGATCGCGTCCGATCCCGAGGTCGGCCACATCTACGACGGAACCGTCGTCAAGGTGATGGACTTCGGCGCCTTCGTGAACTTCTTCGGCGCGAGAGACGGGCTGGTCCACATCAGCCAGCTTGCGCCGCGCCGGGTGAACAAGGTGACCGACGTCGTCAAGGAAGGCGACAAGGTGAAAGTGAAGCTGCTCGGCATGGATGAGCGCGGCAAGGTCCGCCTGTCCATGAAGGCGGTCGATCAGACGACCGGAGAGGACATCGAAGGCAAGCAGAAGGCCGAGGGCGGCGAGCAGCCGCAGGCCGCGCAAGGCGGCGCCGCGGAATAGCCTCGAAGTGCTGCGTGTCCAAGGGCGGCCGACGGGCCGCCCTTTTTATTTTGCCCTGCGCAAGGGCCAATGCCGCGCATCGGCTCCGAGGGTCTGGATGACAATATCCGCCAGCGCAGCGAAATCATTTTTTCTCGGGGACGTCCGCCGCCAGGCCAGGCCGATGGTCCGCGCCGGTTCGGGTTCGGCAAACCGCATCAGCCTGACGCGATCGTTGCGCGCCTCGACTTCGACGGCAATTTCCGGAACAAGCGTCTCGCCGTAGCCGTTCGCCACCATCTGCATCACCGTGGCGAGCGATGTCGCACCGAGGCCCGCCGGCGTCTCGCGCCGCGTCGCGCTGCAAAGCGCCAGTGCCTGGTCGCGCAGGCAATGCCCCTCCTCAAGCAGAATGAGGCGCTGTTGGTCCACATCCGCGGTGCTGATGCGCCGGCGGAAATTTCGTTCGCCCGTGGCCGGCACCGCCAGCAGGAAGGGGTCGTCGAACAGACGCAGGGTCTCGACATCGCCTTCAGCCGGCAGCGCCAGCATCACGCAATCGAGCTCGCCGCGAGCCAGCTCATCGAGCAGCACTCTCGTTTGCGTTTCGCGCACCTCGATCCGCAACCGCGGATATTCGGCCTGCAGACGCGGCAGCACGCGCGGAAGCACGTAAGGCCCCAGCGTCGGAATGATGCCAAGCTTCAGGTGCCCGCTGAGCACATCGCGATGGCGGGCAAAATCCACCAGATCGCGCGTCGCGGCCAGGATCTGCTCGGCACGCTGCGCCACACTGAGGCCGATGTCGGTGAGAACGACCTCGCCCGGCCGGCGCTCGACCAGCTCGGCCTCGATTTCGCGCTCGAGCTCGCGAATCTGCATCGACAGGGCCGGCTGGGAGACCGCGCAGTCGGCCGCCGCGCGGCCAAAATGCCGGTGCCGGGCGAGAGACGCGAGATACCGCAACTGACGCAACGTGATCACGCCGATAAGCTAGTCTTATCGGATTGCCCAATCAATACGATTAGACCTTATCGCCTGACGTCGCGTAAATGACGCACTACGGGACGATACGAAGAAAATTT
>Ga0070741_10003193_pt1 | contig 41370 bp, 77 predicted proteins | sample Coa_R1_4_FD_66440 | JGI IMG/M metagenome (GOLD analysis project Ga0070741, IMG submission 66440) | Surface soil microbial communities from Centralia Pennsylvania, which are recovering from an underground coalmine fire - Coalmine... | ecosystem: Environmental > Terrestrial > Soil > Unclassified ... | reverse complement strand
TGTCCAAGGTCCGCGTCCACTACCTGATTACGAAGCAACAACGCCAGAAGGTGCGCGCCGAAGCGAAGCGCCGCGGCGACGTGTCCGAATCGGCGGTGGTGCGGGCGCTGATCGAATCGCTGCCGTGCCCGAAGAACGGGAAGAAATTGTGAGCGCACCCAACGACACTGCGAAAGCCCTGATCCGCAGCGCCATCGACGCGGCACTGCAAAAGGAAGTCGCCGACGAATTCGCCGTGCGCTGCGACGACATTGCCGTAGAGCGTGAGGGCAAAGGCGACGCGGTGTTGATCGCCCTCGAAGTGCGCGACGAGTTCTACGCCCGGTACGGAATTGCTTCGACTGTGAATTCACTCACCAAGGGAGAAGGATAAATGCTCTCTGCCGTTCGCAACAAGGCTTTCGCCTTCCTGGCGCTGGCAACCTTGCTGCCCTGTACCTTTCTCGGCATCGCGCTGTCGGCGAAGTATGAGCCGCCGTGCTGCCCCAGCGCCGTTGCCGCCGACGTGAAGAAGGATGACAAGCCGAAACCCGACGCCCACAAGCACGGCCGGGGCTTCAAGCTGCCGCCGAAAGAAGTGCGCGAAGCGCGTCACCGCATCGACAACGTGAAGCACGCCGACATCAAAAAGACGATCCCTGTCGTCACCGCGGCGGTATACGACGCGCGCCCTCTCGGCATCATTCCGCCAGTCGGCAATCAGGATGGGTGCGGCGACTGCTACGTGTGGAGCGGCTGCAAGGTCTGCTCGAGCGCCCAGATGGCAGCGAAGGTCGTGCCGCAAGATGGCAAGTTCATGTTGGCGCCGTCCTTCTTCCTCAATTGCCAGAACGTCGGCGGGTGCGACGGGGGCGATGAGTACCAGGTCGCGCAAATCATCAACAGCAGCGGCGCCCCCAGCGTGGCGCAGTACGGCGGCGACGGTTACACGCCGGGCCGTTGTAAGTCCACGTCCGGCATGACGCTCTACACCGTGTCGAACATCGTCATGGTGGGATCGCAGAGCGGGATCGCCGCGACGCAGGACATCAAGAATTACTGCGCCGCCTACGGCTACGTCTCCGTCGCCGCGGACGCTTCGGATTGGGATAACGTCGGCCCCAACACGACCATCACCGGGACCGGCACGAGCATCGACCACGCCATCGGCATCGTCGGCTGGGACGATGGGCACGACAACGGCGACGGCTCGAAGGGCGCCTGGATCATGCAAAACAATTGGGACGTGACGTGGGGCGGGCAGTGCGCCAACAAGGTCAACCCCAGCCCCACCGAGGCGGGCGGCTACGCCTGGGTGAAGTACGGCGCTGACTCGCTGGGGACCGAGGCGTTCGTGGCCATCGCCGGAACGGGGCCGGTTCCCCCAACCCCGCCGACTCCTCCCACGCCGCCGACGCCGGGCACGAAGACGATCACGCAGATTGTTGCCACGTTCTCGGACGGCACGACGCAGACGCTCATGGGCAGCGGGGGCGGCGGACTGGTGGTGACGCCGACGACGACGCTGCAAGACCTCATCAACGCGATGCAGCCCGCGAAGCCGCACAATCCCGTTCCGCCCGTTACCCCGATGCCGATGAAGCCATGAACAAGCAATGCGGCAAAATGTGGGAAGCAAGGGACTTGACAGATCGACTGCATACCTGCGCACGTCCGCAGGACCATGAAGGTTATTGCGCGTGCTGCTGCGGGGCTATCTGCTATTCGCCTCATCAAGAGGACGACGCGGAAGCATTCGCTCGTGAACAAGGAAAGACCGCGATTGCGGCAGGCAAGCGGGCTGCCGAAGCTCGCACAACTCACTTGGGCTGACGGATTAACCATGCACTACAAAAATGGTCGGGAAGCGAAGAATGGTGACAAGGTTGTGTACATGCCATCCTACGGCACACCACTTGTCGTCGGCATCCTCTATGACGCGACCGCTGGCAACGACGCCTGCAACGGCAGTCTTGCTCTTATCACGCCGGGCGGCAATCCATGTCCGAACCTCGCCGAGTGCCTTCACGTCGATGACGTGATGAAGGCAATCAAGGAAGCCGATTGCTGCAAGAAAGCATCGAAGTGAACGACACCCTCCTCAACCTGCTCCGCTCCCTGGCGTGGGAATGCAGCGACCGCTACGCGCAGGCGGAAGCCGCGATGAAGGCCGCGCACGACGCGGGCACGGTGTACCCGCACACGCAGGCGGAAATGCGGCAGTTCAAGATCGACATGCTCAAAGCCCAGATTGACCTGGAACGCGAGGAGTCGAAACCGTGAGCCTGTGGGCGTGGCTCAAGAACCTGTTACTTCAACTGCTCGCCTACCTGCGTGGCGAGCACGTCATCATCACCATCAAACCAAGGGAGAATAGCATGGGAACGCAACATCTTGTCAAAGCGTGGCCCAAGGGCCACAAGAAAGCCGCCGCGACACAGCAGGTGACGATCACCGATCCCAGCGACACGATTCAGATTCAGGTCGTGGACGCGAGCGGCACGCCGATTCCCGGCTTCGATCCGTCCACCGTGACCAGCACGTTCGTCAGCGACACGCCGGCTGTGTTCGCCATCACCGCCGGCGCCGACAGCCTGCACTACTCCGCGAGCATCCCCGCCGCGACGCCGCAAGGCACGGTCACGAATGAGACGGCGACGGTCACGTTCGTCGCTGGCGCGCCGGGGCCGTTCTCAGCGACCGTGCAGACGACGATCAACCTGCCCGTGCCGCCACCCCCGACGCCGGCCGGGATCAACGTTGTCATCACCGGAGCGTAACGCCCGGAGGGTAAACACTCAGACTGTCGCCCATCTTCTTCCAAAGAGAAATCACCATGAATCCGACTCTGTTGCAACAACTGATCGACGAATTGTTCGCCACGCTGGAAAAGAACGATCCGTCGCTGGCGCCGCTGCTCGCCATGCTCAACGGGATCATCGACGAAGTGGGCTTGCCAGCGCTCGCCGCCCTGCTCGCCTCACTCGGTATCAGCGGCACAACCAGCGTCGTCGCCTTCGTCGATGGACTGTTCCAGGCGCTCGAACAGAAGATGGTCGGCCATCCGTTCGTGCTGGCGGCGCTGACGTTCATCAACGAGATGATCGACGCGGCGGTGTCGAAGTTGACGGTGACGCCGAAGGGTTTCTCTTCGGTGAAGTGATAGCGCGTGAACCACTCTCGTTGAGTGGAGGGATGATGAGGAGGGGAGTGCGTTACTCCCCTCCCGTCTTGGAGGCGACTTGTGACCGACGCCTGCCAGACCTGCGGTCATTCTTCGGCGGATCATCCGCTCGGAGGATTCTGCACGCATCGCGACCCGCAGCGATACGACGCGGCCTGCGAATGTACGAAGTACGTGCCGCCAGAACAGGAGACAAAATCCGTGGGATTGACCAAACTGGTCGGCATTCTGGTTTGCAACGATCCGCCGAACACGCCGTTCGACCCGCTCAAAAGCGACATCTGGTTCCTGGCGGACGGCGACACCTACGAGTTGAAAGCCAGTCCCGAACTGAGGCAGCAGATCGGCGACGGGAAGCTGGTCAACTTCTCGTGGCAAGAGAGAATCCACGTCAAGGCGGCTGGCGAGGCATTGCAGAGGGCCGACAACATCGCCCTGTTCACCGCCATTGCTATCGAGAGGATCGACCTGTGACCTGCGTCACCTGCGGCCACGACCGGGCCAGCCATGAGAACGACGACCACTGTCTCTCGCAGGGTTGCCGCTGCAAGCGGTATGTGGACATCGAATTACTGAAACTGTGCGATCAAACAGCCATTATGTTCGTTGGCCACTGCATCAATCCGGGGATCACGAAGCAGAAGAAGATTTTCGACTTGACCGCATGGCTGATGGAGTTTGCCGCGAAGGTGCGAGGTGGATGACGTGAGTGAAACCCTGTTTGGCTGGTGGGTCATCCTCAACATCAGCGGGACAATGTTGACGGTACTGCTGTTGGAGAAGTGTCGTGAAGACGAGTCCGTGGTGGTGGATGAAAGACCCGCGCTTCACGACGCAGATGGCTCACGTCGGCTGGGCATGCTTCCCGGTACTCTTTGTTGCCCACTGGCTGAATCCGTGGCTATGTCTGGCGATCTTCATGGGGACGTGGGGCATCCCCAAGGAAGTATGGGACGTGTACAACGAGCCGGACACTTGGGCTGATAGCCTGCTCGATTCAAGCATGTACGGCGTCGGTTGCCTGTTGGCTGTTCTCCTGGCCTATCTCGAAAGGGTGTGATTTCATGCACGCGATTCTGCTGACCACTCTGCTCACCCTGCCCGCCCCACTCACCAGTGCCAAATGCGATTGTTGGCCGCTGCGGTGTCCGTGCGAGGCAGCGACTTGCCCCTGCCTGCTCGATCCATCGAAAGTATGTAATCCCTTCTGCGATTGTCGATTGGCCGTGCAGCTCGTGCAGGCTGTCGAACCGAAGGACGAACCGAAGCCGCACCTGCCAACGCCGCCGTGCCCCAACTGCCAATGCGGTTGCACCGAGACCGGCAAGTGCAACTGCAAGGACTGCGATCACCCGCAGTTGACGAAAGCCAAGGCTGACGCGCCGAAGGTCGCTGCCCTGGCCGCTCCCCAGGGCTACCGCTTCGAGCGGGCCACGCACGGCGGCACGCTCTACCGGGCGGATGGCTCCGTGGAGGTCGTGTTTCAGTACCAGCGCGAGGTCGAACAGAAGGACATTGACGAATGGTTCGCCAAGCGGGGGCGGGCGAGCTACGCGCCGGCGTATCAGCCGTTCTATGCGCCGTTCGGCGGCGGTTGTGCGTCCGGCTCCTGTGGCGGCAGCTCGGGCGCCGGTCGGCGCCGCTGAGGAAATCTCCATGACCCCGCGCGTCGATTGGCGCGAATGCCTGCTGACCGCCCTGGACTGGCTCACGTTCGCCGCCCTGGGCGTGCTGATCTTCGCCGCGCTGATGTGCGAGATTGTGCTGTCGGCGCTGGCTCTGGCGACGTGCGTTTGGACGAGGACGAGGGGATGACGCAGCCAAAATCCCAGCCGTTCCGTTTCCATTCCATTGCAGGCGTCGAAGACCTGCGCGACGTAAAACCGCACCTGAAACGTGAGCAAGGGTGGGTTCCCGGCTACTGCAAGAAAACGCTGCGGAAGACCAAGAAACGGAAGTGGCGAAAGAAGTGACCACGCCGCCGGGCCAACACGCGACACCACTTCGACCGACTCGGTCGCGCGTGGGTCAACTGAGGGGTAGACCAGGCCCGGCGGCGCTTTGTCTTCGCTTGGGGCGGAGTCGCCGCCGGCGCGTGCCCTCCACGCGACCGGCGCAACGAGGGACGGTAGCTCAACCGGCAGAGCGCGGCGGGCTGTATCAAGAGTGCGGCCACCGAGGTTCCGGGTTCGAGTCCCGGCCGTCCTGATGGGAGCGCAACGGATTCAGACCGTCATGGGACGCCGCTCGGTTCTTCGGGGCCGAGCGGCGTTTTTCGCTTCCCCTCTCCTACCGACCTTGATACGATACCTCTGGTACGCTACCTTTCTCTACCAGAGGTAATCCTAATGATTTCCAACGGCGCTATTGCCGACAACCCACTTGCCCACTTGCCCGCGCGCGTCCGTCAACTGCGCGACGGCCGCGATTGGTCACAGGACGCCCTGGCGCGCCAGGCTGGCGTCTCCATCCGCGTCGTCCAGCAGTTGGAGCAGGGGCGGTCGGCGACGATCACGTTGCTATCCGCCGTTCGTCTGGCGGCGGCGCTGGGCGTGTCCGTAGACGCTCTGATAGCGATCCCGGCTGCGGAAACGCGGCGAAAAGCACGCGCCGGGCGCTAGTGTACATCCGCTCGGAAATCTGGAAGAAAATTCCAAACTGCCCTTGCAATGGTAGCGTAGGGACGATATGCTATAGGTGTGAGATGAATGAACGACCGGGCAAACGAACCGCCCGGCACGCGGCCCGGCGATTTCCGGGTTGGAGGATGGGACGATGGCGCCGAAAGCGCAAGCAACTGTGGCCCTGGAATTGTGCCGGTCGAACAGCATCGGCTCGCGCTACTACGAGCCGTCCGTGATCGAGATTCGGATGGTGTCACGCGAGGAGGCGGATCGTCTTCTGGCGCGACAGGCCACGGACGGTACATTCTGGCGCGAGCAGATCGACCGCACCGGCAATTGATTCCGACACTCCACCGGGACCGGCGGCCCTTCCCGCCGGAATGATGGAGGATGAGGCGATGGGCCTGAAGATAATCCTAGAGGCATACGCGCGGTGGCTGAATACTCACACCGACACTCCGCAGTGGGACGACTGCTTGGCGCGCCTCACTGAAGCGGAGGACGCACTGGACGCCGGCGACGAGGAGCCGGCGAAGCTTCTCGTTCACGACCTGAGCGTGGACGGCACCTACGCACAGCTCGATTTCGCGGAGCCGAAATCGGCTTACACGGCGCAGGAGCGCGAATGGCTGAACGAGCGGCGTCCGCCGACGCGCGGCCAGGCAATCAGCACGCCGCCGGGACAGTAGTACCCCCACGGGACCGGCGGCCCTTCCCGCCGGGCGACCCGGCGCTTTCCGGGATGGAGGATGGGACGATGCGGTACACGCGATTAGATCGGTTGGTAGCCGAGTATGAAGGGGAATTGCCTGTTGGTCAGGATCACGGCATGGCGGGCGGCGCCACGGCCCATCAGACGGCCAAAGCCCTGCTGGAAGCCGACGAAAACCTGGAAGACGACGACCGCGCTTATCTGGAGGCGATTGTCGCTGGCGAGCGCGAAGATGATGAGCCAGCGTGATTCTCGACACCCCCACAGGGACCGGCGGCCCTTCCCGCCGGGCGCGGCGACGGCGCAACCAGTCGCGGGCCAAACGGGAGATGAGACAATGTACAAGATCGTGATTCGACAGTGGACCGGAAGGCAGTGGGAAATCATTAGCACGGTCGATGTCTACGACGACCTGGGCGACGCGAACCAAGCGATTGCGGCACTGATCGGCGATATTTCCAGCGACGACCCCTACTGGTACGACGGCAACCATCGTTACGACATTTTCGACGTGGCCGCGAGTCAATGCGTCGATCTGATTGCCGGGCACTACGCCTAACCGCACCCCGCTCCGCCGCGGCATGACCGGCTCCGGCCGGCGCGCTGCGGTGGGCGGCCCATTGAGAGAATGCGACCCCATGACCATCGACACCCACGCTCTCGAACACTTCCTCCAGCTGGTCCGCCGCGGCAAACACCCCGGCGCCAGTGGCGGCGAATGCCGCGCCGCATGGCTGGCGGCGGCAGTGCTGGCCGACGTGCCGGGACTGGACGGAGAGGCCGTCGCCGGGCTGTGCGAGTTCATCCGCGTGGCGTCGGCCGCTCCGCAAACGGCGGAGGGATTACTGCCATGACCGGCGACCTGACCATCACCTTCCGCAGCAGCGACTTCCACACGCTGCCGCTGGCGGCACAGCAACTCATCGGAATGCTCGTTGGCCCGCTGTTTCCCGATGCGCAGGGCATGGTGACGATGGAGCTGAGCGAGCTGCGCTGGAGCGAGATTCAGGCGGCGATTGACGCGGCAAAGGAGGCACAACATGCGTGACGACACCCTGGATATGCTGCTGGCGGCACTGTGGCAAGGACCGCGCCACAAGACGCTCGCCGCGCCGCTCGTGGGCATCGTTGGCGACCGCCTCGAAGAGACGGGCCACCCGGCGGCGGCGTGGTGGCGCGCCGAGTGCCGCGGCCTCGGACGCGATGCAAGGCGCCGCGGCGATGAGCGACTCGTTCCCATTCTCGGCCCGGTCGGCTGGCGAATCGACGAGCGCGATGAGCATCGCTATGCCGGCATCACCGATCTCTGCGCCCGCCTTGACCGTCTCGCCAGCCCCACCGCCTGTTGATTCCCCCGTCCGCCTTTGCACTTCTGCATCCTTCAGTACATAATTCCCTCTGCTCGATCCTGGAATAGTTCCGGATCGCTCACCATAGAAACGACAACGCGACGGGGGCTTCATCCCGCCGCGTCGTCGGTGTTCGGCATCCACACCGAATCACAACGGCGTGTTCGGTCACGCCGCTCTTGCTGCGATTATACAGCGAGGCGGCCATGTCTCAAGTCATCCTAACCCCGCCGTCACGATCCCAATCGCTTATGGCGGTCGTGATCGTGACGGTTGGCCCTCTCGACGCCTGCCGCAACCCTCAGTGCAAACGCAAACTCGACGCCCGCGAGCGCTCCGGCCTGTGCCGCCATTGCCAGGACGATCCTGCCGTCCGCGCCCGCTTCCCTGCTTATTGCGGCAGCATGCGCCCCAAAGAGCAGCAGCCGCCGCCGGCCCGCCTGTACCGCGCCCCGCCCGGCCCGCTGCGCGTCGAGGAATTGGAGATGCGGGCGGCGCGCGGCGAGGAGTTGTTCCCCCAAGCCGATATCGACAACGACCTGATGCGCCCGCTTTTCGAGGATGACGATGATTGATTGCATCGAGCTGAACGGCGTCACCTACCGGCAATTGTTCGCCGGACTGCTGCGCCCGCTGACCAACGAGGAAGCGATTGCCCTGCGGAAGACCGTGGCCAAAAACGGTATCTTGACGGCGATCCACGTCGTTTTCGACGGCGACACCCATTGGGTCATCGACGGCTGGAATCGGTTGTTACTCGCGGCGGAGTTCAACTTTGCGCCGGAGCAGATTCCCGAACAGCCCTACCCCGACAATGCTCCCGACGACTGGCTGCGCGAGCTGGCGGTCGATCTGAATTGGGCGCGGCGGCAGTTGACACCCGGCGACCGCGAAGCGCTGGTCGTGGAGTTGCGCAAGCAAGGGAAGAGCCAGCGGACTATCGCGGCGGAGTTGGGGGTCAGCGTTGGCACGGTCAACAGCGACCTCCAATCGGCAGGTGTTCAGAATCGAACACCTGAAACCGTCAAGGGCGCCGACGGCAAGCGCTACCCCGCCAGGAAGCCGGATTACTCCTCCTACGCCGACGAAGTGCGCCAGTTGGACGCCGCTGGCGACGACGTGGACACCATCGCAGCCCGGTGCGGGATACCCACGCCGGCCGTTGCGGACCTGCTCGAAAAGGAGTATTCCCGGCGCTCCGCGGCGGCGGCGGACAAGGCCGCCCAGCTACGCCGCATCAAGGACAAACTGCGCGCGGAAGAACCGCTGGGCCTGACGGAGCGCTCGCCTGTCTGGTGTCCAGAGTGTCACGCGAGGGTGGGGTTTGGGACACTGCTGCTGGATGAACCCCCGGAGAAGAAAGCGTGAAAGCAGGTACGCGAAAAACCGACAGAAATATACGCAAAAATATACGCGATGTAACCCGTTGCCCTGCCAACAAATAAAGGGAGACAACCGCCACATGAAGACGAAAACCGACAAGAAACTCCACGATGCAGTTGAGGCTCTGCAAGCGTATCTCGACATGCGGCTTGAAAACGACGGCGGCTATCCGGCCGACATCGACTCCATGACCATCCCCGGCTACGTCGTCGTTGCGAACGTGGACCACGACGAAGCGCCTGTCGTGAGCGTCTACACGCACGCAAAGCTGCTTGATTGGCATCGTCGCGCGAAGTCGTTTTCTGCGTGACAACCCCGACGAAGACCTTGCAATGGCAATGGCCGAAACCGACCAATAGGCGCCCCATGCCCGACACCGCCCCCGAACCCGGCACGTCGCGGCCGCGCTGCTGTGGGCAGCCGATGGAGCCGCGGGTGCGGAAGACCTTCCGCGATGGGCGGCGACTGGTCGTGTTCGGGTGTGCGAAGTGCCGGAAGACGAAGCCGTGGGTGCAGGAAGTGGAGGAGGAGAAGACGTGACACCGCCTGGAGACCACTATCCATGACCCCGCTGCTCCTTCTCTGGCTCTTCCCCACGGCGCCCGCCGACGTGGACGTGTCGCTGCGCGACCTGGCCGTTTTTCCGCCGCACGAGGTTTGTGCCAGCAACCTCCGTCTGGCGCAAGAGCATTGCCGATGGGTTCAGAAACAGTATGAATTGTCGCCAAACGATTCGCCGCTGGAGGCGTTCTACGTGACGTGGCGCATCAAGGCCAACTACAATGCCGAGTGCTGGCGCCGGCTGACGGATGCGACGGACCACTTCTTCGACAAAGCGTATCGCCTGGAATGCCTACGCGAGTTGCGCATCGCGCTAGGACGCGAGGATTACTACGCGGGGAAAATGGTCCCGATTGTGCCGCTGTGCTACGTTTCGCGGCTGCCGTGAGGCGCGTAGAATGGGGGCGTCCGTCGCGTCCGCGGCGTGGAGAGGACACGCACCTCCGAGAAAGCTATGGTACCACCGCAGGGTTGTACTCCGACGGGAGGGCCAACCCTGAGCGATTACCGGAGAACGTGGTACAAGCCGGTACTCAAGCCCGGCCGGACGCGACGGACCTTTTCCGCACCGGTTTCGCTTACACCAATTACACCAAAACCACGGTGTAACACACCGTAAGTCAGTTGGAATCGGTCGGAATGAGCGGCGATAGGAATTGTCTTGATTCGTTTACAACTCGATATTACGCTATCATTTAACGACGCAGATCGTGGTAGTGAAAACTGGTCTACGGAACCGAAGGTTGCAGGTTCGAGCCCTGCCAGGTGTATTGAGAAACGACGACAAATTCCAGGCTTTTCGCGTCCCAGCCACGATCACGTCGCATCGCCAATCGGTGTAAAACACACCAGAAACCGGCAGGAATGAGCCGCCATGTCCGCGCGCCCACGCAACCCCACGCCCGCAAGGTTCTGGCACAAGGGGGCCGGCCAGTGGTGCTTGAAGCTCGATGGGTTGTTTCATTATCTCGGCAAGGATGAGCGTGTTGCCGAGGAACGGCGCCTGCGCCTCATCGCCGAACGGCTCCTGCACGGAGCGCCGCTGCCCAAGCGCCCGGTAAACGCCGCGCTGTCGGTGGCCGAAGTCCTGAACGCCTACGACTTGCACATCGCCGGGCGGCAGGCGCCCCGCGAGTTGGCGCGCGTGCGCCGCGCCATCGAGACCGTAATGGCCCTTTACGGCAGCACTCCGGCCGCCGACTTCGATCAACTCGCCCTGCAAGCGATACGCTTGCACCTACTCCGCGAGGAAGATCGTCGGCTCAAGAACGAAACCCGCAACCTGTCGCGGCGGTACGTCAACCACCTGGTCAAGTGCGTTCAGCAGGCGTGGCAATGGCTCGAATCGCAAAAACTCGTACCCAACGGCGCGGCGGCGGCGCTGCGGACAGTGACCGCCCTACGCAGCGGCGACGGCGGGCGGGAGATGCCGCTGGTGTTGGCTGTCGCGCCCGAGGTTGTTGAGGCGACGCTCCCGCATTGTAATCCGGTAGTGGCCGCGATGGTCCGCGTCCAGCAGTGGACCGGCGCCCGGCCCGGCGAGTTGGTCACGATGCGACCAGCGGATGTATCGCGTTCGCCAGCGGAGAAGCTGCGAGTGCAACTGCCAGACAAGAACGAGATCGTCGTTGCCGGTCTGGACGTGGCCAGCGTGCCAGTCTGGGTGTATGCGCCGGCGACGCACAAGACGCGCTACCGCGGCAAGTACCGGCTGATCGCCATCGGGCCGCGGGCGCAGGCGGTGTTGATGCCGTTTCTCGAGCGCGAGTCTACCGCCTTCTGTTTCTCGCCACGTGAAGCAGTCGGCGAGCATGGCGGCGCCCGCGCGCCGGGACTGCGGTACACCGTGCAAAGCTACGGCCGCTCGATCAAGGCGGCGATTGCCGCGGCCAACGCGCTGCCAGCGCGCAACCAGGAGCTAGGACCGGCGCTGCCGAAGATCCCAGCGTGGCGACCCAATCAGCTGCGTCACGCAGCGGGCACATTGGCCGATGCGGAGGGCAACCGCGACACGACGGCCGCCGTCCTGGGGCATGCCAGCCCCGACACGACTGCAATCTATGCGGAACAGGCGCTCGGCAAGGCGGCGGAGTTGATGGCCCGGATAGGATAGAACTGCTGTCCTTGACAGACCGCCCTTTGTAGTGTTCTATTGTATAGTATACTGCCGAAATGTCCCCAGCGGCCGGGAACACGGCCATGCGCGCCGGAAAATCTGTCAGCACGGACGAAATGATCGAGATCGTGAGTCAGTGGGCGCTGGCCCGCGGCGTCCGCGACCTCGGGCGCCTGATCGTTACTCGGCGCGACGGCTCCAACCTCATTGACACACTCATCCCCTCCGCCAACCTCGAAGCGCGGCACTCCGACGACTACCGCTTCGTCCACTGGTTCGGCGCCGACTACAAGTTCAGCCCCGTCCAGGCGGTCGTCGTCAAGGTTCTCTGGCTCGCCTGGGAAAATGGCTTGCCGGAAGTCGGTGGGGAGACGCTACTTGAGGATGCCGGCTCCGAATCAGATCGCGTCCGCGACCTGTTCCGCAAGAACGCAGCCTGGAACAAAATGATCGTTCCCGGCGAGTCCAAAGGCTCACTGCGCCTGTCCGAACCGAGTCAGGTGGGGTAAATTTGCCCCCTTTGGGGCAATTTTGCCCCCGGTTTGCCCCCTGAAAACTCCCACTTCTGCCCCCTCTGTGCCCCAGACGACTTGTCATACTGTCGGAATGAGTCAAGCGGCATTAGATCAGGTGGCTGAGCGCCTGCTGCTCGAAGGGGCCAAGCCCGTCTCTGAACTGGCCAAGCTGGTCCCGCCACCACGCGGCAAGAGCGTGGCGGCCGAAACGCTCGTGCGCTGGATCGTGCAGGGCAAGCACAAGGGGGCCGTGAAGCTTGAAGGCTTCACGAAGGGCCAGGGCTGGTACAGCTCCGTCGCGGCGCTGGGACGGTTCTTCGGCGCCCTAACGCGGCGGAAGCTGCCACCGGAAATACAGACGGTCAATGAGCGTCGGGCGGCGGCAGCAGCGAAGGAATTCGCGGAGCGGAAGGCGAGGCGGCGCTAGGACGGCTTCGGTGGCCACAGGCCATTGGCTGCCAGGTGGGCGCGTAGGGCCGCGATAACTTCCGCCGTCATGGTCGTGAGGTTTCTTCTTGACAGGGTTTCAAGTTGCTGGCGAATGACGGCTGGCAGGCGAAGCTGGACGGGCTTGCCCTTATGCTTGTGCCGATCACTGCCGCGTTTGTCAGTAGCCATACCGTCCAGGATGACGGCCGTAGGCATGTAACGCAATACTCCGTGGTGATAAATGCCGACTTCGACTAAGCCATTGTAACCACGATAACAGACAAAAGCAAGAAAAGAGATTGACAATGTAAATCCACCACGTTACATTAACCCAAGTGTCCGACAAAGTGTCCCAAATCGAAAGGACCGCCATGCCGCTGACCGCCGAATATTGGGCCGCACGCTACCAGCAAATCAGGGCGCAGCTTGAGCAGCAGGGCTGGGATGACGTGGATCGGAATTGGGGTGTGGCGGCGCGGTGGGCGCAGCGGCGGCTGGGGGAGGCGACGAAGGAGTGAACGATGCCCGCGACAGTGGGCTACCAAGGCCAGAGGACCGACCATGAAGAATCTGAACGAAGTGGGCTTCAAGTATGCCATTGGCGACGTGGTGATTCACAAGGGGATCGCCGGCGTGCAGCCGCCCGACGAGAAGGATAAGGAGTGGGGCAACATCCGCTCCAAGGTGACGACAGCGAACTGCGTGCGCTTCGTCATCGTTGAGCGCATCGCGCAGGAGTGTCACGGCGGTGTGCAGTTGCTTTACATGGCCACGGCGGTCACGCATGAAGGCCACATCAGCACGCCACACAAGTTCGCCGAATTCGAGTTGATTCCGCTGCCGGGGAGCGAGTTGGCGGCGCAGCACGGCGGGCGGTAGCGAAGCAACTTCCGCCGCGCCGCGACGGTCGCGCGACCTGGGCGGCTGGGGGAGGCGAACCATGCGACTATGTGACAAATGCCGCTGTCCGCATGTTGCTAGCCAGCAGTTGCAAGAGGATCGTATCGTGCTGGCTCCGATAGACGGGCCGAAAGCCGGCGACGAAACCGAGTTGGCGCGTGTCGAGTTGTGCGGCGACTGCCGCAAGATGCTCCGCGACTGGCTGCGCCGCACCGTGAATGACTTTCTCGGCATTGCGCCGGGCAAACGATGATTTCACCCGTCACCCCTCACCCCCTGACGCGAAAGGAGGAGTGGATCGCTAGAGCGCCCGCGGCGCCCTCCACGACGGCGCGGTCTCCGACGTGCATAGGGCGTGCTTAGACGTGCATAGGCGGCGTGGTTATGGCGTTTCCGATGCCCAGTAAAGAGGTCCATACGTGCAACGCGCGTATCGATCCGCGTCCTCCAGTGAGTACGTTTGATACGTGCCGATGCAGAGGATTCTGCCGTCGCTAAGCCGCGTCTTGATGTAGTAGGTCATTGCTGTCACCGAGCGGCACGGTCAGTCTGAAGGGGAGTCGGATTCGCTCCGCAGTAGCCGCTCGAAAGCCTCAAGCGTCAGGGCACGCTTCGACCAACGCTTGCGCGAGCGTAGCGCTTCGAGTTTCTTGTGCAGTTCGATGGGAACCTCAATACCGTACTGGACGGTAATTCCCTTGTCACGAGCGCGTCCAGCTTGGGCGGGAGCTGCCTGCATGGGTGTGTCCTTCGGTTTTGGTTGCTTCTTGGCCATGCGGAATATGCTACCGCGCCAAGAATTTCAGTGCCACTACTCTTTATGACAAAAAGAGTTACGTTTAGACGTGACTAAAAAACTCCAAAATAGCCTTGACTCGCCTAGACGCAACGCTATTATAGACACTGTGGAGTTGAGAAGTCAAGTGAAACGCAGGAGCCTGACCCATGTTGCAACTAACAATTACGCACGGAGCACGCCAGGTAGTCGCCTTCCGCAACGACGAGAACAGCAAATGGCACGCAAGGCTGTACGTGAACAAGGGCGAGACGGCCACGACAACGGCCAGCAAGTTCAAGACGGAAGCGGGACTGCGACGGTGGGCGCGCAAGGTGATGGCTGCCTGAGCGGGTCTGCAATCCTTGGGTTCTGGGCGGCGATTAAGATTTGCTGCCGCGACGGGTACGATCCGCGAGGCATTTTCGAGTTAGTCCTGAAGGAATGGGAAACCACCACGCGCAGGAGACCTGACCCATGACGCCGCACCGAATGCAATGCCTCGATGACCAGGGTCAAGTTGTGTTCGCGGGCCTGCTGGTGTACGCCGCGGGCGGATTCTTCGGCATCGCCTGCGATGACGGGATCGAGCGGGAGTGGCCGGCCGAGCTGTGCTTGGTCGAAGGTGCATAAGGAGACGTCCGATGAACCTCAAGCAACTCGAAAAGCTGGCCAAGCAGCGCTACGGCGCGAAGGCGGTCGTCACCCACAATCCCAAGGCGCCCGACGCCGAAGGCCACGCTCGCATCCGCGAGGCAAGCAAAGAACGCCGCGAGCGCATCAAGGCGCTGAAGGAAATGATCGCCGCCGATGTGCGCACCCACGGCAGCGAGGTTAAGGTGCTGGCCGTCGCTGCTCGCTTCGCCGTGGACGTGGACGGCGACGAGCCATCGTGGACGCAACTCCGCGAAGCGGTCGAGCGCTACGAGCAGCTGGCGGCACTGCGCGAGGAATTCCGGGCGCTCGAAGAAGAAGGCCGCAAGAACCACGGCGAGTTCGATTACCGCTACAAAGTGAAGACGAATGAAACATGGTGCTGGTCCGTGAAGCATCAGGCACACACGGCAGAAGAGTTGGCGGCGATGATGCAGCGCGAAGCAGCGACAGCTTAACCCCCACGACGCGCCCCGGCCAACGGGGCGCCTGACGCGAAGGAGAGGACGATGGAAACTCAGGAAATGGTCAACCAGCTGAACGTCATCCAACTGAGTGAAGATAAAGAGTTCCTTGAATGCTGGAACAACGGCACGCGCGTTTACACGGTCCACATCGGTGGCCAACTAAAGGACGCCGTGAGCCGTGCGCAGGAATGGTTCAGGAAATGGTCTGGCGGCGCCGCCAGACTGAGCAAAATTGTCGCCGCCCTTTTGGCGCACGAGGCAGCGTAACCCCCGCACACCGGCGGCGCCGAACGGGCGCGTGGTTGGGCGACACGGCCCCCTGTAGGCGCCGCCGGATTCTTCCAAGGAGACGCGAAATGTCAGACCAAGCGCGTGTCGTGAACGGAAGACTCTACACCCTATTGCCGGTGCGCGACCCCTGGGGCCGCAAACCAGCAACGCCGTGGGCCGGCTACCGCGACGGCTTCCGCATCGGGTTCTATCGACAGAAGCAAGAATTTTGGAAAGCCGTCGAACAGTTGGAGCGGCAATCGAGCAGCGACCAGTGCGCACACTCAGTGCGCGTCGAGCATGAGCAGAACCGCGAAGCCGCCAAGATCATAAGTCGCTTCCTGAAAGCGTGTAAGTGAGAGCATTCCCGCTTGTGTGTTCGCGCCAAGGACGGCACGCGACAACACCACGGCAGAGGAGAGGCGGCGTTTTACCGCACGGAGACACACCCATGATCGAAGACAATGGCGACCCCCTGAACCCGGCAAGCGCGGCCTATCACCCGGAGTTACCGGAGCCGGATTACGACGCGGTGGTCGCGGCCTGCACTGGCGACAGCGAGCCGTCTCTGTGGCGACTGACTTGGCTGGACGCCATGATCGCGGATTTCGAGCGGTTGACCGAAGGCGACACCGAAGACCCGTCCGCCGACGCGGAGTGCATCCGCGAGGTCAAGGCACTGCGCGACGGGCTGTGGACGGCGCTCAAGCCGCTGGCGGATGCGCTGGAGGAGCGGCAAGAGACGGAGTGTGTTGCGGCAGACGGAAGCGACATCCCATTTTGAAGCCCAGAGGATCGCTCAATGGCGAGCATGAACCCGACGTATGTGGAGTGATACCAATGAAGATTTCCCCCGGTCCGTGGTCTACTGGCACAGATGAAGACTCCAACATCGTGTACGACGACAATCTCGGCTTCGTGGCGGAAACCACGCGCGATGATGGCGACGGAGAATTGGAGGCCGGCAACGCGATAGCAATTGCTGCGCTGCCGGAATTACTTGATGCGCTGCTGCTCGCACAGACTCACCTGCTCGAAGCACTGGCAATCCGCACGAAACTAACCGGAAACGCGACGGATGGCAAGCTCGTTCGGACGTGCAAAACGGTAGCCGCAGCCATCGCCAAAGCGCGCGGAGAATTGTAAGCGGAGCAGCAACCATTCCACTGACAGGAGTCCCGCACATGGAAGACAACTTTACGGTCTGCATTGTCACCGACCACGACGACCTGGACGTGTTCCTGGCTGACCCGGCAGTGCTTCGGCACGTCGAGCGGCTGCTGCACGCCGAACGGACCATCGAGCACGGCGGCAGTGTTGGCGGCTGCTTTGCGGAGAGGGAGTGATGGGAAAGCGTCCGCTTCTATTAGACCTGTTCTGCGGTGCGGGCGGTTGCGCCGTCGGCTACCACCGTGCGGGGTTCGACGTGATCGGCGTCGATATTCGCCCACAACCACGCTATCCGTTTCGTTTTGTCCAGGGCGACGCGCTCAGGCCGCCGTTCGACTTGCGGCAGTTCGACGCGATCCATGCTTCGCCGCCGTGCCAGGCATACACAGTAGCCAGGCATATGAACGGCAACAACCATGTTGACTTGATCGCACCAATTAGGAGACTGCTTCGATCCAGCAGACTCCCCTACGTCATTGAAAATGTTCCGGGTGCGCCACTCGTCAGCCCAACGCAACTTTGTGGCCGAGCGCTTGGGCTTATGGTAAAGCGTCACCGACTTTTTGAAAGCAATGTCCATTTGACGGCGCCATGCTGCCCGCAGGGACACAGAGGCGAGTGGTATACAGTTTTCGGAGATGGAGGAGGCCGCCAAAAAAACGGGCGGCGCAGGGACGCCAAAGGACCGTTAGCTCGCTGTGCCATGATGATCGACTGGATGAATCGGCGCGAACTGTCTCAAGCGATCCCGCCCGCTTACACGGAGTACATCGGGCGGCAACTGCTAAACGCCCTTGGAGGAATCGCCCCATGATCCCCCAACTGCTCGCCTACCTCGCCTCCCTGCTGTGGCAGCCTCCGTCGCAGCACTTCCCGCCATCGGCGTGCTCGCACCACCTGGGCGGCGGTTGGCGGCTGGAAATCGGCTTCGTGCCGCTGGCGCCGGGTGCGGTGATGCACGGGACTTGCCTCGTCTCGCCCAATCGCCGGCATGTGTGGGCGATAGAGCCGCGGCGACTTCCGGGGGATGGGTTTTCGTTCTGCTGTAACTGAGGAATTGCGATGGACACCGAAGGATTCACCGCCGTGGAGAAGCGCTACCGCCCGCTGGCCCGTCTGATGGCTCATCGCCTCTACCGCCGCACACCGGGGACCGTCCCAGAGGACGACCTGGAAGCGGCCGCCTTGACGGGACTGTGGGAAGCATGGCAGCGCTTCACCCCAGAGCGCCGCGTGTCCTTTGCGACGTTCTGCCGCTACCGCATGCTCGGCGCGATGCGGGACTGGCTTCGACAGGCGGACCACCTGACGCACACCCAGCGACGGCGGGAGCCTTCGCATCAGTTAGACAGCCTCCAGCGACTACTCGCGGAGGAGCGCGGCGAACTGACGGTGCTCGGCACGCTGGGGTTGCGTGGCTGGCGCGCGGATCGGCGGCACGATGCCCTGGTGCTCCGCTGTGCTGCCCTACGCCGCGGTCTGCCGTGGCGCACGCGGATCATGCTGCGGCTCTACTTCGACCACGACTGGCTCATGCAGGAAGTCGGCGCGGCGTTCTCGATCAGCGAGAGCCAGGTTTCACAGGTGTTCAAGCAGACGTTCGCCGACCTGCGGGACCGCGAGAGTTGAGCGACGGGCGACAAGTTGTCGGCAGACGACGTGGCGGGGCTGCTGCGGCTGCACGACCAGCTGCGAGTGACGTGGGCGAAGGAGTTGCGGAAGGCAGAAGTGACCAGGCGCGAGCCGGCGAAGGAGAGGATATGAAAGTTGGCTTTTCCGGCACGCGACAGGGGATGACGGGTGCGCAGCGGCACGCCTTCTACGAATGGATTTGCTCTAACCCTGTCGATCTGTTCGCGCACGGCGACTGCATCGGTGCGGACGACGACGCCGCGAACATTCTGTACGAAATTCGCCACGGCGAAGACCCCAGTAAGGCGCATGAGCAGAGCATTGAAAAGGAGCATAAGCCAAATGACCCCTGAACCCAACGACTGCGCCCTGCCGCCCAATCCCACGCGCCTGCTCTGGGACGTGCACCGGCAGTTCGTGCAGTTTCACGACTTCCGCGAGGCGGAATTGTGCGTCGCCCATGCGGAAATCACGCGGCTATCGCTGGAGCTGCTCGCGGCCCAGGACCGCGCCGCCGGCGCGAAGGAGTTACAGCGGCGCGTGGATGAGGCCGAACTTCGCTGCAAGCAGCTCAGCGAGCGCGTCGCGGAGTTGGCGGCGGAGAATGACCGGCTCAAGGAAGAGATAGCGGAGGCGAAGTCGGCAATCGAAATGGAGACCGCCCCATGAACGCGATTGAGCTATTTCACAAAGATGGAACACCTGCCCACGCCTTCGCGTGCGGAATCTGCGGGACTGTCCAGGCGAGTTGTGCCAGACAATCGGAGCACAGCCACTTGGACCGCGATTGTGCCGAACGCTGTTGCACATGTCGCGTATGCGGAAAGCAGACGGCGCTCTACCAGAGTGCGCATCCGGAGTGCTGGGAAAAAGAGCGCGTCGCCAACAATAAAAACTTGCTGGAGACCGCCGCCAAGCTCGAAACCTGGGATGGCTGGGTTTGCTTCGACGACGCAGACGGTGATGGGTTCTTTCCGAGCATCAAAGCACTCTGCGAATGGCTGGACAACCAAGGCGCTGAATTTCCTCGTCCGGAATTCGTGTTCGTGTGCGAGCCGAGCCATTTTCATCTTGACCTAGAGATGATACTTGAAGACGAGCTGGAGAGTCATCACGAGACGGTAAAAGAAGGGCTATCAGGCTATGACGATCTTCGTCGAGCCGTTGACGCCTTCAACGCCCTGAATCAAAACCTATGCACGTATTATCCGGACAACGCGCGGGCCGTGCGTGTCCCGGTGCGCCCAATCCAGGAGACCGCCCCCTGACCACCCACACCGACCTCGCCCAACTGCGCCGCTTCGCCGCGGAACTAGCGAAGCGCTGGCATGAGCCGTGCCTGGTCATCCTCGCCGAAGACGCGCCACCGAGTTGTAGCGGCGCCTCACAGACGCACATCGGCTACGTCGTGCTGCGGAGCATGGCGACGAGGCAGGAGAAGGCGGCGCGGCATGAAGTGGTGGAACCGGAGGAGGTAGCCAATGCGTGAAGTGATCTACCCGTTCACGGAAGAGAACATGGCCCATGCTGTCGAAGCGTGGGGGGCGAATTGCGGGCCATCGGCCCTGGCCTTCGCGTGCCAGGTCCACATCGACGCCGTGCGCGACGTGATCCCCGGCTTTGCCGAGAAGGGCTACACGTCGCCCACGATGATGAAGACGGCGCTGTGCAATTTAGGACGCCAGTACATCGACATGCAAAACCCGAAAAAGTGCCTCCTGTTCGCTGAGAAGGTAGCACTGGTGCGTATCCAGTTCACCGGCCCGTGGACGCAGCCGGGAGCGAATCCGAAGTGGGCGTACTGGCACACCCACTGGATAGCGACGTGGCAAGCAATCCGCGAGCCCGGCTACGGAGGGGCCATGCGTATCGACAACCTTCTCTTCGACTGCAATGGCGGCGTGCAGCGGTTCACGGAATGGGAGAAGAACATCATCCCGTTGCTGACCGGCTCGATCCGGCGCGCGGATGGGGGATGGTTCCCGACGCACATCTGGCGGCTGGTTGAGGGAGTGTGATGACCCGCCCAGCATTCGCCCCTGGCGACCGCGTGACCCTGGCGCTGCACCGCAACGCGCGGCCGCTGGTCGTCGTGCGCGTCCGCGTCACCGGACGCGTGACCGTGCGCGGCCGGAATAATCGGCTACTGACGCTGTGGCCGTACCAACTGCGGAGGGTGGGATGAGCGTCTATATCGACCGCATCCGCGATTGGGGATGGCAGCATGGCCCATCGTGCCATCTCATCGCGGACACGCTGGATGAGCTGCACGCCTTTGCGAAACAGATCGGCCTACGGAGGTCGTGGTTTCAGGATGCGCGGGCAGGGCCGCACTACGACCTGACGGTAGCCAAGCGAAATGTGGCGGTGGTCTTCGGCGCGATCGAAGTGACCGACCACCAGTTCATCACCCTGTTGAAACGATTAAGGGAGTCCGTCCCATGAATCACCCCCTTGCCCCCACGCCCAGGAGATGCGAAAATGGCGCCCATGACCTCACCCAAGCGGCGTCCGAAGTCCAGCGCGAATCCGTGGCCCGAACGGTTGCGGAAGCTGCGCGACAAGCTGGACCTGACGCAGAGCGAGCTGGCCAAGCGGCTCCGCATTTCCCAGAGCCAGGTTGCGAGCTACGAAACCGGCAAGCGCCGCCCGACGCGGCCGATTCAGTTCCTCATCGAGCTGCTCGAAAACAAGAAAATCTGAAAACTGCGAAACCGGCCTTGCAACGCGGGGTATTATCTCACTAGAATAATCTCAGTGAGATTGCGACGGAGTACGCCATGAGCATCGACCTACCCGAAATTCACCCGGCCGTCGAAGTGGAAGCGTGCTGGGTAACGCCGCTGAAGGACGTTGCCGCCCGTCTCCCCTACGCTGCCGTGGCCACCATTGCCGCCGGCGGCAAGAAAGGCGTACCGTACTCAGTTCGCCGATTAACGGCCGACTCCTTCGAGCTGACCAACTGCGCCAACGGCAAGGTGTATATCGTGAGTCACAAATTCGCGTCATGCGATTGCGGCGACGCGAATTTCCGCCTTCGTAGCGACGGGCTGTGCAAACATCGCCGGGCCGTCAAAGAACTGATGCAACAACTTGAGACAACGGAGTCTCCGCCATGACGACACTCGACTATGCGCTGGCGTACATCCACGCCGGCCTGTCTGTGATACCGATTCGGCCCGACGGCAGTAAAGCCCCTGCCATTCCGAGTTGGGAAGCCTACCAACATCGTCGCCCTAATGAGCACGAAGTGCGGGCATGGTTTGCGGTCAATCTCGGCTACGGTATCGCCATTATTTGCGGTTCCGTGAGCCGCAATCTCGAAGTCGTGGATTTCGATAGCCGCGAAGCGTGGGAAGACTTCCGCCACTTGGCCGAATCGCAGTCGCCCGGTTTTCTCAAAACGGTTCCGACTGTTGTCACGCCTCGCGGCGTTCACTTGTATCTGTTCCGCTCCGTCAAGGTGCTCGGCAACCGCAAGTTGGCCAAAGCGCCAACGGGCAAGGCGGCCATTGAAACGCGCGGTGAAGGTGGTTACGTTCTCGCCCCCGGTTCGCCCGCCGGCTGTCACCCCGACAAAAAAATCTATTCCTGGTCGGTGCTGCCGGAGGGCATTTGTCTTGCCTGACACGGATCGTTACGAGTTCCTAATCGACCTAGCGCAGTCGCTAAACCGCTACACGAACAGCCGCGAGCCGAAAAAAACAGCGAAACCGCCGCCTGCGGATTCGGTGGGCGGTCGGCCCGGTGACGATTTTAATGTGCGCGGACATTGGGGGGGCGTACTGGAGCCGCACGGCTGGAAGCGCGTGTGGGAGTCGAACGGCAAAGTGTACTGGCGGCGTCCCGGCAAAGACGGCCCCGGCTGGAGCGCAACAACAGGTTATTGCCATTCCGATCTGGGCGGCGACCTGTTGTATGTCTTCTCCGGCAACGCGGAGCCGTTTGAGCAAGAGTGCTGCTACTCGAAATTCACGGCATACTGCCTGCTCAACCATGCGGGCGACTTCAGCGCGGCCAGCGCTGTCCTAGCGAAAGAAGGCTACGGCGAACAGGAGATTTTATTCCGCCGTGCTCGCTCGCCGGAGAAGGCATCGGCGGACAATTCCAGCGATCCGCTGGACGCTGACGCCACGGCTGCCGACCTCGTGGCCCACAACGCCACGATTCGTTGGCTGTGGGAAGGCTGGATACCTATCGGTGTCCTGTCGATCCTGGCGAGCGAACCCGGCGTCGGCAAGACGCGGCTGTGCGCCGACCTACTGCGCCGCCTGAGTATGGGCTTGCCGTGGCCGGATGGGAAGCCGATGGAGCTGCCAAAAGGCTCCGTGTGCCTGTGGGTTCCGGCGGACAACCATCATGCGGAGTTGGGCACACTGCCCAAAGACTTTGAGTTCCCAATGGAGTTTTTGTACTTGAACGCGACCAAGCGAAACCCGTTTATGGGAACGATGCTCGACAGCGCCGAAGACCTCCGCGACTTTGAAGCGCGAATCAACCGCGTCCGGCCGGCTATCGTGTTCATCGACACGTCGCTGAATGCCACGGACCGCAGCGCCCACAAGCCGGAAGACGCCAAGGCGTTCTTCAAGCCGCTTCAGGAGATCGCCGCGCGAACGCAGACGGCCATCATGTGCGTCACGCATCTGAACGCCGCCGGCAAGCCGCTGGGTCGGCGCATCGAGGGACAGGGTCGCGTGGTCATTATGCTCGAACGGCCCGACCCTGAAGGACAACCCAATCGTCGCAAGTTGTACGTGCGGAAGTCCAACCAGCTATATCCGCCGCCGTTGGGCGTCACGATGGGTACGCACGGCAATGAATACGACACGGTTCCACCGGAGGCGCCCGGCGGCAGCGAAGGCGGTTCGGCAGCTGGCCGGCCATCGCATTTGGAAGAAGATTGCGAATGGTTGCGGACGTATTTGGAAAGCGGACCTCGGAGGGTGAGTTATACCAGAGACGATGCTGAACAGGCAGGTATCGCCGCCAAAAGGCTATACAGGGCAAAAGAGTCTCTTGGAGTTGAGGAATACACATCGGAAGGCAAGAAATGGTGGAGACTTCCGACGACGCCATTCACGGATGAACAGTAGGTTGTGCGAAATGTGCGGCATGTAAGTTCCTGTTACGCCGCGAATTTCGCACAACATAGTGTACAAGATACTGTACAGTCAAAAACGTAATACCGTTTTCGGGGGCTGTGAATGCCTACATTCCACTACCACGGAGACAGCGGCGCGGGCGGATGGACGATGCCGTTCGGCAAGCATCGCGGCGAGCCGCTAGGTGACATCCCGCTCGACTATCTCGATTGGGTTCTGGAGAACTGCGAGTTGCGCTCTGAACGGCTACGCGAGGCCATCGAGGAAGAGGTTGAGCGGCGGTCGCATGGCCAGCACGACTCCCCGCCGCGTCCGGGGCCGGAGCGCTCCGGCCCCAATGCCGACAAGGAAGAACTAAAGAGCATCGTCCGCAGCTGGTATCGCAAGCTGGCCGCGCAGTTCCACCACGACCGCGGCAACGATCAAAACATTATGCGGGCCATCAACATCGCCCGCGACGACTTACTCAAGGCGCTCAAGATCGACAATTACTAACCGGCCAACGGCATCCGCACCGGCACGTCGCCGCAGCGCACGCCAACGGCCATCTGTGAGGAGTCTCTGTTATGCCAACACTCGTGTACGGACAGTCAATGGGGATTACGGTTCCGGCCGGCTACTATACCGGCAAATTCCTGGGCACGGAGGATCGGCCGCCGATGGATGGTTCGCGGTTCGGGAAGGGTCAGGTTCCTCGCATGGCCTGGGTCTGGGAAATCCTGGACGGTCAGCACAAGGGCGAACGGCTCGCGCAAGAAACGGGAGTCGTAGCGGTTCCGAAGTCGGGCTGCGCCCGTGTCATCCTCGGTCTGGCCGGTGGTCAAATCCAGACCGGCAAGGCTGTCAACACGGATGAGTACGTCGGCAAGACGTACCGTCTCAAGGTCGCTGTCAATCCGGATAGCGACAAGGGCAACCTTCATGTTGCCGACATCGAACCGCTGGCAGCGGGTGCGTCCAATTCGGCAACGTCTCCGCCGCCGCGGCCGTCCGCGCCTCCGCCTCCTCGTCAGGCAGCGCCAGCTTTCCCCGGCGCCCCCGGCGACACGCGCAAGTTCTGGATGCAGCCCGACGGAGCCACTGAACCGGTGCTGGATACGGCTACTTCCGTCCAGAACTACATTGCAGGTCACAAACTCGACCCCAAGGTCGTTCAAGTCTGTATTGAAGGCGGGTCGGAGTGGAAGCCGGCGTCGGACTTCGGCTTCAAGGATAGTTGCCCTTGGTAGAAACGGTCCTTGTCATCTCAGTGCAAGCGCTACAATGCGTTAGGAGGTCCAACTATGGAGTCTAAGGTTTGTATTGCTTGTGCTGAGATGAAGCCTCTATCGGAGTTCTACAAGCACGCTCGAATGGCGGACGGGTATCTCAAAAGGTGCAAGTCATGCCAAAAACAAATTGTCTTGGAGGATCGTAATCGGAATCGGCAACGGTATTCCGACTATGAGCGTCAACGAAACCAACGTCCTGAGCGCCGGCGCCAGCAGCGTGAGTACGAAAAGCGAAGTCACGTGCGCGACCCACAAAAATACGTTGCCCGCTACACGCTCACGAATGCAATCCGTGATGGACGGATTGTTAAGAAGCCCTGTGAATTTTGCGGGAACCCAAAGAGCCAAGGGCATCATTACGACTACTCGAAACCGTTGGACGTTCAATGGGTCTGTTTTCAAATGCCACCGTGAGAATAAACACAATCAAGTGGTGGTTGTCGAGAACCAAAAAGTCTTGTCAAAGGTTGGTTCTCGAAAGTCTGACGAAATCCGCACCTGTCTTGTGTGTGGAGCGCAATACTGTCGCGGCAGGAACGAAAAGAAAACCTGTAGTGAGAAATGCGAAAACATCAAGCATAGCCGCGATGCCAAGGAAGCAGTCAGAGGGAAGCGAGGAAGATATGAGTAACGAGTGGGAAGGCGTCATAGTAGAAAAAGTAGTCCCGCGCGTGTGGCCGGATGCGGCCCTTGAAAAAGAAATGATCGCGTCCGCGACCGAACTAACAGGCGATGCAGACTATTTCTCCGACGTGCAATGTCACGTCTGCGTTCTCTTGGAACGCATCCGCGACCTGGAAGCAGTTTTGGCGAAACGCGAAGGGTATCGCTTGGAGCAATAGCCGTGGTAACGCAATCAGAGAGCGATAAGGGCGGGGCCGCGGCCCCGCCCATCGTTCGTCTTGTGTTGACGCCGGTTGCTGGGCACAAGGCGCCGTTTGCGGCACTGCGCCGGCTTTTGAAAGTGTTGCTGCGCGTTTACGGCTGGCGATGCACGGAGGCGGAAGGATTGCCTGCTGAGGAATGAAATTGTGGATTCTGCAACGTGTCCGCTGTGTCCGAGCAAGGCCGGCGTGCGTCTCCAGTGGGTGACGTTTGCGGACGGCTCTCGCCACATCCGGCAGACGTGCAAGAAGTGCGGCCGGTTTCTGTGCTGGGCCGCGAAGACGGCGGCGGCAATAGCCGCTGCCGAGCCGGAGGCGCCGAAAGAGAAGGGACTGTTCGACTGATGCCCCGCTGCCGTCACTGCCACCGCACGAAGCCGATGCGTCCGCGCGGCCTCTGCTACGTCTGTTACTTCACCCCCGGCATCCGCGAGTTGTACCCCAAGAAGGCCAGCAAGTCCAACGCGCGCCCCGCCGACCCCTCGCCGGAGGAAATCCGCGAGCGGGCGTGGGCGGAGCGGCGCAGGAAGGGAGAGTTGCCCGCATGACAACCGACTATCAAATCTTCCTGGCCCGCAAGTCGCAGTTGGGCAATGCGTGCGGTTTTGAGCCGCGATGGTTGCCGGACTTCCTCTTCGACTTTCAGCGTCATCTGGTCGAGTGGGCCGTTCGTAAAGGCCGGGCGGCAATCTTCGCCGATTGCGGTCTCGGCAAGACGCCGATGCAATTGGTGTGGGCTGAAAACGTGGTGCGGCATACCGGCAAGCGGGTTATCGTTATCGCGCCCCTCGCCGTGACTGCTCAGACGGAGCGCGAAGCGGAGAAGTTCAGCATCGAGGCGAAGGTGTCGCGCGACGGTACGCCGCACCGCATCACGATTACCAACTACGAGCGGCTGCACTACTTCAAGCCAGAAGATTTTGTAGCTGCCGTCGCTGACGAATCCAGCGCTATTAAGGCGTTCGATGGCCGTCGCCGCAAGCAGGTGGTGCGCTTCTTCTCCAAGCTACCATATCGCCTGCTTTGCACCGCCACGCCGTCGCCTAACGACTTCATCGAACTCGGCACGCAATCGGAATGCCTCGGCATCATGACGCAGAGCGACATGCTCGGCTTCTTCTTCCGCGAAACCGACAACATGCGGCACACGGTTTTCAAGGAAGACGATTTCTGGAACAAGCTCAAATACTGGTTCAAGCCGCACTCCGAGCAACCGTTCTGGCGCTGGGTGTCCTCGTGGGCGCGGGCCCTGCGCAATCCGGCCGACATTGGCTTTGACGGCAGCAAGTTCACGCTGCCGCCTTTGGAGTACCAGAAGCACATTACTGAAGTGCCTTTCATTCCGGCCGGGGAAATGTTCCCCCGGCCGGCGATCTACCTTCACGAGCAGCGCGAGGAGCGCCACCGTTCACTGAATGAGCGCTGCGAGAAGGTTGCGGAGTTACTAAACCATGACCAGCCGGCGATTGCCTGGTGTCATTACAACGAGGAGAGCGACTTGCTGGCCAAGTTGCTCAAAGACTCGGTTGAAGTAGCTGGCAAGCATTCCGACGATTTCAAGGAAGCGGCTCTCAATGACTTCGCCAGGGGCAATATCCGCTGTCTCGTCTCCAAGCCCAAAATCGCCTGCTGGGGCATGAACTACCAGCACTGCGGCGACATGAGCATCTTCCCGTCATTCAGCTTCGAGCAGCACTATCAGGCCGTGCGGCGCTGCTGGCGTTTTGGCAGGTCGGGGCCTGTTGTGGTGCGCGTCGTCTCAGCGCTCGGCGAGTCGGAAGTTCTTGACGGTCTCAAGCGCAAGCAACAGCAGGCCGAGACGATGTTTGCCGCGCTCGTGAAGTACATGAATCAGGCTCTGGAAATGCACAGCGACGACGGCCACACCAAGGAACTCACGGTCCCATCATGGATCAAAGGAGAGGAAGTATGCCAGTCCGCGACAAGGTGATTAACGATTACTTCGCCGCCTACCACGCCGATTGCATGGAGGTGATGCCGGAACTACCGGAGCAATGCGTCGGCCTCTCGATCTATTCGCCGCCGTTTCCGGAGTTGTATCAATACTCCGATGATCCGCGCGACATGTGCAACTGCGTCAGCTATGACGAGGCGATGGAGCAGTACCGCTTCGTCGTCCGCGAGGTTGCGCGGCTCACAAAGGCCGGCCGCCTTAGTTGTGTCCACTGCACCGATCTAAAGCGCGGCATCATGTATCAGCACGACTTCCCCGGCGACATCATCCGCGTCCACGAAGGCGAGGGGATGCACTATTTCTGCCGCGTGGCCATCTGGAAAGACGCATGGGATTTCGCGCGGCGGACGCGAATGAAGACTCTCCAGCACAAGACGACGGTCAATGACTCCTCGTGTAGCCGTCTCGCGCCAGCTGATTACCTGCTCGTGTTCAAGAAGACTGGCAAGAACGCCGAACCGATTACCCACGTTCACGGATTCAAGACTTACGCGGGCGAAAACGCGATTCCGGCCGACCTGGTCCGCGAATTCCAGTCCTACACTGGCGATCAGCGGAAGAACGCTATGTCTCACTGGATTTACCGGCAGTATGCCTCGCCGGTATGGATGGATATTCGCCGGTCGCGCATTCTGTCTGACGAGGGCAGCAAGGGCGCCGACGAGGAGCGTCACGTTTGCCCGTTGCAACTTGATGTGATTGATCGTTGCCTCTCGCTCTGGAGTAATCCGGGCGACACGATTCTGTCGCCATTTATGGGCATCGGCAGCGAAATCTATGGCGCCATCGTGAACGGTCGCAAGGGGGTTGGCTGCGAGCTGAAGGCCAGTTACTACCGCCAAGCAGTTCGCATCCTCAACGCGGCCGCCGAAGCAGCAAAAAAAGAGTCACTAACAGAGTTGGAGAAATCAAGTGCTCTTTGAACCCTTCAAGTGGTTCCTGGCGGCCGCGTCCCTGATCGGCGTCGTCCTCAACATCCGCCGCAAGCGCGTCTGCTTTGCCGTGTGGCTATTCACGAATGCCGCCTGGACCGCCGTGGATCTCTGGCATGGTGTGTGGGCGCAGAGCGTCTTGCAGGCGGTCTATTTTGGCCTGGCTGTGTGGGGCATCATCGCCTGGAGAAAACCACGATGACCCCCCTGCCTCTGGTGCGGAGGGATTGAATTGTGAAACAGAAACCCCGCAACAATCGCCGGCGGCGCCTGAAGCGCCGCAAGAAGCACGAGCGGCGGCTGCTGGAGAAGGAAGAGGAGCGGTCGCGCAACTCCTGGCTGTGCGATTGCGGCAACTGGATCGAGGACGGCCTGCACTGTGAGATGTGCGGCCGTGAACCGCCGTGGGGCTGTCCGTGCAGCTGGTGCCAGGACCGCTACGGCGACGAGGACGGCGACTTCGACGACGGCTACCCGGATGACTTCAACGATGAGGAGTTGTACTGCGCTGCCTGCGGCAACACCGGCTGGGTTTGGGGCAGCGACGGCCTCGGCATGGAGTGCGGCGAATGCAACCACTGAGCAACCCCGAAGCGCGAGGACATCGCCAACGTGGGCAAATGCGCCTCGTGCGGGACGCGGGTATCGCCGCATTCGCTGCACTGCAAGGGGTGCGCGGGCGCACGGCGGCGTGAGACGGAGCAGGGGTGTGGGAGGGAAACGCGATGAAGGTCTACCACACACACAACGGCATATTCCGCTACATGGTGGCGGCGAAGAACCAGAAGGAGGCGGCACGGCTGCTCAACACGACCGTCGGCGGGCTGCGCCTCTGCGGAGGCGTCTACACGAAGCCGGAGGTCGTCGCCATCGCTCTGAGCGAGCCGGGTCGCGTGTTTAAGCAGGACATGAGGCAGGGTGTGTATCCGTGGATTTACGCGGACGGAGGTAAGCAATGACCACCGACGAGTTACGAGCGGCGTACCCCGACTGCCAGGAGGCCATCGCTTTCGTCGAGCGCAACTGCGTCGGGTGTTCGCTGTTCACCAGCGCCATCAGCACGGGGCGCTCACCGGCCGACGTGCTCGAATCCGTCCGCCAGTGTTGCGTGCGGCATCAGGACGACAAGGCGGCGGCGCAGACGGGAACGGCGAGTTTCCGCCGCTACGTGGCTGCGAAATTAGGGGCGTACTGATGCGCGAGAAAGAATTAATGCAGCAGGTACTCCAGCTCGCCCACCTGCGGGGTTGGCTCTGCTATCACACCCACGATTCGCGCCACTCCGCGAAGGGCTACCCGGACCTGACACTGGTCCGCGGCAAGCGGCTGGTCTTCATGGAGCTGAAGACCGATGCCGGCAAGACGACTGTTGAGCAAGATGATTGGATCGACTGCCTCCGTGCCGCCGGGCAGGAAGTGTATCTGCTGAGGCCGAGCCAGTGGAGTGATATCGAACGTATCTTGGAGTGAAAATGACTACCACAAAGCCGCTGCCGATCTCCAGAAAATATCGCAAACCGCGCACGGTGCGATTCTGGGGCGGCGACTACACGATTACGCCGGTTGTCTGCGAAGAGTGTCACGGCGACGGCAAACTGCTCTTGCAGTTCCAGCCGCTAAACACGCGGCCTAACTACTACATCATTCGCGTCGATTCTGCATTCTTCTCCGACCCGGATGACCCGGACGGCTATGAGAAAATCGACGAAGTGATCGACCTGCTCATTGAGGAGTTTTCCGAGAAGGAGCGCGAGCGTGAATACCTCGCCGATGATCTGCGCGCCCAGGGGATCGAACCGGATGACGACAATACCGACCTGGCCGGCAACGAAGATCGGCTCGGCTGGCCGGTGTTGAGTCTCGATAGTGGATATGGATGGAACATTCTGGAGTGAACAAGATGCCTGAGACTTCGATTGAGTGGACCGATTACTCGTTCAATCCGTGGACCGGCTGCACCAAAGTCAGTGACGGGTGCAAAAACTGTTACGCGGAGCCGATTGCCAACCGCTTCGCGCTCGGCTCATGGGGGCCGCAAGGTAAACGTCAGTTGAAGGGCGACGCCTACTGGAAACAGCCGCTCGCTTGGAACCGCAAGGCCACCAAGGAGGGGCGGCGCCTCCGCGTCTTCTGCGCGAGCATGGCGGACGTGTTCGAGGACCGTCCGGAACTGGAAATGTCACGCCAGCGGTTGTGGGATTTGATCGAGCAAACCCAACAACTCGACTGGCTGTTGCTCACCAAGCGCCCTGAGAATTTCGCTCAGATGATCCCGTGGCCAAAAGTGCCGAGCCGCAAATGGCCCAACGTCTGGCTTGGGGTCAGTGTCGAAAACCAGCGATACGCCGACGAACGGATTCCGCTATTGCTTCAGACGCCGGCGGCGGTGCGGTTTATCAGCGCAGAGCCGCTGCTGGGGCCGGTAGACCTTTGCCTTGACCACGAATGCGGTGACCCGCCACACCATCGCTGCCCACTTATCCCCGATTGGGTAATTGTCGGCGGTGAGTCCGGCCCCGGCGCGCGGCCGATGCGGGTGGAATGGGCGCGCTCGCTGGTGCGTCAGTGCAAGGTGGCGAACGTCTCCTGTTTTGTGAAGCAGCTTGGTGCGAACTACGCCGATGAAGCGAACGGCGTCTGTGGCGCGCAGACACGCTGGCCGCTGGACGTGCTGCCGTCTGGCCCGACGCGCCGGCTCCGCGATCCCAAGGGTGGCGACCCGGCAGAATGGGACGCCGATCTGCAAATCCGGGAGATGCCGCAATGATCTTCGTCGACTGGCTCAAATTCAAGCCGACGCCACGCAAACTCCGCCTCTTCGCGTGTGCCTGCGCCCACACCATCGACCTGCCCGATCCGCGCAGCCGGGCGGCGGTGGAAGTCGCTGAGCGGTTCGCGGACGGTCTGGTGACGGAGGAGGAATTAAGCCAACAACACCCTCTAGTGGGCGGCGGCGGTTGGCAGGGAAAAGACATCGCCTTTATTTGTCTCATGAGGGATAGCCAAGTTGAACTGAACTGCTGGCTCGCCAACACCCCCGCCTGCCCGCAGGAGGCGTTGGTGGAGTGCATCGGCGGGCCGTGGGTGAAGTGCAAGAAGTGTCGTGGTAGTGGTGCTCATCGCTATGCAGACTTTTCCGATGGTACAGAGAACCGGAGCGATTCGGCCCCTTGCTTCACCTGCCACGGCGTCGGCTGCGTGCCGGCGAGGGTGACGCTGTGCGGCCGGGATTGCAACCACGGTCAGGAGTACAACGTCCCCGACATGGAGGGTGATAAAACTTATCGGTACAACTGCCCTCGCTGTGCGGCGATCCTCGCCTGGAACGGCGCCCAGCAGCCGTGCGAGCGGTGTAGTGGAAAGGGCATTTATGATGTTGCTATTGGCTGGGAAGACGGAAGCGAACCATGCTCTGCCTGCGCCGGTCGCGGCCATACCACCGTCGGCACGGTGCGGCGAATGGCGGAGTCGATCTACGCGAACCGGACGTGGGCCGACCTGCCGATCCTCCGAGATGCCTTGCTCGAAGCCGGCTGCGCCAACGAAATCATCCTGCGCCACTGCTGCGAGGCGACACAGCACGCGCGCGGATGTTGGGCGATAGACGCTATTTTGGGGAAGTCATGACCCAGCAAGAAGCCTTCCTCGCCGCGATCCTCGAAGCGTCCGACGACGACACGCCGCGATTGATCTACGCCGACTGGCTAGATGAGCATGGCGACGAATCGCTTGCCTACCGCATCCGTGAAGGCTGCCGCTCGCCGAACATCTCGCATGGCTGTTGGGGGGACGCCGCAACAGGACTGATTTGCAACCCGACCGACGGCACAGGCCGCATCTGTCCGGGTTGCCAAATGCTCGCGGACGAAGGCGTGCCGCTTGCCTTTCTTGGCGAAGGGCCGGTCGGACACCCACGCTACAAGATCATGCGGGGCTTTGTTGCTGAAGTCGCCACAACAAGCGTTCTCTGGCTCGCCCACGGGCCGGCCATCGTGCGGGCTGCGCCCATCGAGCGCGTGGTGCTGAATGACAAATGGCCAAACTACAGAGAGCCGTCAGCGCAGTGGACGTGGTTTAGCTCAATTTACGCCCATGCGTCGCACTGGATTCCACCCGATTTGTTCGAGCATCTGCCGGACGAGAGCTGGGCAGATAAACGATGTACTCTGCTTCATGCTCACTACCACACCGAAGCCGCCGCCCTGGAGGCGCTGAGCGCCGCGGCGCTGCGGTGGGCGCGGCGTCCGCCGTTGCCCGGTGGCGGCGGGCGGGGGTAGGGTGGGGCCAAGGTTGACAAGGTTGACAAAACGAGCGTGGTTTGAAAAATGCCGTGGCCCTCGCAACTGACCGTCGAGAAAGTCGAAGGACTGCTCCGCAAACATCATGGCATTTACGCCGCCGTTGCCCGTAGTTGCAAGGTGACGCGGCAGGCCGTCCAGCAGTTCGTCGAGGCGCACCCGGAACTGAAGGAAGTGGTCGCCGACGCGCGCGAGGTTCCTGTTGATGATGCCGAAATCTCTCTCTTCAAGGCGGCCAAGAAGGGGTCTGCCTGGGCCGTCCGCCTGCTCCTGATAACGCGCGGCAAATCGCGCGGCTACGTCGAAAAGGCCGAGTTGGACCTGAGCAAGTTGAGCGACGATGAGGTTGAGCAATTCCATAAGCTGTTCTCGAAAGCGGCTGGCGGCGCAGCTTGATTGGGAAATCGGGCGCCGTCGCCAGAAGACAATCGTCAAGAAAGACTATTCCCGCGATCCTGCCGGTTATGCGCGTGACGTGCTCAAGATGGAGCCGTGGTCCACGCAAGTCAAGATCATGGAAGCACTGTGTCATCCGCCTTATATGATTACCGCCCCCAGCGCGAATAATCAGGGGAAGACGTGTTGCGCCGCCATGATCGTCAACTGGTTTTACGACTCCTTCCCCGAAAACTCCGGCGCTATCACCACGGCCCCCTCTGCTGAACACATCACAAACGTTTTGTGGGGCGAAGTGCGCACGCAGCGGGCGCGCGCCGGGCTAGCCGGCTTCGAGACACGCGCCGCTGCTCCGCTTCTGCAAACGTCGCCGACCCACTACGCGAAAGGCATCGCCACCGACCGCGGCGAGCGCTTGAAGGGCCGCCACTTGGAATACATGCTGTTCATCATCGACGAGGCGGTCGGCGTCAAGGCATGGGTGTACGACGCGATCCGCACGATGTTTCAGAGCAACGGCAAGCACTTCTGGCTGCTCATTGGCAATCCAAACGACCCATCCTCCACGATGTACGCGGAAGAGTTGAAGACCGACCTGCGCGGCAACCCGCTCTGGCGGGCCATTAGCATTTCGGCCGTGGATCACCCAAACGTGATTGCCGGGCTGAAGAATCGCGGGCGGGAGTTGCGCGGCGAAGAGTCGTGGCCGCTGCCGATCCCCGGCGCCGTGACCCTGGAGCAATTCGAGAGCTGGATCGCGTCCGGGGCCGACCGCATTCCCACCGCGGAGCATGACGCGACCGATCTTCAGTGGCCGCCGGAGTGGTACAGGAGAAAATACGAGCCGGAATCCGAACCGACTTGGTATCGCCCCGGCATGGAGTTGGAGGCGGCCGGCCTGGGGCGCTGGCCCACCGCAGGCACGAACGGCGTCTGGAGTGAAGCGGCCTGGCGTGCGGCAACCGTGCCATGCTGGGAATGTAATTCCCAAAAGCCACTGGAGCAATGTAAACAATGCTGGGCACGCGCCCTTAATCAACTCCCCGAAATCGGCTGCGACGTGGCGCACTTCGGCCAGGACAAGACGGCCATCGTCGTACGCATCGGGCCCTGCGTCGTCCACTACGAGGAGCATCAGGGTTGGGACGGGCCGCGCGTCGTCGGCAGACTCAAGGAACTGGCGATCCAGTGGGCGGCGTGGGCCAATGAGAACCGCATACCGCAACTGCCGCCGATCAAGGTCAACCAGATTCGCGTCAAGGTGGAAGCGGACGGCATGGGGCACATGGGCGTCGTGGATTGGGCCAATCCCTGCTGGCGCGACGACTTCAACTTCCTGCCCATCTCCGCGGGCGGCGGCGCCGTCGATGACGAGCGCTATGTGAATCGCCGCTCGGAAATGTGGTTCGAGGGTGTCACGCGGGCGCGGACGAATAGAATGGACCTGTCGCGCCTGCCGAAGAAGGTGTTAGAGAAGCTGCGCTTGCAGGCGATGGCGCCGCTGTGGGGCTTCGTCGGGGCGCGAAGAAAGGTCGAGCCGAAGGACGCGATGAAGGTGCGGCTGCCGAGCTTGGGATCACCAGACGGTCTTGATGCCCTCAACGTCTGCTTTGCGCCGACGACGGACGCGGGGCCGAAATATATCCAGCCGCAGGAAGGGCCGAAGACGCCGGCGGCCGAGCGGCGCGGACTATATGGGAGAGGGCGATGAGCGAACGCAAAGAGCGGTGTGAGACGTGCCGGTTCTGGGACGGGCCGATAAGGAAACGTCCTTTACAAGAGACAGAGTGTAATGACCCGGAAGTGATCGAGGCCAGCCGGGAACTTGCTAACACAGGAAGGTGTCATCGAATGCCGCCACAGTTGATACTGTTTCCTGAAGAAGAATGCGCCGATTTCTTTTTCCCTAGCACATCGAAAACTGACTGGTGCGGTGAGTGGCAACCCAAGGAGCAAGAACAAGTCCTGATAGATCGAACAGACCTGTCGGTGCGGACCTTCAAAATTTTGTGGAATCATCACATAAAAACACTCCAGCACCTTGCCGACTATACGTCCGACGAGATACTGGCGCTCCGCAATGTTGGGAAAATAACATTGAATGAACTTCGCATGTATCTCGAAGTGCGCGGACTGAAATTCCGTAGCGAATGACGACACGCAGAGCAGCCAAATCATGAACCACGCCGCCGCACTCGCCGACGCCCTCACGCGCCCTCTCGATGCGGGCGAGTTGGGTGTGTTGGCTGACATGGCCGAAGAGCACGCGCCCGAACGCTTCGAGGACGTGATGCGCCGCTGGATTTGTGCCGTGCCGGACGACGATGGGCCGCGGCTGCGGCTGGCGGATTGGTGGACGGCGCAGGGACGGGCGGCGAAGACGGAGTTGGAACAGCGCTCGCCGAAAGAGTTTCTTGAGCGTCGTCCGGACGGAGCGTGGGCAACGCCGCGGCTTGATGAGCTGCGCCAATGTGCCGCCCTGGTCGAGCGCGGCGAGTTCGTGCGCGTGCAGTGCGAGTTAGCGAAATACAAGGTTGCGCGGTGTCCCAACAGAAAACGATCCAAGAGTTTGCCGGACACGCTTTACGGCTTGCCGGTTATTGTGGATGGGTCGGAGTGCGGTAAGTGTCGCTGGTGCATACTGCACCGCCGCGAGACGGAGTTGCTGAAAGGCAATAACCCTTGGGATTGGATGGGTGACGCGATCCGCACCGCCACTCCAGACGGCTTGCCGTGGGACGACCGTGTTGTCTTCCGCCGCGGCTTCGTCGAATCCCTGACCGCGACCGCTGCCGACTGGCTTCAGTATGCCGACGCCATCCTGTGCCGCGAGCCGGTGCGGAGGGTGCGGTTGACGACGATGCCAAAAGGAGACAGCTTCGCAACACGCTGTCACGACGCGGGAGTAGATTTTGTAGCAAATGGCGGCCAAGTCTTTTCGGCAAGGGGCGCTGCAAAGATCGTCCTTGAAAAGACGTGGTCCGGCATTGAATTCGAGTTGCCGCGCGTGACCGCCCAGATAAGCCACGCAGCCGGCATGACTTTTTCACCGACGGTTGATTGGTGGGCGGAGTTGCCGCTGCCGCTCGACGAATCCGGTCGAAGCTAATCTGATGGGCGCATAAACCTGACCACCTTTCTCGTTCCAGCCCCGCATCCGTTACCCTCATCGGGTTATGGGCGCGGAACCTCAATCCCTCGGCGACTGGATACGGACCTACGGCGGTCTGGGACTGCCCCACGCCCTCACCTTCGCGGGCCTCTTCCGCACCGGCTACAAGACCTACTTCGGCCAGTACGACGAAGCCCGGCGCATCGGCTGGGAATTCTCGCAGGCCATGCGCCGCGACTGCTTCCTCATGTCGCTCATCGACGAGCGCAAGGAAAACGTCGGCGCCCTCAACTGGCATCTCGAAGTAGAGGACGCCAACGACCCCCTTCAGCGCGAAGTACGCGACCATCTCGACGCCACGATCCGCAGCGTCCTCGATCACCGTCGCATCTTCTGGGAGCTGCTTGATGCGCTCTGGTACGGGCGCATGGGCGTGCAATTCAAGTACGACTGGATTTGGCGCAGCGGCATCAAGACGCTGACCGTGCGCGAGTTCGATCCGGTCAACGGCGACTCGCTGCGCTTCCAGTTCGATGGCACGCCGTATGTCACCGTGTACGCAGGCCAGGCGATACCCGGCAGTGCCGAGTTGGTGAGTACGCCACAGGGCGGCCGCGGCGTGCTGCTACGTGGCTCGTGGCGACAGCGGTTCACGATTCACAAGCACGAGGTCTTCGCGGGCGATTTCCTCGACATCGAGAAAGCGGAGGCGATCCACGGCCTCGGCATCCGCGACGTGGTGGCGTGGACGGTCTTCATGCACCAGGAATGGCTGGCGAAGGTCAGCGACTTCCTGGATCGCGTGGGCCTGGGGATCACGGTGTTCTACTACGAGGAGGGCAACGCGACGGCGCAGGCCGAAGCCGAGAAAGCCGCCCGCCAGGAGACGGGCAAGGTCAACATCGTCCTGCCGATGGCGAAGGGTGGGCGCAAGACGACTGGTGTTGAGCGCGTCGAAGTGCCGGTCAGCGGCAGCGAAGTCCTGCTCAAGATGGTCGAGGCGCTGGAATTGAAGCTCGAGCGCTACATCGTGGGACAGGATTCGTCCAGCCGGTCCAGTAGCGGCGACGGTCTGGGTAACGAAGCGAGCGCGGAGTTCAAGCAATCGACGCAGGAGAAACGCACGGCCCGCGACGCCGACCGTCTCGAAGAATCCCTGACCGGCAACTGCTATCACCCCGGCCTCGTCTGGATGATGCAGCGCTGGACGTTCCCGACGACCGTTCCGGAGCAGGGCGGTTTCCGCGTGCGCTTCAAGTTCGACGTGACGACGACCGCCAGCGAGAAGCGGCTGAATGGCGCCAAGACCGCCTGGGAGATGGGCGCGACGATCAAGGAAGCCGAAGTGCTGGAGTTCGCGGGGCTATCGCAACCCACCGACAACGACAAGGTACTGAAGGGCAAGGAACAGACGCCCGCCATGCCGCCAGGGGCGGGACCGCACGGCGCTAATGGCAACGGCAAGCCGGACAAGCCGCCATTTGGCAAGAACGGCGACGGCGAAGAGGACGAGTCGGAGGACACGTCGCGCGAGACGGGCAAGCCGCTGCGCTTCTATCGCGGCGGCGATTGGGCGGAGGTGGGAGGCGCCGCCATCCGATACGCGAAGGACGACGAGGGGCGAGAGTATCGGGATGAGGGGCCGCTGGCGCAGTACGCCAAGGACGCCGCCGGCCACGAGCATGCGCCCGCCGGCAGCGGCAAGGGCGGGCAGTTCGTTGGACAGGGTGAGGCCAAATCGCCCTCGCACGATGCCCTGGCCAGTTGGCGAAAACTTCCCAAGCCGGAACGCAAGGCGCAGCGCCGCGCCGTCGCCCGGCAATTGGCGGCGACGGCAGTCGGCAACGCGCTGGCGACCGTGCGGAAGAAACGCAGCGCCGCCATTGACGCACTCGCCGACGCAGGAGGCGTCCCGGTCGAAAAGGCGGAGCGGCTGATCGACCGCGGCCTTGACCAGTTGGAAAAAAACCAAACGTATTCCGCGCAGGATTTTCTGCATCACGAAATGGGGCAGGTGGAAGACCATGAAGACGTTCAGCGCATCGCCGAAGAGTTGAGCGACTACGAAAAAGTGGATGATGCCGACCTGGAAAACGCTTTCGAGGACGCGGTAGTCGAGCCGCTTACGGAGCGCTGGGAAGAGCGCTTCGATCAAAAGCGCGGCACCGGCGCTGAGACGGGCGAAGCGTATCAGCAATACGTGCGCGATCGGAAGGCGGGGGCGGAGGCACTGCGCCTGAAGATTCACGCGGCGCTGAAGACGGCGCTGTTGCCGGAGCAAGAATCCAAAGCGTCACTGACGTTCGCCGCCGATGCTTCCATTGCCTATGAGAAGGACGCGGAAGGCCACGAGCACAAGGGCAAGGGGCCAGGCGGCGGACAATTCACCAACCAAGGCGGCGGCCAGTCCGCACCACAAACTACGCCAAGCAAATCACCGGCATCTTCCGGCACACCGCCGTCCGAGGCGCCATCCAAGCAGCATGTCCACAAGGCCGCTAACCTGATCGCGGCATTCGGTAACGCCCTCAAAGGGGCGCCGAAGAAAATCCAGGACAAGGCTGAGCACGGTTATGTCCAGGCCCGCGCTACCGTCGAAGCGTCGATGGAACACGTCTTGAAAAAGGCACTGCCTGAAGACGTTGCGGCAGAAACAAAAGACGCCGTGCTGACGGTGGTGCTATCGCACATCCAGGAGTCGGTGCTGGGTTCGGCCCTGTCCGATGCGCCACAGGCGACGCCAACGAACTGGTCGCATGATCTGCTCGGGCGCGTTGGACCATTCGTGGTGGTGCGGGCCGCGTTCTCGCTGTGCCACAAATTCAAGACCGCCTTGTGTTCCAAATTAGCCAAGGCGCTGCCGTAGGGAGGAGCTATGCCCGGCAAGATCGATGTGGAGATGATCGCCGACGCTACCGAGGAGACGGTGCGCAGTCTGCTACGTCAGGCTGGCGTGAGTGAGGAAGGGTTCGATGCAGCGGCCATGCGCGCGAAGATGACGGAGCAACTCAACGGTATCGCAGCAGTAGATAAGGCGCGAAGACAGGCGCCGGTACAGTACGCAACCCAGCACGCCCCGGCTGGTGGTATCGTGATCGCGGACAAGTCCTTTACAGGGGGCGAGTTCATCCCCGGCGATGTGGCCGCGCAAGCGACGCCGGAGCAAAAGGCTCAGTTGGTGACCAAGGAAAAGAAGACGAAAAAGAAGAAGGAAGAAGAGGAGGACAAACCCGAAGAGTGGGACGGCACGATTGACGAAGACAACATCAGTCGGGAGGCAACAGAGGATAGCAATATCGCCGAATGGAATTCGACAACTGATGACACGAATTATCCGCAGATCATTTCTTTGGTTTCGGCTGATTACGTGCCGTTTCCGGAACAAGACGATCCCGACGTGGTGACAATTTTCCGTTGGGTTTCGCGTGACGGTGACACCGGCGATTTAGGAGATCAGGGTGACTGGACAGCTGACGAAAATGAAGCTCGCTCGGCGGGTCGAAGGTATGCGGAAGAACACGACGAGCCAAAGGTTGAGTCAGAACCGGAGGAAGAGGAGGAGTCGGACGGAGAAGAAGAGGACGAAGAGGAGTACCCCGACGAAGCTGAGGAAGAGGAATCAACTTCCGACCCGCCGCCAAAGTTCGACAAGCAACTAAAGGCTGACAAGAGCCACGCGAAGGTTGTCTTGCAGGCCGACGAGGAAGAGGCCACGGCGTTCCTGACGAAACTCTTCCCACAAGCTGCCGACGTGCGCGAGGAGTTGGCATCGGCCGTCGGCGCCCCCGACGATGCCGTGGTGAAGGTGACCCACGTCGGCCCTTACAAAAAACTGTTCAGTGACGACACACCGTCGCCAGGCGCCGTCGGCATGCGTATCTGGGTGGATCACCCCAAGCTCGGGCGCGTGTCGCGCTTCGTCGGCATCGACGGCCAGGGGCGTAAGTTCATCAAGAACGAAATCCTCGAAGTGAAGCCGAAGTATCAGCGTGAGGGATTGGGGTTGTCAATCTTCGCCAAACAGGTGGCGAGCGCGTCGGAAGCCGGCGTGGAATATATCGAGACACACGCCGCCGGCAGCAAATCCGGCACGATGAACGGCTACTACACCTGGCCGCGCTTCGGCTACGACGAGAGCCTGAAGAAGCTGGGGCGGCGCAAGCCCAATCTCGTTGAACGTATCGAGTCGAAGTTTCCCGACGCCAAGTCGATACGCGACGTGATGCGCACCCCGGAAGGCCGCGACTGGTGGAAGGAGAACGGTAGCGACCTGCACCACGCGAAATTCGACCTGCGAGAAAATAGCTGGTCGATGTACCTTTTGAACGAGTACGTCAAGGAGCGGTCCGCGAAGGAGGGCAAAGGCAATGGCTGACGATATTCAACTCAGCGAAGAAGAAGAAGCGGCGATTGACGCCGTATGGGAGCGCGTGCCGCCCAAGCAGGCCAAGGAAACAGCGAGCAAAAATCCGGTTGGCGAGAAAGAGGCGAAGATCTCCTCTGGCGGTCCGCCGGCACGCGACCAGAAGGAGTCCTGACCAATGCCGCTCACACCCGGCGCTTCCGAAGCCACAAAAAAGCACAACATCGAGGAGATGGTCAAGGCCGGCCATCCCGTCAAGCAGGCCGTCGCCGCGGCGCTGCACAACGCCGACAAGTACGCCGATGACGAGATTC
>Ga0070741_10003192_pt1 | contig 41371 bp, 29 predicted proteins | sample Coa_R1_4_FD_66440 | JGI IMG/M metagenome (GOLD analysis project Ga0070741, IMG submission 66440) | Surface soil microbial communities from Centralia Pennsylvania, which are recovering from an underground coalmine fire - Coalmine... | ecosystem: Environmental > Terrestrial > Soil > Unclassified ... | reverse complement strand
GCCAGGACCCACGGGCGCAACGGGAGCGACCGGCGCCACCGGACCAGCTGGCGCAACCGGCCCGACCGGCGCACCGAGTTCGGTCGCCGGCCCCACCGGCCCGACGGGCGCCACGGGTGCGGCGGGACCGACCGGCGCGACCGGCGCAGCCAGTTCAGTGGCGGGTCCCACAGGGCCGACAGGTGCGACGGGCGCGACGGGCGCTACCGGTGCGGCGAGCACGGTTGCGGGTCCCCCGGGTCCTCCCGGTCCAACCGGAGCGACGGGTCCTGCGGGCACTCCCGGCTTCTTCTTCAACAGCGTGATCAGCTCAGGCAACGTCAGTGGACAGACCGGCAACACCTACTATGTGACGTCGGGCGGAGCATCACAGACCGAAGTAAACGGAATCTTCATCGCTCCCGCGGACTGCAATTCGGTCACCTTGCGCGTCGTCGCTCAAGCGGCCCAAACGTTCACTTACACGTTCACCGTGCGGCACTACAGCTCGGCGTCGTTCAATTCACCGAGTACGGCGACTACCGTTGCCAGCTGCTCGATTGGACCTTCCGCTCAAGCGTGTACCGCGACCGGCTCGACGACCTATACCGCCGGCGATGGCTTTGCGACGCAGTTGGTCGGAAATGCCACATCGGCCTTCAACACGGGCGTCGCAATCAACGTGTATTGCAAGTGATGGGCGAAGGAACAGAGTGAAGGAAGAACGGGACGGAGCGATTCGCGCTGCGAGCCGACAATCGCTTCGTCCCACTTGCGATTCCTCGCGTTCGCGTTGCCGTCAACTCGGCGAACTGAACGAGTTGCTTCAGATCAGCCTCCCAGAATCCGACGAAAAGAATTCCCAACAGCTAGGGAACCTCTGAATAAGTCAGCATAGGCGTCACCGAACTGTCTGCTCGCAGATCAAGGCGCGCCGCGAAGGCAGACTGGCCGTCTGTAGACACGGCGCAACGCTGAGATGCAGACAGTTCGGCTCCAACATTCTGATTTCAAATGCCGGGGTGCTGACTTATTCAGAGGTTCCTTAAGCGAAATATTATATTGGCTTCAAAGTAGCGACGTCCTTCAGTGATTGTTAGTCATTCCAGGGCTGCCAGTGAATGCTACTAAGCCTGTTCGCTTTGAAACACAGGGTAACGCTGTCTTGCTTACTATCGTTGACGTACTCCACGCATCCGTCTCGCGCGATTCCGCTTCCCCCCAATACCTCTGCAACTTTATCTGTCGTTACACCAATTCGTAGTCCATTGGCGACCGTCCACATTGGTCCAGTGATCGATACACTGAGTATGGCTGGTGGTTGTTGGTAGGGGTTCTGGATGGGCTTTCCCGGGGGATATTCGAGGGTATACCAAAGTTCAATATCCAACCCGTCGAAATGCAAGGTTCGTTGGTCGACGACGACGTCATTGGATGTTTCGCGCCTTTCCCTCTCCTCCTTTACGAACGGCTTGCCACCACACGAGATTGGCAGATTGCATTCTTTCAGGGTGGCTTCTGCACCATGTGAAGCAAATTCATCTGCTCGTTGCTTGGTGAGGTTAGCTGCGCTTTGTGGATACGCGCTCGATGCTGAGAGCACGGCAACAAATGCCGTCAATAAGTAGATGCTCAGGTTTCGCATTCGTGATGCCTAGGGTTAGTTTAGCGGCCGTTGCGGCCGCGACGCGCTCGATAGTAGCGCAAACCACCCTTAGGAGATGATTGCGAGCGGCTGCTTTTGGAGAACGATATTCGCGAGGCCGAGGCAATCGCCTCGGACCACAGCTTAAACGACAAATGGACGCGCAAATAAGCCACGCCTGAACGATGGCCGTATTCGCCCTTCCAGGCTGAGCTGGAGAAGGCCGTCACTGCGAGCCGGACGGACTCGGGTCCGCAACGGCCGGTGGATCGCAGGCATCCGTTCTGAACCATACGCGATCGCCAATCTTGAGGCGGTCAACGGCAGGCAGCGGCAATGTCTTGTAGCGCCAGTATCTGCCCGTGGAATAGGAGATCTCGGCGAACAGTTGTCTGCTCCTTTCCTCTTGCGACAGGCGCGCGACGCACGCGCGCTCGTCGCTGTCGTCCAGCTGCGAGGCAAGGGCAATCAATCGAATCCGACCTTCGCGCCAGCGTTCTCCGGGACTGCCCGGAGCCGCACAAGCGGCCAACACGAGTAGGCCCAGGAAGAGATAAGGATGACGAGGCATGGGTTTCTCTAGCAAGTTCGATCAATGCGCCTCTCGGGCGTCGGCCTTGATGAGCTGCGCCGTGTTTGCTTTGCCGGACGGCGCCGCTTCACCCGATGCGTCTGCGTCGCGATGCCACCAGCCTCCACCCAGCGCCTGGTACAACGCTGCGGTGTCGGAGTAGCGATTGGCTTCGGCCTGTGTGCGGGCAATGACCGCCTGCTGATACGCCTGATCTGCGGCGAGCAGCGAAAGATAGCTGACGTCGCCGAGCTCGAATTGGCGCCGCGCAATGTCGACGCTGCGTTGCGTACTGCGCTCCGCGTCGACCGCTGCGCGCAGACTCTCGGCATCCCACTGCAATGCCTGCAACGTATCGGCGACGTTTTGAAATGCCGCGACGACGACGGCGCGGTACTGCGCCGCGGTCTGATCCAATGCGGCTTCGGCGGCGCGTTTGCGATGCAGCAACGTTCCGCCTTCGAAAACCGGTTGCGTGATGTTGCCCGCGATGCTCCAAAACCCGGTGCCTGACGTGAACAGATCGGACAGGTGCGCGGCCGTGCTGCCCGCATTCGCGTCGAGCGAGAACTGCGGCAGCATGTTCGCGATCGCCACGCCCACTTGCGCGCTGGCGGCATGCAGGTCCGCTTCGGCGGCGCGCACGTCGGGCCGCTGCTCGACCAGCTTCGACGGCAAGCTGAGCGGCACGTCGCCAGGCAATTTCAACGCGGCAAGTGTGAATGCGGGCGGAGCATGTTCGCCCGGCAGGCGCCCGCCGAGTGCGATCAGCACGTCGTCCTGCACCGCCAGTTGTTTGCGCAAGGCTGGCAGTTGCGTCTGTGTTTGCGCGAGCGAGGCCTGCTGCGCGACAACGGCTGCCTCGGCGATCTCGCCCAGCGCGAGCTGTTTTTGCATGATCGCCAACTGGTCGGTTTGCAAGGCGATCACGCGTTCGAGTGCGGTGATCTGATCTCGCAGCGAGCCAGCCTGCACCGCGGCGGTGACGATGTTCGTTGCCAGCGTCACGTACGCGGCTTCGAGCTGGAAGCGCTGCGCTTCGGCTTGCGCCTCGAGCGACTCGACTTGCCGCCGGTTGGCGCCGAACACATCGGGCACGAACGACACCGCCACTTGCGCGGTATGCAAGCTGTACAGATACGCGCCCGACGAGGGCACCGACGCCAGCGACGCGGCCGTCTTCGCGCGCGAGGGACTGTAGTTCGCGCTCACGCTCGGAAAAAACGCGCCTTGCTGTGCGTAGACCAGTTCATGCGCCGCGCGCAGGGAGGCTTGCGCCGCCTGCAGATTGGGATTGGCCTTGAGCGCCTGCTCGACCAGGTCGTCGAGTTCAAGTGATTGGAACAGCGTCCACCACTGCGCGGGTATGTCGAGCGCTTCTACGATGCGTTGCGCTTCGCCGCCCGGCACGTCCGCGGAGGCGGTTTGCGGCGCCAGCGGCTCGGACGTGTAGCGTGTAGCGTCCGGAGCGGCTGGGCGGACGAAATCCGGACCGACCGTGCAGCTTTGCAGCAACAGGGCGGCGCATGCGATCGGCAATCGGTAAGGACCAATGCGCGCCATGGGTCAGGCTCCGGCGGGTGCCGGCTGCGTCCGGATCGTCTCGCGGCCGCGCGGAGAGAATTGACCGATCAGCACGGGCAGCACGAACAGGATCAGCGCCGGCGCGAGCAGGATGCCGCCGACCACGACCAGCGCGAGCGGCTTCTGCACTTGGGAACCGATGCCGGTCGAAAACGCCGCCGGAACCAGGCCGACGCAGGCGACGATGCAGGTCAGCATCACCGGACGCATTTGCACCGTACACGTGCGGTACATCGCATTGAGCCGGCCGAGATCGGTGCTGACGCGCTGGTTGTAGTAGGCCAGCACCAGAATGCCGTCCATGGTCGCGATGCCGAACAGCGCAATGAAGCCAATCGCCGCCGATACGCTGAACGGCGTGCCGGTCACGAACAAGGCGAACACGCCGCCGATCAGCGCCATCGGAATGACACTGAGCACGAGCAGCACGTCGATGACCGAGCCGAAACTGATATAGAGGAGGATGCAGATCAGCAACAGGCTGATCGGCACCGAGATCTCGAGCCGATGCAGCGCATCCTGCAGATTGCCGAACTCGCCGACCCATTCGAGCCGATAACCGGCCGGTAGCTGCACGCGGTCGGCGATGCGCTGCTGCGCTTCGAGCACGGCCGTACCGAGGTCACGTCCGCGCACGCTGAATTTGATCGGGATATAGCGCGCCTGCTGTTCGCGGTAAATGAACGACGCGCCTGAGACGAGTTCGATCTTCGCGACATCGGCGAGAGGAATCTGCACCACACCGCCGCCGCTCGGATTCGGCGCGCCGATCGTAATGCGACGGATCGCATCCAGGCTTTGCCGGTATTCGGGCGCCAGTCGCACGACGATCGGAAAATGGCGATCACTGCCTTCTTCGAACACGTCCCCGGCGGATTGGCCGCCGATCGCCGCTTGTACCGTGGCGTTGATGTCTCCGGGGGCGAGGCCGTAACGTGCTGCGCGCGTGCGGTCGATGTCTATTTTGATGGTCGGCTGGCCTAGCGAGCGGAAAACGGCGAGGTCGGTGACGCCGGGCACCTCGGCCAGTACGTCCTTGATCTTGTTCGCCGTCTTCTCGAGCGCGCCGAGATCGTTGCCGATCAGCTTGATCGAATTCTCGCCTTTCACGCCGGAAGCCGCCTCTTCGACGTTGTCCTGGATGTATTGCGAGAAATTGAACTCGACGCCGGGATAGCGACTTTCCAGCGCCTTGGTCATCGCGTCGGTGAGTTGCTCCTTGCTCACGCCGGCGGGCCACGCGTCGGCGGGCTTCAGCGGCGCAAAAAACTCGGCGTTGAAAAAACCGGTCGCATCCGTGCCGTCGTCCGGCCGGCCGTGCTGGGAGATCACGGTCTGGACTTCGGGGAATCCCGCGATGATCTTGCGCATGCCGTTGACGTAGCCGTTGCCTTCCTCGAGTGAAATCGATTGCGGCAGCGTGGCGCGAATCCACAAATTGCCTTCCTCGAGTTTCGGCAGGAATTCCATGCCGAGTCGGCTCGCGACCACACCGGCGAGCAGCACCAGCACCGCGGCGCAGCCGAGCGTGAGAATGCGGTTCGCCAGCGCGAATTCGAGGATGGGCGTGTTCATGCGCCGGATCCAGCGCAGCAGCGCAGTTTCGGTTTCCTTGAGGTCGCCCTTGAACAGGTAGGCGCTCAGCGCGGGGGCGATCGTGAACGTCGCGATCAAGCCGCCGCTGATCGCATACGCGTACGTCTTGGCCATCGGCCCGAAAATGTGGCCCTCGATCCCGGACAACGTGAACAGCGGCATGAATCCCGCGATGATGATCGCCGCGGAAAACAGGATCGGACGCGTGACCTCGGTCGCCGACTGCGCGATCAGCGCGAAGCGTCCGGTCAAGCCGTAGTGCGGGCGTGCATGCTCGATCGAGCTGAATGCATCCCGGTGCGCTTCCTTGCCTTCCGACAAGTGCCGAAAAATGTTTTCGACGATGATCACGGTGGCGTCGACGATCAGGCCGAAGTCGATCGCGCCGAGCGACAGCAGATTCGCCGATTCGCCGCGCCACACCATCAGCGTGATGGCGAAGGCGAGCGCGAACGGGATCGTGGCAGCGACGATCAGCGCGCTGCGCAAATTGCCGAGGAACGCCCACTGCAGCACGAAGATCAGCACGATGCCGAACAGCATGTTGTGCAGCACCGTGTGCGTCGTCGTGGCGATCAAATCGCTGCGGTCGTAGATGCGTTCGAGGTGCACGCCCGGCGGCAGGATGCCCGAGGCGTTGATGCGCTCCACTTCCGCCTTGACGCGCTCGATCGTCGGCGTGCTTTGCTCGCCGCGGCGCATCAGCACCGTGCCTTGAACGATGTCGTCGGCGTCATCTTGCCCCGCGATGCCGAGCCGCGGCTGATGACCGACGGTCACCTCCGCGATGTCGCTCAGCAGCACCGGTGCGCCGCCGCTGCCCGGGGACAGCATCGTGTTGCGCAGATCGTCCATCGACTTGATCGCGCCGACGCCGCGCACGACGGCGGACTGCGGCCCGATGTTCACCGTCTGGCCGCCGACGTTGACGTTGCTGTTGTTCAACGCCTGCAGCACCTGCGCCAGCGTCAAGCCGTCGTGAACGAGGCGCTTCTGGTCGACCGTGACGTCGTACGTCTTGGTCTTGCCGCCCCAGCCGGTGACGTCGATCACGCCGGGGACGGCCTTGAAACGTCGTTCGAGAATCCAGTCCTGCAACGTCTTCAAGTCCATCACCGAATAGCCGGGTGGACCCACGATGCGATAGCGGTAGATTTCACCGATCGGACTGACCGGCGAAATCTGTGGCTGCGCGCCATTCGGCAGCGGGCCGAGCTGCGACAGCCGGTTGATCACCCATTGCTCGGCCTGTTCATACGTGAAGTCGTACGTGAACTGGACCTTGACGTCGGACAAGCCGAACAGCGAAATCGTACGCACCGTGGTGACGTGAAATGCCCGCCATCTGGATTTCGATCGGAATCGTGACGTAGCGTTCGATCTCTTCGGCCGACTGGCCGCTCGACTGCGTCACGATGTCGACCAGCGGCGGCACCGGATCCGGATAGGCTTCGATGTTGAGCTGGAGGTAGCTCACGACACCGGCCGCAAGCACGAACGCGGCGATCACGAGCACGAGCAGCCGGCGCCGCAGCGCGAACTCGATGATGCGATTCATGAGCCGGCGTCCGTCGCCCGGTCGATGAACAAGGTGCCCGACGAGACGATCTTGTCGCCGGCGGCGACGCCTTCGATGACCTCGATCATGTCACCGTGGCTGCGGCCGGTGCGGATCTGCTTCTGTGCGATGCTGCCGTCGCTGCGCACGACATAGACGCGCGCCTGATCGCCTTCGTAGACCACGGCCGTTTTCGGCACGGCAGCCGACGTGCTCGCGTCGCCGTCGCCAATGTCGACGTCGGCGAACATCATCGGTTTCAACAGTCCGTCGCGATTGTCCAATTCGGCCCGCACTGGCAGCCGATGCGTGGACGCGTCCACTGCCGGCGCGACCCACGAAATGGTCGCCTTGAACGTGCGTTGCGGATCGGCGAGCACATGTACTTCGACCGGCAGGCCGACGCGCATCAGCGGCGCCTGGGCTTCGCGAACGTTCGCGACGAGCCACACCGTCGAGAGATTACCGATCGAGTAGACCGGCGTCGCGGCACCGGCGACGATGTATTGCCCGAGACCGACTTGGCGCTGCGTCACCGTACCGGCGATGGGGGCGAGCACGAGCGCCTCGGCCGTCCGGTGCGGCTGCGGCGCCGCCGTCTCGAGTGCGTCGATCTCCGCATCGGTCTTGCCGAGGATGTGCAAGCGGTTGCGTGCGGCTTGCAGCGCGTTCCGCGCCGCGCTCAAGTCGGCTTGTGCCTGCAACCAGTCTTTTTGCGCAGCGGCCTTGGCGTCGTAGAGCGCGTGCTGGCGCTTTTCGTTGGCGATCGCGAGTGTCAGTTGCGCGCGCGCCGTCGCCACATCGCTTTGTCCTTGCGCGAACTCGCTTGCCTCGACCGCCATCAGCGGCGCGCCTTGTTTGACGACGTCCCCCGGCTTCGCGATCAGTCTCGTCACACGGCCCGAATAGGGCGAGAACACGGGCGTGGTCGTGTCGTCGTTGTACGCGATGCTGCCGTCGGTGAATTGCTCCGTCTGGAACGTTTCCTCGATGACAGTCGCGACTTTCAGGCTCGACCATTGTTCCTTGGTCGGTCGAAAACTGTCGGCTGCCGTCTGTGGTGCCTGCTCAGGTGCGTGCGAGGCGAAACGGTTTGCGAGCCACACGCCGCCGCACGCGACGGCGACGAGCACGACGATGGCGAGCACGATCGCGATTTGCCTGCCGCGCGAGAGCGGCTTTGCGCCGGTGATCAGATAGTCCATCCGCTCCGACAGCGGTTGAACGGAGCGCGGTGGCAGCGGCGAGGGGCTCTCTGTCATGGCGTTCGACCGTTGCGCAGCGGCCCGTGGTTTCCTGCCGTGGCAGTCGGCCGGTGCACGTGCAAGAGGTTAGGTGTAGATCTCGGGTAGGCGACTCTTGTAATACGCGACGGCGATGCCGAGGACGCCGAAATCATCCAGCAGCCCGAAAAAGGGAATGTTGTCCGGAATGAAGTCGATCGGCGTCAGCAAATAGAACAGGGCTCCGAATGCGACCGCCTTTTCCAGGCGCTTGAGCTTCTTCGAGGCGATCACGAGCCACAGGTTCGCGATGCGCTGCGACCATTCGTCACCCAGTCGCTTGAACGAGAAGATCTCTGCGCGATGACTCTCGACCTCGCTCTGCTTTTTGGATTGCGTGCCGATCAGCGTGAGTCCGGTCAGCATGTCGTCCTGCGACATCTCGGTCTGCACGTCGAAATCCCCGCGCAGTCCGAGGTTTTGCAGCGCCGCGCGGTATTCGCCTGAGGGCGCCTGCAGCAGCAGGACACGCACGACCGTCGAATCCGCACGCAAGCGCCCGCTCGAAATCAACGTGTAGCAGGCGTCGCGAATCGCCGGAATGTAAACCGGTGGGACGGCACTCCGTTTCGGCTTCTTGATCCAGCGCCGAATGGTCATGCCGGACACACCGATCGTCGACGCGAGCTCCTCGGGCGACAGGTTCGCTTCGTCCAGCAGGGCTAACACTTGCGATATCAGCATTCACAAATGTTAATCCAACTGTTGAGTAGCGGCAAGCCGCTGGCTGTCTCGTTCGTAATTCCAGATCTTGACCGTACCGGCATTTCGATTGCCATCGGCCAGTGGCATCGCATCTACGACCCATCGATGTTCCATTTGCGGTTTCCTCGAACGTCGAGACCACGCAGCCTTGGCTGCGCAAGCAGATCGACTTCGCCCGAGAGAAACGCAATCCCCTCGCTAAAGTGGTGCCGGCTTCCGCCGGAGGACAATGGTTGGGTTCGGACCAAAGACGGGATGCAGCAGCGGACCTTGCACAACTCGCATCAATATGGTGTAACAGCATTGCGCAGCGGCGCGAACTCGCGCGCGAGGAGCAGGGCTGATGGCGTTTCATTTCATTTCTGGCCTGCCGCGGTCCGGGTCGACCTTGTTGGCCGCTCTACTGCGACAGAATCCGCGCTTTCATGCCGGCATGACGAGCCCCATCGGCACACTGTTCTCCGGCATGCTCAATCAATTCAGTGCTGGCAGCGAGTTTGGGCCGGTCATAGATCCGCCGATGCGCCGCCGTCTGCTGCGCAGCCTTTTCGACGCGTGGTACGCCGACTGCGCCGACAAGGCGGTCGTATTCGACACCAATCGCATGTGGTGTTCCAAGCTGCCTGCCCTGCTCGATCTCTTTCCGGACGCGAAGATCATCGCCTGTGTACGCAATGTCGCCTGGGTGATGGACAGCCTTGAGCGCCTGTACCGCGCGAATCCGTACGAGAACACGAAACTGTTCAATGACGACAGCGAACGCAATACGGTCTACAGCCGCGTCGATACGCTGGCGCAGCGCAACCGGCTGGTCGGTTTCGCTTGGTCGGCGTTGAAAGAGGCGTACTATGGCGCTCAGGCGAAGTCACTGCTGCTGGTCGAGTATGAGCTGCTCAGCAATGCACCCCATCAGGTGCTCAAGCTGATCTACGACTTCATCGGCGAACCGCTGTATGCGCACGACATCGACAATGTGGAATACGACGCGCCCGAGTTCGACCAAGCCTTGGGTCTCACCGGACTGCACCGTGTGCGGCCCAAGATCGAGGTACAGGAGCGCCGCTGCATCCTGCCGCCCGATCTGTTCGAGCGCTATTCCGAGCTTTCGTTCTGGCGCGACGGTGCCGGCAGCGCTGCGAACGTGATCCGCAACAAATCGTGACGCGTGCTTGAGGCACGAACGGCGCGTCACACGATATATCGACAGGGGGCAAGGTATGCGGAATCTGCGAAGGAACGTTCGACCGCCGTTGCTGCGGCTGCGCCGTACTGCGCTTGCCGTCGCCATCACCACCGTGCTGTCTGGCTTGTCGGCTCCGGCGACGGCCATCGATGCGCCGGAGAACCCCGTAGTTTTTGCCGCCCCGACAACCGAGCCGCTCGGCCCCGCGGTGCTCTTCATCGATTCCCGCGTGCGCGATGCGCGCACATTGCTGCGTGGAATCACGGCCGGCACGGAAATCGTGACGCTGGATGCCAAACGCGACGGTTTGCTGCAGATGGCCGACTTTCTCGCGCAACATCGCGAGGTGAGTTCCGTCGAGATCGTCGCGCACGGCAATGCCGCCGAGCTGTTGCTTGGCAGCACCGATCTGACGACAGCGAATATCGCATCCTATGCGCAGACACTCGGCGCGATCGGCGATCGCATGAAACGCGGGGGCGACATTCTGGTCTACGCCTGCAATACGGCGGCAGGCGAACGGGGCGTCCGCTTCGTAGATACGCTTGCCGCACTGACCGGGCATCACGTCGCCGCCTCGGCCAGGGTCGTTGGCAAGGGCGGTGGATGGGATTTGGCCGTGGCAACCGGGGACATCTCCGCCGCGCCGGTTTTGTCGCGACAGGCGGAGGCGTCCTATGGCCATTCGTTGAGCGCCCCGATAAACGTCAGCACCCTCGATGCATTGAACAGCGCCATCGCATCGAATTCGACCGGCGACGTCACCATCGACATCACCTCCAATATCGCCTTTACTTCGGGCGACCACCCGACGATTGCCGTCTCGCACTCCGGCGGGACGCTGACGATCGACGGCGGCGGCAATACCATCGATGCAGCCTGGCTCAACCGGGCCGTGACGGTTTCCAGCGGCTCCACTGTAATTCTCGAGAACCTCACGATCGAACACGGTTTGGTGTCCGGTACCGGTGGCAACGGGAGTGCTTCGGGTGGCAGCGGCATGGGAGCAGGCATCAGCAACGCCGGCAACCTGACGCTGAACAACGTCACCGTCACCCAGAATTACGCGACCGGCGGTGGGGGCGGCGGCTCAGGCAGCGCCGGTGGGAACATCGGCTTCGCTGGCGGTGGTGGCAGTGGCGCTCACGGCATCGGGGGCGCCAGCTCCGGTGTTTCGTTTCCGGCCACCTATGGAGCTGTTGCCGGTGGCAGCGGTTCCGGCGGCACCGGTGGGTCGTTCAGCGGCAACTACGGCGGCAAAGGCGGCAGCTCGAGCGGCGGCGGCGCGGGCGGTCAGAACGACGGCGGCTTTTACGCTGGCGGCGGCAACGGTGGAACGGCATCCGGCACTACCAAGATCGGCGGCGGCGGCGGCGGTGCGTCGGGCGAAGCCAACGGCTCGGGAGGCAACGGCGGCAACGCTGCCGGCGGCATCTACAACTCCGGCACCCTGTACGTGATCGGCACGTCGGCGATCACGCACAACTACGGCGCCGGCGGCGGCGGTGGTGGCGCTTGCGGGGGCGGAAGCATCGGCGGTTCCGGCGGGCTGGGTGTCGGCGGTATTTGGAACAAATCGACCGCCACCCTCAAGATGACCGCGGCAGCGTATTCGACGATGGGATCGACGAATCACGGCGGCAACGGCCATGGCGGCTATAGCTACGGCGGCAGCACCAACGGCAGCACACCGGGCAGTACCTTCAACAACATCAACACCGGCTCGGGCACGATCATCACGAACTACCTGCCTGCGCCAACCGTCACTTCGGTGAACGTGCCCGCGAATGGCACCTACCATTCGGGGCAGGCGCTTCAATTCACCGTCAATTTCAGCACACCCGTGACGGTGACGGGCACGCCGGAATTGGCGATCACGCTTGACACGGGCGGCACGGTCGAGGCCACGTACCAGAGCGGCTCCGGCAGTTCGGCGCTGCTGTTTTCCTACACCGTCTTGCCCGGCCAGCAAGATACGACCGGAATTACCGTCGGCGCTCTCACGTTGAACGGCGGCACGATCAAGGACAGCAGCAACAACGCAGCGACACTGACGCTCAACAACGTGGGCAGCACGTCCGGCGTGGACGTGCAGGCGATCCTGCCGACCGTGTCGGCCATCAACATCGCCGGCAGCTCGCCCACCAACGCCAGCAGCGAAAGTTACACCGTGACCTATTCGGAAGCGATGAATCCGTCGACGGTGCTCAATACGAACTTCACGCCGACGACGATCTCCGGTTCGCTGAGCTATACCGGCATCGTGGTCAGTGAAGTGAGTACCAGCGTCTACACCGTGACGGTCAACGGCGTTTCCGGCAGCGGCGTGCAGCGCCTCGATCTCAATCCCGGTTCGGGCGAGCAGGACATATATGGCAATACCATCGGAAGCGGCCACACCGGCAACCAGACCTATACCATCGACCAGACCCCGCCGGCCGTCACCACGGTGAGTGCGCCGGTCAATGCCACTTATATCGCAGGGCAGAATCTCGATTTCACCGTCAATTTCACCAAGGCGGCGACGGTCACGGGCACGCCCGAGATCCCACTGACGCTCGATACCGGCGGCACCGTTTACGCGCAATACCGCGCCGGTTCGGGTTCGACGGCACTCGCGTTCCGCTACACCGTCGCGGCAGGTGAAAGCGACCCCAACGGTATCACCGTGGGCGGCAGCATCGTGCCGAATGGCGGCACGATCGTGGATGCGGTGGGCAATGCCGCGAACCTGAGCTTGAACGGCGTGGCGGATACGAGTGGCGTGCTGGTCGATTCGATTCCGCCGACGGTAGCGTCGATCGCGCCGGACGGCACATCGCCGACCAATGCCAGCAGTCTGGACTTCACGGTGACGTTCTCCGAAAGCGTGACCGGCGTCGATCCGACCGACTTCACCCTGACGGCGACCGGCAGTGCGGCGGGCCTGGTTTCTTCGGTGAGCGGCGGCGGCGCCGTGTACACCGTCACCGTCACGAACGTCAGCGGCGACGGCACATTGCGGTTGGACCTCAACCCCAGCGGCACTGGAATCTCCGACCTAGCAACCAATCCGATCCAAGGCGGTTTCACGGCTGGACAGACCTACACGGTCGATCACACGCCGCCGAGCGTTGTGTCTATCTTGCCGGCGAGTGCGCCGCAGACGCACGCCAGCACGCTCGCGTACACCGTCACCTTCTCGGAGACCGTCACCGGCGTCGATGTCTCCGACTTCAGCCTAGCCGCAAGCGGCAACGTGGCCGGAATGGTTTCGTCGGTGAACGGCAGCGGTGCGGTGTACACGGTGACGGTCTCGAATGTCACCGGCGACGGCACGCTGCGCTTGGACCTCAAAGCCAGCGGCACCGGCATCGTCGATCTTGCGACGAACCCGATCCAAGGCGGTTTCACCGGGGGCCAGTCCTACACGATCACCCACTTGCCGCAGGCGACGATCGTCAGCGGGCTGGGCGGTCCGCGTGGTGTCGCCATCGATGCAGCAGGGAATCTCTACGTGTCGGATGTCGGCGTGTCACACGTGACCAAGTATGCGCCGGCCGGCAGCGGCAGCTACGCGTTGGCCGGCACCGTTGCCGACAGCACGACGTTGCTGCATCCGTTTGGAGTCGCGGTCGATGCCTCCGGCAACGTGTTCGTCGCCGACAGCGGCAACAATCTCGTGCGCAAGTTCTCGTCCGGCGGCGGCAGCTATACCGACACGGCGGATATCGGTGCGGGACTTTTGAATTCGCCGTACGGCGTCTCCGTCGACGCAGCAGGAAACGTCTATATCGCTGATACCGGAAATTTCGCCGTGCGCAAATATGCGCCGAACGGCGGCAGCTACACGCTACAGCCCGATGTGACCAGTGGCTCTACGTACGCCAATTACCCGTACGCCGTCGCTGCGGACAATGCAGGCGACGTGTTCATCGCGGATACGTTGAATTGGTACGTGCGCCAATTCGTATTGTCGGCGGGAAGCTATCCGGCAGCGCCCAATGCGAGCATTTCGCTGCCGAGCTCGAGCAATTTCCGCGGTATCTCCGGTGTTGCGGTGGACACGAACCGAAACGTCTATGCCGCCGACCGCGATACCGAACTCGTGTACGGAAGTATTCCGTTGGGTGGGGGTGGTTACGGCAGCGCCGACGATCTGGGCGTCGTCGGTTTGGGCGACCCGTGGGCGGTGACCACGGACAAGGCTGGCAACGTGTATGTAACCGACATCGCCAACGGCACCGTGATCCGCATCGGCGACACGGTCTTCAAGGACGGCTTCGAGTGAGCGAAGCGCTGTGACGGCAGCGACGCTCGTCAGCATTAGCCAGAAGGCGGAGCTCGAAACCGATCAATAGACCAGAGAACGCGCGGTCAACTCCACCAGCAACGCGCAGGTACGCTCTTGCACGATGCTTCGTTGCGCAACTTCGAACGCGACCGGTACCTTACCTTTCAGCAAAGAGCAATTTATGTCGAACAACTGCAACGTGGCGAGCTTCGAGTTGACGGGCTTCGACCACTCGCCCAAGGCCGCGCAGGCGGCGCATCGGATCGCTCTCGAATTCTTCGCCACCCACGGCGGGCCGCCTGATCGCGCTGCGATCCGCGGCGGCGGGCAGCACGGGCGGCCCGCCGCGTTCAAGGCAGCTAACGCCAAGCTGGAAAAGGCGGGGTTCTCCGACTTGAAATTCTTCGAATTCGAACACGAAGATGATCCCGCGAAGCCCTTCTGTGCCTCGGCCGTGTACAGCGGCCATCGCGAGCGCATGGCCAGCATCAAGATTCGGTTGCGCGCGTCGGACGGGTCTGCCATCGAACGTCTGGGCGAACCGCTTCGCGCGCTCGCCACCGCGCTGGGTGCGGACTTCGGCTGGTTCCTGACGAACGAACTCGATGACGACGGTGATGCTCTCGACGCCGCAGGTATTCCAAGGCCCGCAAGTGAGCTCGACGATTGGCACAACCTGATTTTCACCGACGATCAGAGCCCCGCCTGGCGACGCGGTCGCATGGGTTTGCTGCGCGAGTGCAATCTGGTTCCACCTGCGGTGCTCGATGCGCCGATCGAAGGGGTTCCGCTGCGCACCTGGATCGCTGCAGCGCCACGGCGTGGCGCAGTCGAGGCGCTGTCGCCAACGTTGTTCCTGTGGACCGTCGATGCGGCGCATCGCGTCGGGGTGTTTCGCGCCTTGTGGGATGCAGGATTGATATTCGACCCCGACGCGGATGTGGCGGACGACGAGGCAAACGGAGAAATCGGTGCCGAGGATAAGACACCGAGGATCGTGTCGAAGGCACTGGTGGCCAAGCGCAAACGCCTCATCGCGAAGATCGAAAAACTCCGCGACAAGGGCGAGCCCCTAGTGACCGTGCATGATTTTTTCGACGGCAACCAGGACTCACATTCCCTCGGTGCGAATGCGGCCGACGGAGCGAGGCCGTCGCTTGAGGCATGCCACAAGATCCTCGCCGAAATCGATGCGCGCGAGAATGTGCAAGCGGTCCTGGTGGCAATCGACGAAACGCCGGACCCAAGTGAGCCTAGCGACGACGAGCTGTGGCCGAGCAGCGACATGATCTATATCCTGACCTCGGCCCGCCGCGGCGATGTCGAACGCTGGGCCGCCACGTTGGGCGCCGACGAAACGAGTGAGCTGGGCGAAAAATGGCCGGGGGACAAGCGTCTCGCCGGCGGCCCGCGTGTCAAAAAAGGCATGCGCGTTTTTTCGATTTGGTGGGATTAGCTTTGATTCGCCGCCGACGTCCGCTTCCGGCCAAAAGCGGACCGTATAAAACTGGGCGTCGGTGACTAAGCGGATATTGCCGACGCGATCACCTCGTAACGTGCCGGCGTTTGTTCAGGGCTGATCCACTCCCATCCAGTTGGCCACTATCTCTGGATACTGCTGACTGTTGCAGAGAGTGTTCTTTCGGGCGCCCTGAAGATGGATATCAAAGAAGGTCCGGACACATTCCCGGCTGATTGACAGCTGACGACGTGGGTCTATCTTGCGAGCGACGAGATCCACCAATCCGACGGCAATCGGACTCTTTGTATCGTCCGCGAATCCAAAATGGCTTGCCCCGCGAATCATCAGACGCTCGGTATGTTCGGGCGCCAAGCGGTTAAATAGTGCCGTGAAGTTCGCTCGAATCCAGCGCTCCTCCGGATCTACCTCGCCGGCATGGTCGCTCATGAGAAAAAGGAATGGCTGAGACAGTCCTTCATCGACAACGCTGTTGAATGGAGCGCCGTCGATGTCGACGCCCGCCTTGCAACGCGGGTCGTCGTGGCAAAACTGCAAGGCTTCCGCGCCCCCCAGCGAGTGGCCGAACGCTCCCAGGCGTGAAAGGTCGAGCCGCCCAGAAAATCGACCCGCCGCGTCGGAGGCATTCAACCGTTCGAGCTGGTCAACAGCGAACCGCATATCGGCACTCCACGCGCCCACCAATTCAGTTGCACGATCAACGGCCGCTTGTCCGCTCACCCGCTCGACGTTGTTGTCAACCGTCCTTTCTATGGCCCCGCGACCTGGCAACACAACGACGAACGTACGGTAGGGTGCGTCGAGACCCGCTACGACATAACCGTGGCTCGCAAGATCTTCAGCCAGCGTGGTGTAGGCGGCTACCAGGGCAGTGTGTCCGCCTCTTAGCAGCACGACGGGATAGGTGCGCTGACCGGCCGAGACGTCGGCGTCCTGAAAGGAGTGCCCTTGAACTCGGGATAGATCGCGCTGAAACAGACCGCTAAGTAGCGCGCCGGTGTGCTCACGAAGCGCTTGCCGCAAAGTAGCGGGCAAATACTCGGCGTAGGCTGATGTATCCGAAGGCCTTGTTGCCGGATACCAAATCCAAGCGACGACCTTCCGTTGCTCATCGGGCCCTGGCGCCCGGGTGTCGCGCTCTTGATCCGACCAAATCAGGTTCGTACGTCCGACCGGATAGGGTCCTGTCGGTGGCAAGAGCTCCGTGGATCGCCAGTGATCAAGCCACACGACGAACAAGAGCACGATAACGACGACGACAACCGCAACGGGCGCCGCGATAAGCGCTTTGACGAGGCCTCTAGTCGGTCGCAAGGCATCCAATCCGCTGTGACTACCGATCGCTGCCGAGCAGTCCACTTCCACCGATAGTAACCCAAAGCCGTCGGGGGCTCGCGTTCCCCCTCCAGAACGGACATTCCGCGACGTCGGCTTTGCGTCGAAGGCGGCCGTGCCTTCGGGCATCGCCGAAATCAGCGGGAAAACGGCGTTCCTTGCCGACAAATCAGTCCGCAATGGCTACGCAGATTGATCCAACGTTGCGGTGTTAGGGCCGAAGTCGGAGACATCGTCTCCAATCCCTGGACTGTGGCGGAGAGGGTGGGATTCGAACCCACGGTACGGTAGAACCGTACACCGGATTTCGAATCCGGCGCATTCGACCACTCTGCCACCTCTCCGATTCTCACTGCACCGTGGGCGTGGCGGCCCGTCCGGCGCATATGCTCGTCTCATCCTGAGACTCGCCCTTCGCGCGATGCGCTCCGGGCCAGCTTCGCTGTCCAAGTTCGCTCCAGGCGAACTTGTCGACCACTCTGCCACCTCTCCGGTTCTCACTGCACCGTGGGCGTGGCGGCCCGTCCGGCGCATATGCTCGTCTCATCCTGAGACTCGCCCTTCGCGCGATGCGCTCAGGGCCAGCTTCGCTGTCCAAGTTCGCTCCAGGCGAACTTGTCGACCACTCTGCCACCTCTCCGATTCTCACCGCACCGTGGGCGTGGCAGCCCGTCCGGCGCATATGCTCGTCTCATCCTGAGACTCGCCCTTCGCGCGATGCGCTCAGGGCCGCTCTGCCGCCGAGCGGCAGAAGGTCGCGCATGATACGGGCAGCGCGCCCGCGAGACAACCCCGTCAGGATTTGCGTTCGGCGCGCACGGCGTGGACGGCGCGCGAGCGGCTGCGGGTATAGACGTATACCGACGCGGGCGGCACGTTCCACCAGGCGAAACCGCCGCGGCGGACGGACAATCCGAGCTCGTCCAAGAGGTCGCGCGACACGGGCGACTTCGGGCCGTACGTGAACTGGATGAAACGCCCCTCGGGGCTCAGCGTGGCGAACGCGGCCTTGAGGATTTCGGCTTGCGTGCGCCGGGTCATTGAAAGCAGGCCCAAGCCGCTGATCACCGCGTCGGCCGGCCCGCCGTTCAGGAAACCGTCCTGCTCGGCGATGCGCTTGAGCTCGCGTGCGTCGCCGCAGACCACGTGCACGTGCGGGAAACGCGCGCGCAGATGCTGGTAGAGCGCCTCGTTGAGCTCGAGGACCATGAGGTCCGTGGCCGCAATCCCATGCGCCAGCAAGGCGCGCGTGAAGACGCCGGTGCCGCCGCCGAGTTCGACGACCCGGTGCGCTTCGTGCGGCAGTTCGGCGATCATCTGGCGCGCGAGCTGCCTGCCCGAGGGCGAAAGCGCGGCGATGCCGAGCGGGTTCTTGAGCCACTGCCGGAAGAATGTCCAGACCTCCGCGCTGTCCGAATCGGCGGTCTGGCGGTTACCGGGCACGGGCGGCGTGGTCATGTGAGCGATCGCGAAGAACGGCCGCTAATCATAGTCCCGGCACATGACGGCCGCCAGCAAAAGCGAAGGCCCCGCCGTCGCGAGGACGTTGCGGGGCCTTCGGAGCCGTGTCGAAGCTAGCGTCAGCAGGCGTAGTAATAGCCGCCATGGTAGTAGCCGAAGCGGTCATAGAACCCCGGCGCGTAGCAGCGGCCATAGTAGTAGCCGTACGGACGGCCGTAATAAGCGGGGCCGTAGTAATAGCCAGGATAGTAGCCGCCGTAGTACCCGCCGAAGCCGACGTAGCCGTGGCCGTGGCCATGCCAGCCGTGGCCGTAAGCCAGGGTCACGCCAGGCACGCTGACGCCGACGCTGTAATGGGTGCGGGCGAACGCGGCCGGCGCCAGGCCGATTGCGGCCGTGGCGAGCAGGCCGAGGACCATCGCACGGAAACCACGTTTGCGAAATGTCATGACACTCTCCGAAGTCAATTCGCGACTCCACCGTCGCAAGGCCATCCTGAGGCCCAGGCGCTGAATCGCGACTGACTTTTTCCGCGGGAAAACACCGCCGTTCAGGGAGTTGCGTGATGCGCTACGCGGTTCAGGCGTGACGCAGTTCGAACGCATGGTGAATGCGCGGATTGCGCTCGAAATCGAACGGGATCGTGCTGCTTCCGAGATCGCGCACGGCGAACCGCGAGAGCGCCGTTTGATCGAGCTTGAAGCGCCTGAAATTGTTCGAAAACAGGATCGTGCCGCCGGGCAGCAGCCGGTCGCCGCACAAGCCGAGCAGCCGCACATGGTCGCGCTGGACGTCGAAATCGTCCGCACGCTTGGAATTCGAGAACGTCGGCGGATCGACGAAAATCACGTCGTACATCGCCGAGTGCGCCTCGAGATAACCGAGCACATCCGCCCAGACCAGCCGGTGCCGCTCGGGATCGAAGCCGTTCAGGGCCAGATTGCGCGCGGCCCAATCGAGGTAGGTTTGCGAGAGATCGACGCTCACGGTTTCGCTTGCGCCGCCCGCGGCGGCGTAGACGGTCGCCGTGCCGGTGTAGCAGAACAGGTTCAGCACACGCTTGCCTCGCGCGAGCTCGCGCAAGCGCGCGCGCAACGGCCGGTGGTCGAGGAACAGGCCCGTATCGAGGTAGTCCCACAGGTTCACAAGGAAAGCGAGGCCGCCTTCGCTCACTTCGAAAAAGTCGCCGCGTTCGTCGAGGCGGCCGTATTTTTCGCCGCCGCGGCCGCGCTGTCGCGTCTTGAGCGCAATCCGCTCGCGCGGCACCGCGAGCGCCTCGCCGGCGGCGCGCACGAGTTCGCGCAGGCGCGTGCGCGCGAGCTCCGCATCGACGCTCGCCGGCGCCTGATACTCCTGTACGTGCAGATAGTCGATGCCTGCGCGCGTGCGATAGAGATCGATCGCGGCGGCATACTCGGGCAGGTCGGCGTCGTAGACGCGCCAGCAATCCGTACCTTCGCGCGCGGCGCGCTTGCGCAGATGGCGGAAGTTCTTCTCGATGCGGTTCTTGACCATCTGCGCGCCGGCCGACAGCGGCTTCGGCACATGCGCCTCGCGCGGCGCGAGATCGACGTTGTACAGCACGCATTCGAGCGCGCCGTTGTAGAGGCGGTATTTCTTCTCGGCGAACACGCCTGCGGCGCGCGCGAGACGCTCGTCGGACGTGATGAAGCTGGCGCGCCAGCCCGTGAATTCGCTCTTGAGCTTGTCGCCGAGCAGGCGATAGAGGCCGGCGAGCGCGGCGTCCGCGCCCATGCGCTCGCCATACGGCGGGTTGCAGATCACGAGCCCGGGTTTTTCGAGCTCGTGCGGGCGATGCAAATGATCGAGCGACTGGCGGCCGAAGTGCATGAAGCCCGACAGCCCGGCGTGCTGCGCGTTGCGCCGCGCCTCGTTGAGCACCGTCGGGTCTTCGTCGAAGCCGAAGAACACGGGCGCGAGGCGCTGCAAACCTTCGCGCGAGCGCTGCTCTGCCTCGTCGTGCAGCATTTTCCACAATGCCGCATCGTGGCCGCGCCAGCCGAGGAAGCCGAAATAGTCGCGCCGCAGTCCGGGCGCGACGCCGCCGGCCATGAGGGCTGCCTCGATGAGCAGCGTGCCCGAGCCGCACAGCGGATCGACGAGCCCGCCGCCCGCCGCGTGCACGGCCGGCCACCCAGCGCGCACGAGCATCGCCGCGGCGAGATTCTCCTTGAGCGGCGCGATGCCGCGCCCCTGCCGATAGCCGCGCTGGTGCAGCGGCGCGCCGGAAAGGTCGATGCCGAGGATCGCGCGCTCGCGGCGCAGGACGAGGTTGACGCGCACGTCCGGCCGCTCGGTGTCGACGTCGGGCCGCGCGCCGGTGCGCTCGCGCCACTGGTCGACGATCGCGTCCTTGACCTTGAGCGCCGCGAACTGGCTGTTCACGATGCCGCGCGTGCGGCCCGCGGCGTCGATCGCGAAGCTCGCCCCCGCGCCGAGGTGCTCGCTCCAATCGACCGCACGCGCGCCGGCGTAGAGCGCGTCGCCGGTCGCCGCATCGAATTCGGCGATCGGCATGAGCACGCCGCTCGCGAGCCGCGACCACAGGCACGCGCGGTAACCGGTCTCCAGCCCGCCGCGGAAATGCACGCCCGCGAGCGCTTCGTGCACGTCGGCAGCGCCCAATGCCTCGAGCTCGGCGACGAGCGGATATTCGAGGCCTTTCGGACAGGTCGCGAAGAAATCGCGCATCAGGCGAAGCGCCCGAGGAATTGCTGGAATTGTTGCGCGACGAAATCGACGTGCGCGCCGAGACGATGATCGTCGCGCACGAGCGTGAGCGTGTCGCCGCGACCGCGCGCGAATTCGACGACCGCGTGCGCAGGACAGAGCTCGTCGTCCCAGGCGTGCACGATCGCGGTCGGCACGCGGCGCGCATCGAAACGGCGCCGGTAGCCACCGATGTCGACGGGCAGCGCGATGAGGAACAAGCCGACGCAATCCACCTCGAGCGAGGCGAGCCCGGAAATGAACGCGCCCATGCTCGATCCGGCGAGCAGCACCGGACGATCGGCCGGCACATGGCGCTTCAGTCGCTCGATGCGCGCGTCGATGCGACCGACGTCGCGCGTGCCGTCGAGATCGCGGTAGTCGGGCCGCACGCTCTCGAAGCCGAGCGGCGCGGCGACGCGCGCGAGCGCGCTGACCTTGGTCGCATCCGGCCCGCTTTCGAGGCCATGCGAGAGGACGATGAAGGGTTTCATGCCGGCATTATCGCAGACGCGGCGTTGGCGCGGCGCCGGTCGCATGCGAAACTCGGCGCATGCCGCTCGATCTGACCATCCACGACTGGCCCCTGCCCTACGAAACGCGTCTCGCCGAACGGCCACGCGACGCCGTCGATCTCGTCGTGATCCATTGCACGGAGCTGCCCGACATGGCGATGGCGCGCGAGTTCGGCGAGCGTATCCACTATCCCGCCACGGGCACCGGCAACAGCGGCCACTACTACATCGACGTCGACGGAGCGGTGTCGCGCTTCGTCGCCGACACGCGCGTGGCCAACCACACGCACGGATACAACACGCGTTCGATCGGCATCGAGCTTTCCAATCCCGGGCGCTATCCGTACTGGGGCGACAGCAAGCACCAGGCGTTCACGGTGCCGTATTCCAAGGCGCAGATCGATGCATTGCTCGCGCTGCTGCGGCAGCTCCGCCACGATCTTCCGCACCTCCATTACATCGCCGGGCACGAGGATCTCGATCGCCGGCTCGAACCGGCCAGCGACGATCCGAGCGTGATGCTGCGGCGGCGGCAAGACCCCGGCCCGTTGTTCCCGTGGAACGACGTCGTGCCGGCGAGCGGGCTCGAACGCTTGCGCGAGCCTCCTTCATGAGGGACGCGCCGTTGCGCGAAAATCAGACCTCACGCCCTCCCTCTCTGACCGGAACCGCCATGTCCAGCCCCATCGTCGGCGAACTCATCGACCTGCTGCAGCTCGAACGCATCGAAGAAAACCTGTTCCGCGGCCAGAGCCGCGACATCGGCACGCGCTTCGTGTTCGGCGGGCAGGTGCTCGGACAGGCGCTCTCGGCGGCGCAGCGCACGGTCGACACCGCGCGCGCCGTGCATTCCCTGCACGCGTATTTCCTGCGTGCGGGCGACATCGAGGCGCCGATCGTCTACGAGGTCGATCGCGCGCGCGACGGCAAGAGCTTCTCGGTGCGCCGCGTCGTCGCGATCCAGCACGGCCAGCCCATTTTCAACTTCGCGGCCTCGTTCCAGGTGAACGAACCCGGCGCCGAGCATCAGCTCAGCATGCCCGAGGTGCCGCAGCCGGAGGATCTTTCGCCGCCCGAGACGCTGCCGCCCGAGGAGCTCGCCAAGCTGCCCGTCAAGCTGCAGCGCTGGCTCGGACGCAAGGGCGCCTTCGAATTCCGCCACGTCTATCCGCGCGACGAGCTCAAGCCGGCCAAGCGGCCGCCGTACCAGCAGATATGGTTCCGGCTCATCGACCGTGCGCCCGACGACGCGACCCTGCACCGCGCGATGCTCGCCTACGCGTCGGACTTCCACTTGATCGGCACGGCGACGCTGCCGCACGGCATCTCGTACCTGCACGGCAACGTGCAGATGGCGAGCCTCGACCACGCGCTGTGGTTCCACCGCCCGTTCCGCGTCGACGAGTGGCTGCTCTATGCCTGCGACAGCCCCAGCGCGCAAGGCGCGCGCGGCCTCACGCGCGGCATGATCTACAGCCGCGACGGGCGGCTCGTGGCCTCGACGGCGCAGGAAGGCATGATCCGCATCCTGCCGGAGACTTGAGAAATCGCCGCCGCGCACGGATATTGGTTCCAGCCCGCCGATTTCTTCATACGAACGACATGCGCCAAATTTATACTTCTCCACGAATGGAAAATGTCGAGCGCGTCGTCGCCATGCTGGCCGAGGCCGGCATCGACACGAGCGTGACCAACCGCCGCGCCTACGCAGGCAGCGACTACAAGCGCCCGAGCTACGCGGCGCCGGCGGAAACGTCGGCCTGGCCGCAGGTGTGGGTCGTCAATGCGGCGGACCAGCCGCGCGCCCGCGCGCTCTTGCGCGAAGCCGGCATCGAGCCCGCCGTGCGGCATGCGGCGGAGCTCGCACGCTACCGCGGCGGCGAGGGCGGCGAACAGCGTCGCGGCGTAGTCGTGTCGCGCCTGCGTTTGTTCCTGCTCGGGTGCATCGTCCTCATCATGCTGCTCTACGCATTCGGAGTGCTCAAGTGGAGTTGACCCGCGCGCGCACGGCGTTCCTGTTCGATCTCGACGGCACGCTCGTCGACAGCGTCTATCAGCACGTGCTGGCCTGGAAGGACGCGCTCGACAGCGAAGGGATCGAGCTCTCCGTCTGGCGCATCCACCGCAAGATCGGCATGAGCGGCGGTCTGTTCACGCACATCCTGCTGCGCGAGACCGGGCTCGAGATCACGCCCGAACGCGTCGACCGCCTGCGCCGCGCGCACGCGGCGGCGTACAACGCGCGGGCCGCGAGCGTGCGGCCGCTGCCCGGCGCGAAGGAGCTCCTCGCCTTCCTCGAGGACGCCGGGATGCCGTGGGCCATCGCCACGAGCGGCCGCATGGAAACCGCCCGGCACAACCTTGTCGCGCTCGGCGTCGATCCGGCGCGCGTGCCCGTGGTCACGCGCGACCAGGTGCGCCACGCCAAGCCCGATCCCGATCTCTTCATCACGGCCGCCGAACGGCTCGGCGTCGACATCCGCACGGCGCTCGTGCTCGGCGACAGCATCTGGGACATGATCGCCGCGCAGCGGGCGCGCGCGCTCGGCGTGGGCCTGCTGTCGGGCGGTTACGGCGAGGACGAGCTCGCGCGCGCCGGCGCGTTCCGCGTCTACGAAGATCCGGCCGATCTGCTGCGCCGCATCGACGAAGTCGCTGCGCGTGCCTGACGGCGCGGCGCTAGAATCGGCGCATGAAATCCGAGGTCGTCCGGCTGTTCCAGACCTTGCCGCATCCGTGCGGCTACTACGCCGAACGCACCGCACAGAACCTCGTCATCGACCCCGCCTCGCCACAGCTTCCACAAATATACAATGCCGCATTGTCGCGCGGCTTCCGCCGCGCCGGCGGCCACGTCTATCGCCCGCAATGCAGCGGCTGCCGCGCCTGCGTGGCGGCGCGCGTGCCGGTGGCCGCGTTCCGGCCGGACCGCAGCCAGCGCCGCTGCCTGGCGCGCAACGCCGATCTGGAGCTCGCGATCGCACACCCGCGCTGCGACGCAGAGTATTTCGAACTCTACCGGCGCTACCTCGGCGAGCGGCATCCGGGCGGCGGCATGGACGATCCCGACGCCGACGATTTCTCGCGTTTCCTCTACACCTCGTGGAGCCCGACGCGCTTCGTCGAGTTGCGCAAGGACGGTCGCCTGCTCGCCGTCGCGGTTTCGGACTTCGCCACGCACGGCCTTTCGGCGGTCTACACGTTCTACGATCCCGCCGAAGCGAAGCGCGGCCTCGGCACGTGCGCGATCCTGCACCAGATCGAGCTCGCGCGCGCCTACGGACTCCACTACGTCTATCTCGGCTTCTGGATCGACGGTCATCCGAAGATGGACTACAAGGCGCGTTTCCGCCCGCTCGAACTGCTCGACGAAAACGGCTGGCGCGCCGCGGAGCCGCGCCGCACCTGACGTCGGTCGTCGCACGGCGCCAACGCTGGGTGCGCTATGCTTGCGCTCCTTTTCGTTCCGACCTACCCGACCGTCATGCGCCTCACGCTCGCCTCGCTGCTGTTTGCCTTCGCCACTGCCGCTGCCGCGGCGCCGGCCGACGATGTCTGGATGAGCGTGCTGCTCGACGGCCGCAAGGTCGGCGACATGCACCTCACGCGCAACGCGCGCGGCGGTCGCGTGGTGACGAGCCAGAGCTTGAACGTCGAGCTCGACCGCGCAGGCGTCAAAGTCGGGCTCGCCTCGAGCGAAACCGACACCGAGACATCCGACGGCAAGCCGCTCGCGTTCGAGTCGCGCACGGCCATCTCGGGCATCGCGAGCGTGCTCAAAGGGACGATACGGCCCGACGGCGACGTCGATGTCGTCAGCGAAGTCGGCGGTGCGAAGCAGACGCGCACGGTGCCCTGGCCGGCCGGTGCGTTGCTCGCCGAAGGTCTGCGCCTGGCCGATGCGCGCGCCGGCCTCAAGCCGGGCACTCATTTTTCCGAGCGCGCGTACCAGGCCGAAAGCCTCGAAGCCGTCGACGTCGAATCGACCGTGGGGCCCGCCGAACGCATCGACCTGCCCGACGGCGCGCGCACCTTGACACGGGTCGACCAGCAGATACACCTCCCTGGCGCCGGCACGACGACGACGGTGTGGGTCGATGCCGAGCAGGACGTGCATAAGATGACGATGTCGCTCATGGGCTACGAGCTCACGATGCTCGCCTGCTCGAAAGCCTGCGCGACGGCCAAGAACCAATCGGCGGACATCCTCGTGCATGCGATGGTCGAGGCGCCCGCGGCGCTCACGCCCGACGAGCTCGCGCATGGCGTGAACCTGCGTGTGCGCGCCACGCAGAACGGCGGCACGCCGCTCACGTTCGCGACGACCGACGAGCAGAGCGTCACGAAGACGGCGGACGGAGTCGAATTGCACATCGCTCCGCTCGCCGAAGGCGCGAAGCCGCAGCGCGAGGAGCGCCCCGCCGCGCGCGATTCGGCACCCAACGACTGGCTGCAGAGCCAGGCGCCCGAGATCCAGAAACTGGCGCGCCAAGGCATCGGCGACGCGACGAGCGCGCGCGAGCGCATGGAACGCCTGGAAACCTTCGTGCGCGGCTACATCCGCAACAAAGACCTGAACGTCGGCTACGCCTCGGCGCTCGAAGTGGCGAAGCACCCCGAAGGCGATTGCACCGAGCACGCCGTGCTGCTCGCCGCGCTCGGGCGCGCGCTCGGCATCCCGACGCGCGTCGTGGACGGCCTCGCGTATACCGACCAGTATGCCGGCGCCCAGCACGTCTTCGTGCCGCATGCCTGGGCGCAAGCCTACGTCGACGGCCGCTGGCAAAGCTTCGATGCCGCCCTGCACGGTTTCGACGCCGGACACATCGCGCTGTCGTTCGGCGACGGCGATCCGTGGCGTTTCTTCGCCGGCTTCGACACGCTCGGGCGCATGCGCGTCGAGGCGGTCGCGGCCGCGTCGCCGCCGCTTCCGGCCGACACCGCGGCGCATTGATTGCGCCGCCGCGCAGTACACGCCTCAGTCGTTCAGTTGCGCGTCGACATCGAAACCCGGAGGTCGTCCCCGCCGCAGGCGGGATCGGCCTTGCGCCGGATGTCGGTCAGCATGAAATCCTGGCCGCCGCGCACGGAGAAGAACCAATCGTCTTCGTCGCGGTCGCTCGACAGGTCCACTTCGTAGCGCGGCATGGCGCCGGCGCAGGCGTGGATCGCCGCCAATTCGAAGCTCGTGTTCTTCGCGTCGTGCAGTTGCGCATGCAGCCGCGCAAGCGCGGGGCGGCGCTCGGCCGCCGACCATCGTGCGGCCAGCGCCCATGGCGACACGATCCATTCGTCGACGAAATCGCGCGGCGAAAGCGCGACCGGCGCCGTGCGGCGCACCTTGTCGCCATCGAGCGCGAAATGACGGATCCAAACGCGGTTGTGCACCCCCATGTCGATGCTGCCGGCGTGGAAGCGGACGTCGAATTCGCGCGGCTCGGCGACGAGCTTGCCGAAATCTTCGGTGCCCCAATAGATCTCGTCGCTCGCGGAGAGCAGAATTTTCGGTCGCGCGACATCGCCGCTCGGACGCAGCGCGGCGTAGCGGATGCTCGACCATGTCGAGCTGCACCAGGGCGCGATGCTCGACGCCAGCACATACCAGCGGCCGGTCTCGTCGCGCGGCGAAATGCGATAGTCGAACGCTTCGAACGCGCCGCTCACATCGGCATACGGCGCGCTGTGCCAGCGCAGGCTCTCGCGCCACTGCCCGCGGTCGTACGCGTACACGAACAGCATTGCGTCCGAACCGCACATGATGCCGATGCGGGCGACGATGCCCACGAGGCTGCCGTTCCACCGCCTCGCCTCGAACGTCGGCGCGGTACCGTAAGGTTCGGTCGGGCAATCTCCCGTGCACTGCAGCGGCTCGAGCGGCCGGTTCAACGCTTGCGTGATCGCTCCGGCCTCGGCATCCGAATCGAGGCACGCCATCTGCGCCTCCACGTAGACGGAAACCGCAGCCTTCATGCGCACGATGGAGCGCTGCGCGGTTTTTGGCAGCATCGGATCGAGGTCGCCGTTCGGCAACGCACGCAATGCCGCGCGTGTGCCAGCGATCCTGTCGACGGCATGCGCGATCGCGGCGGTGCAGCCCTGGGCGATAGCGCTGTGCGGCATTGCGAGCCCGAGCGCTGCAAGGCACGTGAAACCCGCGAGTGCGCGCATGCCGAAGCGTCGGCTACGGGATCGTGCAGCCGAAGCCGATTTCCTCGAGCGCATGCGGGTCGGAAGCGGCGAGCGCCCAACCGTCCTTGCCCCGCATGAAGCGTACTGCGACGCGGTGGGCGAGACGGCTGCGTGCGGCCCGCACTTCGATCGCCAGGTCGAACGTCGCCGCGTCGCGCCAGCCTTTGAATTGCGCCGAAATGTTGTCGGCGCCCTTCGCCGCCTCGCAGACGAGCGCCGCGCGCGGCCCCGCGGCATCGAGCGCGGCGACGCGCAGGCCGAACGGCGGGTTCGAGGCGTTGAACGTGACGAGATGGAGGCCGTCGGGGGCCGGCACGGCGACATCCGATCCATTGTGTACGAATGCCACTTTTCCATTCGCGGGATTGACGAGGAAATCGCCGGGCGAATCGTGGCCGAAGCGTACTTCGACGCGTTGATACCCGCTGCCCGGCATGCGGCCCAAATACCAATGCGCCTCTTCGTCGCCGTCGGCGTTCTTGCTTTCGGCGATTTTCCAGTCGACGAACACCGCGGGCGCGCCGGATGCCGGCACGATCGTCAGACGCTTCCCTTCGCGTTTGACCGCGCCGCCGGCTGCGTCGAGCAGCGTGCGTTCGTGTTCGCGTGCGCACGTGGCCGATTCGGGTTTGCAGCCGTACTCGTCTTCGGAAAAACGCAATGCGGGTTCGTTCTCGCTTTGCGTCCGCGCCGCGAAAATCTTCGCGGCTTCCTCAGGCCCGAGCGTCGCGACGGCCGGCGCGACCGCCATCGGCTTGCCGGCCGCAGCCGCGATGGGTTCGGACAAATCGAGCACGCCGGGCGTGTCGAACCGTACGCCTTTCGCGGCCGACTCGGCGCCCAGGGCCGCAACAGCGAACATCGCCATTGCGGCGGCGAGCGCCGCGGGAAGTTTCGAGATCATCGGCATGGGTCGACTCCGCTCGTCGTGTTTCGCCGGCGCTTCGAGCATACCCCCGCGCCGACGTACATCAAAAACTCGTCACGATCGGCTCGAAACCGTTGTTGAAGATGCGATCGTTGACCGCTACGGTGCAGTTGCTGATCTGCGACGTCGTGTGCGTCGACGTATCGGTGATCGTAGCGCTGAGGTGCGCAGGTGTCTGGCCGAGAGGCACGATCGGCAGGATCTCGTTGAACCCGGCGATCTGGAAACCGCTGCCCGGCATCGCGAACGAGAACGTCTGCACGGGCACTTCGGCCGGACCGTAGCCGCTCGCGTCGCAGCCGTCGCTGTTGTAGAAATCCACGCGGTACGTCGTACCGCCCGTGCCGGTCGTCAGGAAGTTGAGATCGAGCGTCGCGTAGCCGAGCGTGTAGCTCGTCGTCACCGTGATCGTCGGCGTTCCGCTCGCCACTCCCGTGCCGAACGGTCCGGTATCGATGCCGAGGTCGCCGCCGAAGGAAGGACCGTTGTAGCCGATCGCGTTCGCCAGCACCGTATTGCCGGCGCCTGCGGAGCTCAGCACCCAGACGCCGGCCTGCGCGTTGTTCTGGATCTCGTTGCTGTAGCGGGTCTGGTACGCCGTGTCGTCGAACGCGCCGATGTGGTTGCCCGTCGAGCCCGCGTACACGGCGATGCCGTTGCCGCCGTTGCTCTGGTCCGCGACGTAGAAATAGCCGTACTGCGTCACGGCGCCGATGCGGTTGTCGTGGATCCAGTTCGCGTTCGCCGCATTGAGGTCGAGCCCGTCGAGCGCGGAGGCGACGATCGTGTTTTCGTAAACCTCGTTGTAGCTCGTCGATTGCAGCAGCACGCCGGTACCCTGGTTCGGCTTGTCGCCGCCGATCGGGCTGTAGCCGACGAAATTGCCGACGAGGGCGTTGCCGATATGCCCGTTCGGCGTCGAGGTGACGGCGATCGCCGCACGCGTCGAATCGTTCATCTTGCCGAAGATGTTCACGTCGGCCGCCGCGCTGCCGCCGATCGTGCTGAACGTCACGCCGCTGCCGAACGTCACGCCCGCGCCGTTGGAGAACACGAACGGGTTCGTATCGGTCTCCGCGCCGAACGTGTTGCCGTGGATCCAATGATAGGCACCCTGCGCGATCGAGATCGCCGGGCCCGTGAAGCCTTCGAACGTGACGCCGCGTACCTCGAGCTGCGCGCCGAAATTCGTGGAGCCGACCACGAGCGCCGACGGGACGCTATCGGCGATCGTGCCTTCGACGACCACGCACAGCGTCTCGTCGAAAGTCGCGCCGCTGCCGATCGGCGCCGTGCTGCGCACCGAGCCGGGCTGGGTGAAGCCGTCGATGAGGAGCGGCACGTTGACGTTCGGCAGCGGCGACGTCAGCAGGATAAGCTGCGGGCCGCAACTGCCGCCGAGATCGAAACCGATTTCCGATGCGCCGTAGGCGTTCGCGCGCACGATCGCTTCGCGCAGCGTGCAGGTGTGCGAGCCGGGGTTGCAGTTGACCGTGCTGTCGCTCGCGTGGCTCGTGTCGGCCGTGTCGGTGACGACCCAGTATGCCTGGTCGAACGTGTTGCTCTCGAACGCGCCGCGGTCGGGGTTGCTGCCGACCCAGCGCGGATTGCCGTCGAGGTCCTGTGCGGGCAGCACGCTCGCATAGCCTGCACCCGTGTTGATCGAGCCCGAACCCGAGGTGAGGTGGAACGTCGTCGTGTCGTATTGCGGATTCGTGCCCGAGAACGCGTAGCCGTGGTTCGCGATGCTGCCGCCGCTCGTCGTCGACGTGCCGTAGGTGTCGCCATGCAGCTCGAGAAACGAATTCGTCGCATCGAGGTCGGACGACGTATTCGCATAGAGGATATTGTTGAAAAGCTGCACATACGTGCCGATCTGGTGCGTGACCAGACCTTCGCCCGTGTTGTTCGCGATCGTGTTGTTCACGATGCGCCACGGCGCCTGGTTGCCCGCCGTCGAGAGCAGGTAGACGGATTCGGCGCCGATGTTCTTGTCGACGAGGTTGTTCGTGAACGTCATCGGGCCGCCGGTGTGGAGCTCGACGATGCTCGCCGCGGCGACGGAGTCGTGCACCCAGTTGTAGCGGAACAGGATGCCGCCCGTGTAGCCGTCGCCGACGTCGAACGTGGCGAACAAAGCACTGCCGCCCGCGCCCGTCGACTGCAGGTGGCGCATCTCGAAACCTTCGATCGTGAGCGTGCCGTACGGCAGATTGCCCGGGTTGCCGCCGAGCTTGAGTCCCAGCGAAATGAACGCACCGTTCTGCGATTGACCGTCGAGGATCGTGTTCGTCGCGGCGGTGTTCGGGCTGGCGGTGATTTGCCGCTGCTTGCAATTCGTGCCGGGCACGAAACCGCCGAGCAGCGCGACGTCCTGCTCCGGCGAGAACGAGTAGATCCATCCCGTCGGCGGCACGATGTAGGTGCCCTGCTCGACGTCGATCTCGGCGCTCACACCGCTGTTCGCGGCGGCAGCGAGCGCGTTGGTCAGGCCCGTGCTGTCGTTGTGCGTGATGCACGTGGGGGCGAGCGCGAGCGCGCTTTCGCTGAGCGACGCGGCCGCGAAAGCGAGGCCGATCGCGGCGATGCGGGAAACCTGGTTCATCGTTGACTCCGGAGGATGCGTGGCACTGGCCAGAACGGCCTCGTGCGGACGAACCGAACAGCGTTCAGTGGTTTTCGAAGTCGTCGCGGAAGATCATGTCGCCCAAGATTTCCTGCGCACCCGTGCCCGATTCGCTCGTGTCGCCGCTCGCGCTCGTTGCGGTGGCGCTGATCTCGCCGTCGGAGGGATAGACGACCGACGGCAGCTTGGCCCAGAAATGGGCGTGTCCGCTCGCGTCGGTGGTGACCGTGGCGATGGCCCCCGTGAAATACGTCGCTTGGCTGCGGCCGCCGCTGCAGCAGTTGCCCCAGTAGAAATCGAGCCGATACGTGCCGTTCGCGGCCGTGTCGAGCGTGCCCTCGACCCATTCGCCCGTGCTCGTCGTCGTGCGATAGGCCGCCAGCACGACGGGATAATTCTGCAGATTGTTCGCGCCCGTGTCGGCGTCGCCGGCGTCGTTCGCCGTCGGCCCGCTGGCGCCGAGATCGACGGGCAAGCCGAGCGTACCGCTGTACATCTGCTGGTTCGCGAGCACGCGGTTGCCGGTGCCGGCGCTCGTGGACAGCCAAACGGCAGCGCCGTCGGCGTAGATCGTGTTGCCGTCGGTGATGGAGTTCCCGAAGGCGCCGATCACGTTGTTCGCCGCGCCGAACGAGAGCAGCACGCCTTGCGTTCCGTTCGGCGCGTGCGCGAACTCGTCGTAGGTGGCGCCGATGAAATTGTCCTGCACGACGTTGCCGGTGCTCGACGGGCCGGAGATCAGAACGCCTTGCGTCCCGTTGTTCGCGACGACGTTGCTTACGATGTCGTTGTTCGGCGAATCGAAAATGTAGACGCCGAGATTGTTGCCGTTCGCTGCGCTGCCGTTCGCGCCGACGCCGATGACGTTGCCGCCGATCACGCTGCCGCCCGCGGCGGCATCGATGTAGACGGCCGTGCCCGTGTTGCCGCCGATGAGGTTCATCGAACCCGGAACCGACAGCCCCGCAGCACTGCCGATGATGGCGTCCGACGCGCTGCCGGAGATGCGGATGCCGTCCTTGTTCTGCGCCAGCGAGGCGACGCCGATCTGGTTCCCGGTCGCCACGTTGCCGGCGCCGGCGTCGAAGCGGATCGCCGCATCCGTGAATCCGGCGAACGCGAGACCTTCGACCGTCAGCCTGCCGCCGCCCGAGGTGTGCAGGCCGTTCGCGAACGCGCCCGCGCCGTTCAGTACGACGCAGAGATTCGCGTCGAAGGCGCCGTGCTGCGTGTTCTGCGTCGCGCCGCTTTGCGAGTAGCCATCGATGGTCACGTCGTTCGTGATGTCGGGCAGCGCGTTGGTCGAGATCGTGAACGTCGACGGACACGACGGCAGCGAGAAATCGATGCCTGCAGCACCGGCGGCGTTGTTCGCATGCACGATGGCGGCGCGCAGCGAACCCGCGGTCGGCGCGCTGTTGCTACCGTTGTCGGCCGTCGTCGTGACGAAGAACGTCGTGGCCGATGCGCATGCGGGCATGAGCATCGCAACGAGCGCGAACGAGTGCAGAGGTGAACGTGACGGCATCGGCGTGACATATTCCGCGAATCTCACTCGAGAGAACGCCGTGTCGCGCGGCGAGCGAACATCGCGCTCGTCGGCGGATCTATCTCCAGGCGCCTTCGCCGATGAAGGCGGCCCAGTAGTACGGATGGTCGGAAGCACCAGCGGTACGGCGTGCGGCGAGCGTATCCCGCATCGCTGCCGCCAATGCATCGGGCACATCGTCGTGCGCGACGAAACGCGCACGGTAGAGCGTGCGCATGAGCTCGGCCGTCGCGGCGTCGTCGACCTGCCAGAGGCTCATGACCACCGTGTGCGCGCCGGCCAGACGCAGCGCGCGGCGCATGCCGAACACGCCTTCGTTGCGGCCGATCGGACCGAGACCGGAATCGCACGCCGACAACGCGATCCACGAGACGTGCGAAAGATCGAGCGTGGCGAGCTCGCCTGCGCTGACGATGCCGGCCGGCATGGCGCTGCTCACGACGCCGGCGCCGCTGAAGGCCAGGCCCGACAACGCCGTGTCGGCTGCGTTGCCGGTCTCGGCGGAGGCGACGTCGAGCGTCACGCCGCGCGCGCCCGCACTGTCCACGCAGGTCTCGTCGAGGCTGAAGCCGTGCGTGGCCAGATGGACGACGTCGGCCTGCGGCATCGCCGCGAGCACGCGCTCGCGCGTGGCATCGGCGCCGCTCACGCGTACCACTTGCGCACTTGTGGAAGATGCGGCAAACAGCGCCTGCAAGTCGTCGAGCTCCTTGGCCGCGTTCGGGATCGGCGCGAAGCCCGCACGCGCGGCGCCCAGGCAGGCGCTGCGCGCAGCGAGCGCGGAATCGCCACGCAAGCTCGGAAAGTCCGGCGCGCCCGCGAGCAGCGCCTGCCCGGCGCGGGCCGGTGCAGCCGGCAGCAGCAGGTCGGATTCATGCGCGAGCGTATGCACGCTCTGCCCGTCTTCGATCAGGTAGGCATGCCTGCGGCCCGGCAAGGCGGCGAAGCTCAGCCGATAGATCTCGCCCTCGGGCACGACGAACACGCGCCGCACCGGCGCATCGCCGAGCGCGACGTCGAACACCGCTGCACGGATCGCCTCGCCGTCGCGGCGCAAGCGCTCGCGGTCGGAATCCGGGTCGCGCAAATCGGCGTACCAGGCGCGGATCTCGGCCGAGAGTGCGGCAATCTGCCCCACGCGCAGCATGCGCGGCGCGCCGCCCGAACGCAGCACGAAGGCGTACCAATCTTCGGGCTGCGGCTTCGGCCCCGCCGCGAGCGAGCGCGCCGGATCGCCGGCCAAGCCCTCGCCGAACGCGACGAGCACGGCATCGGCCGGCAACGCCCGCGCGAGCGCGGCGATGTCGCTCGGCGCCGGCTTGAGCTCGGGCGCCACGCCGGCGCCGTGCCAGAGCGCGCGTTGCGCGTTCTCGGCGGCGGCTTTGAGCTCGCTCATGCGTTCGGCGGTCGTGGCCTTGTCGAGCCAGGCTTCGCCGAGCGCCCGGTTGGCCTCGCGCCACGTGGCGAACGCGCGGGCGATGTCGGGATCGCGCTGCGAACGCGCGGCAGCGAGCCGATACGCCTGGGTGCGCGCGACGAGGCCGCGCTCGACCATGGCCAGTCGCCAGGCGGTCGCGACGCTTTCCGCATCGCCACGCTCGGCGGCGAGCGAGGCGACGAGCGCCGTCGCGGGTTCCATGAGCTCGCGGAACGCGACGCTCTGCCGCTCGGAAAAGTCCGCGGCGAACGTCGAGAGGATTTCCTGCTGGTGCTCGGCCGCTTCGACGGCGATGCGGAACGCGTCGGCCGTGTCGCCTTCGCCCCATCGCGCGAGAGCCAGGCCGAAGCGCAGCGGACCGATGCTCGGATGGTTCGGCTGCGTGCCTTTTTGACGCAGGTCGAGCGCGCGCCGGAAATAGCCTTCGGCATCGGCGTAGCGCTTGAGCAGCAGCGATGCGGAACCCAAGCCTTCGAGCGAATAGGCGAGACCGGGACTCTCCTTGCCGTCCGATTTCTCGCGCAGCTCGAGCGCGCGGCGGTAGTAGACGATCGCGTCCTCGTAGCGCTGCAACTTCACTTCGGTGTTGCCGATGTTCGCGTTGATGACCGCGCGCATGTGCATCGTGTCGTCGCTCGTGCCCGTGAGGTCGAGCGCCTTCTGGTATTGCGTCAGGGCCGCCTGCTCTTCGTCCATCTCCTGCAGCAGGTTGGCGAAATTCGCGGCCAGGATGATGCGCTCGTGCGCGAACGTGTCGGGCGCCGCTTCGAGGATTTTCTGCGCGTGCTCGTAGTGCGGGCGCGCCGTGCCGTAGTCGCCGATTTCCTGGAGCGCCGCGCCGAGCAAGCCCTCGGCCTTGGCCGCCTGTACGCTGTTTTCGCCGTAGCTGCGTTTGGCCGTTTCGTAGAGGCCTTCGCGCAGTTCCAGCGCTTCGCGCGAGCGGCCGAGCTCGCTGAACACGCCGGCGCGTTCGGCATCCATGCGAAAACGCATGTAGCTCTCGGGTCCGAAGGCGTCGATGGCGAGTTTCGCGCCGCGTTCGAGCTCGGCGAGCGCCGACGCACTGCTGCCGGAATAGAGCTCGGCGGTGCCTATCGTGTAGTGAAGCTCGACCTCGATCATGCGCGCGCGCATGCCGCGGCGGTCGTGCCAGAGGGCGAGCGCGCGATTCGCGCGTTCGCGCACCTCGTCCAGGCGGCCCGGCACGAGCGCGAGCGCCCGCGCGGTGTAGAGATCGACTTCGGCGGGATCGCGCACGACATCCGGCAACGTCTGCGCGAGGTCGGCCGCGGCCTTGCCGTCGCCGCGTTCGACGGCTTGCTGGATCTTGAGACGCGCGGCGAGCCCGCGGCCGCGCGGGTCGTGCGCTGCGAACGTGTCGATGGCCTCGGCGAGCGCGGCGCCGTCGGGCTTGCTCGTGTCGGTGCGCACCGTGAGCACGTCCAGGCGCAAATCGAGCGCCGCCATGCGCATGGGATCCTGCACGCGCAAATGCGCGAGCAGCGCGGCGCTATCGTCGCCGGCGTGTGCGAAGTCGCCTTTGCCGAGCTCGAGGTAGATGCGCTCGATGCGCGGATCGGCCGGCGCCGGTGCAGCCAGCGCGTGGCTGCACCAGAGTGCAGCCGCCAAGATCGTCACCGGTACCCCGCGCATGACTCACCTAGACGCGACCATGCCCTCGCCTATCTTGCCAGATTGCCGCGCGCGCGTGCTGCGAGTCAGCGTTCGCCGTGCGGGAACACGAATTGCCAGCGCCTCATGCCGGCGTCACCGGCGTTGCGATCGAGCTCGTCGAGCACGTGGCGCAACGCCGCGCTCGCGACCTCGGTCTCCTGCGGGGCCGCGCTCAGCGCGAGCGCGCCTCGCGCGACCGATGCGACTTCGGTGCCGCCGGCGTGCTCCCAATCGGCGACCGCACGCTCGAGCAGCGGCTGCGGCGTATCGGTCGCGATCACGACGATGCGTTCGCGCTCGGCACGGCGGCTGATCTGCCAGGTCATCGGCGTCGTACCTGCCGTGCCGGGCAGACGGTGCGCGACATCGGCGGCGAGCGGGTTGCCGGGCTTGACCCCGGTAAGCGGAAACAGCACGGACGCGTCGCCGGAACCGTCGTCGTCGAAGACGTAAAAATAGGTCGGGCGGCTCGTGCGGAAATCGAGCGCGAGGCGGTCGCCGAGCGCGACGGTCGCGCCGTCGGCGAGCGCCACGCTGCCGTTGCGATCGACGCGCCGGAACGTGAGCTCGGTCTGCCACCCGGGCGTACTTCCGCGCCAAGCCATGCCGACCGTCGCCACGACGCCGGCGAGTCCCGCGGCCAGCGCGGCGATCCCGATGCGCCGCCACAGCGACTGCGCCGCGGGTTCGTCGGCGGCCAGCGCAGCGGCGAAGCCGAGTGCGGTGGCATGCCGGCGGGCGGGATCGGGCTCGAGCGCGGTTTCGACCGCTTTGGCCAGGCCGCGCGGCACATCCTTGCGCAGGGAGACGAGACGTGCGCGCTCGCCGCGGTCCTGCGCGCGCAACAGCGCCTCGAGGTCGGAGGCCTCGTACGGATAGGCACCGCTCAAGATCCGGAACAGCAGCACGCCGAGCGCGTAGATGTCGCTGGCCGGCGAAGGTGCCGCCCCGCGCAGCACCTCGGGCGCGAGATAGTTGAGCGTGCCCGAAACCGCCGGCCCTTGCGCCTTCTCGAATTCGCGCGCGGCGCCGAAGTCCATGAGCACGATGCGCCCCGAGACTTCGCGCATGACGTTGTCGGTCTTCACGTCGCCGTGGACGAGGCCGTGCCGGTGCACGGCGGCGAGCGCGTGGCAGAGATCGAGGCCGATGCCGCGCACCTCGTCGGCCGGAAACGGTCCGTGCTGCTTGAGGAGCTCCGCGAGCGAGGTGCCGCGGATCAGCTCCGTCCAGATGCCGGCGCGGCCGCGGTGCACGGCGGCCCCGTAGACGCTCACGATGTTGGCCTGACGCACGCGCGCCAGACGCCGCGCCTCGGCCAGGAACTGATGCGAAAGCGTGTCCGAGCCTAGCTTGCGCAGCTTGAGCGCGACGTTGAGGTCGAGCATCGGATCGTAGGCGCACCAGACCTCGCCCTGGGTGCCCTGCCCGATGAGATCGACGACCGTGAGCCCGCCGAACTGGAACCGGCTCGAGCGCGGGGTGTTGCGTCCCATGCCGAGCTGGATGTGTCGATAGCCCTGCACGAGCTGCTGCATTTCGCGCAGCCCCGCCATGGTGTCGTCGGCCCCGGCTTCCTGCCAATCGACGGGCTGGTCGTCGGCGATGCGCGCGGCCAGTTTCTCGAGCTCGTCGTCTTTGCGGGCGTCGGGTTTCATGCGTCGGGTCCTTTGCGCTGGCGGGTCGCCTTCACACAAACGTCACGCCCGCTGTGAAACGAACATGCGCGGGCGTTCAGCCCTGCTCGGAGCCGAGCGCGCGCGACAGCTGCACAATCGCCCGCGCCACCATCACGCGTACCGCATCGGGCGTGCTGTCGACCTCGGCGGCGATCTCGGGGTAGCTCATGCCGAATTCGACGCGCATCACGATGAGCCCCTGCTGCCGCTTGGGCAACGCAGCGAGCGCCTGTTCGTAGGCGCGCACGCGCTCGCTGCCGACGATCTGCTCGATGAGCGCCGGCGCGTCGGGATCGCTGAGCTCGACGTCGATCTCGCCGTGCTCGGGGCGGCGCTGGTGGCGCCGGATCTCGTCGCGCACCTGGTTGAGCAGCGCTTGGCGCAAATAGGCAAGGAAGGCGCCCGGCCCGGCGCTTTCGAAATCGTCGAGGCGCGCGAGCGCCTTGACCAGCGTGACCTGGACCAGATCGTCGGTTTCGTTGAGGTCGCGCATCTGCCGCGGCAGGCGGCCGTGCGCCCAGCGCTTGAGCAGCGGCAGGAAGCGGCGCAGCAGCTGGTCGCGCGCGCCAGCATCGCCTTCGCGGATGCGGCGGATCAGGTTGATCGTAGGCTCCGCGACCGCGGCGCCGTTGTCCCCGCTTTCGACCATTCCGGGTTCCCCGACTTTCGCCAAGTGTAACGTCGCCGCGGCGGCGCCGACAGCGGGGCCCCGGGATGCATTACCATCGCGCTTTCGACTACCCGCTTCGAACATGCCCAAACGCCGCCCCCTGCTGCGCCGCCTTGCGCTGGCCGTCGTCATCCTGATACTTGCCGTCCCCGCCGTCGCCTGGCTCGGCCTGCACGCCGGCTTGGCGCGCCTCGACGGAAAGCTGAACATGCCGGGACTGAACGCCCCGGTAACGGTCGAACGCGACGCGCTCGGCGTCGCCAGCATCCGCGGTTCGAGCCGGCGCGACGTCTATTTCGCGCTCGGCTTCGTACATGCGCAGGAGCGCTTCTTCGAGATGGACCTCATGCGCCGCGTGGCGGCCGGCGAGCTCGCAGAGTTGGTCGGCCCGGCGGCCGTGGCGAGCGACGAGCGCAACCGCCGGCTGCGACTGCGCGCCCATGCCCAAGCGGGGCTCGCCACGCTGTCCGAGGAGGACCGCGCGAGCATCGCCGCCTACCGCCAGGGCGTCAACGCGGGACTCGAGGCGCTCGGCTCGCGGCCGTGGGAATACTGGGTGCTGCGCGGCGCGCCGCGGCCGTGGAGCGACGAGGACAGCCTGCTCGTCATCGGCGCAATGTACCTCGATCTCAACGACGCCACGAACGCACGCGAACTTGCGTTCGCGAAGATCCGCGCCGCGCTTGGCGAAAATGTATACAAATTCCTGTCGACGAGCGGCGGGCCGTGGGATGCGCCGCTCTCCGGGCCGCCCATGAAGTACCCCGATCTGCCGAGCGCCGCCGAGATCGACATCTCGAAGCTCGATCCGAAGCTGCTCAGCATCCCGGCCTCGGCCGAGCGCCCGGTTACGCCGGGCAGCAACAGCTTCGCCGTGGCCGGCGCGCTGACCTCCACGCACGCGGCGTTGGTCGCCAACGACATGCATCTCAATCTGCGTGTGCCGAACATCTGGTTCCGCGCACGCCTGACCTATCCGAGTCCGCGCCGCGCAGGCGACACCGTCGATCTCGTCGGCGTCACCCTGCCGGGACTGCCCGCGCTCGTCGCCGGCAGCAACCGGCATGTCGCCTGGGCGTTCACGAACAGCTACGGCGACTGGACCGACTGGGTGCGCGTCGTGCCCGATCCCGCGGACAAGTCGCGCTACCGCACCGCGCAGGGCAGCGAACCGGTGCGCGAAATCGAGGAGACGATCAAGGTGCACGGCGCGCCGGACGAAAAAATCACCGTGCGCGAGACGCAATTTGGACCAATCCTCGCCGAGGACACCGACGGCACGCCGCTCGCGCTCATGTGGACCGCGCTCCGTCCGGGAGGCCTCGACGTCACGCTCGCGCACCTCGATGTCGCCGAAAGCGTCGACGAAGCGATGGAAGTCGCGAACCGCTGCGGTATGCCGCCGCAGAACTTCGTGGTCGGCGACCGCGCGGGCAACATCGGCTGGACCATCGCCGGCCGCATCCCGCGCCGCGAGGGCGGCTACGACCCGCGCCTGCCCGCTGATTTCAGCGTCGCCGGGACGGGCTGGAACGGCTGGTTCGAACCCGCCGAATACCCGCATATCGGCAATCCGCCATCGCAGCGGCTATGGACGGCGAACACGCGCACGCTCGATTGGGAAGGCATCGACTACGCGCACGAAGGCGACGGCGGCTACGATCTCGGCGCGCGCGCGCGCCAGATCCGCGACGATCTGAAAGCCAAGGATCGCTTCGCGCCCGACGACATGCTCGCGATCCAGCTCGACGATCGCGCGATCCTGCTCACGCACTGGCACGACCTGCTCGCGGAGACGCTCAAGCACGCGCCGGACAGTCCCGGCATGGCGCTCATGAAGCAATATGCCGACGATTGGGACGGGCGTGCCGACCCGTCCTCGGCCGGCTACCGCCTGACGCGCGATTTCCGCAAGGAAATCCTCGACACAGTCATGGACGGTTTCGCCGCCGCCGTGCGCGCGAAATACAAGGACTACACCGCGCCGCACCTGCCGCAGGCCGAGGTGCTCGTCGATGCCATCCTCGTCGCCCGCCCGCCCCATCTCCTGCCTCCCGGATATGCCGATTGGGACGATCTGCTGCGCAAATGCGCCGCCCGCATCGCCGCTCACTTGCGCGACGCCGGCCCGACGCGCACCTGGGGCGACGCGATCGCAACGCACATCCGCCATCCGTTGAGCCGCGCCCTGCCCTGGCTCGGCTGGCTGCTCGACGCACCGAGCGAGCAGCTTCCGGGCGACTCGAACATGCCGCGCGTCCAGGCCGAAAGCTTCGGCGCATCCGAGCGCTTCGCCGTCGAACCCGGACACGAGGAATTCGGCTATTTCCACATGCCGGGCGGACAGAGCGACAATCCCCTGTCGCCGTTCTATCTCGCGGGTCACGAGGATTGGGCACGCGGCAAAGCTGCGCCGTTCCTGCCGGGCGCTGCGAAGTATACTTTGACGCTGGCGCCGAGATAGGCCCTCGCTCTCACGGGAATCGAGTTCTGTTTTTTCGTTTAGAGCCAGAGCTTCCGCTCGTCCTGCGGCCGAGCGGGTAACTTCTTTGCTCGTGCGAAGAAGTCACCAAGAAACACGTTTGAGCGGCGTCGGGGCTAAGATCCATACGGGATGAAACGCTGATCGCATCCACAAGTCGCTTCGGCCGTCGATACCGCTCCAACGCTGCACCATCGAGGTGCTACGACTTCACATGTCCACGATCTGCTTCTACGTG
>Ga0070741_10003191_pt1 | contig 41372 bp, 47 predicted proteins | sample Coa_R1_4_FD_66440 | JGI IMG/M metagenome (GOLD analysis project Ga0070741, IMG submission 66440) | Surface soil microbial communities from Centralia Pennsylvania, which are recovering from an underground coalmine fire - Coalmine... | ecosystem: Environmental > Terrestrial > Soil > Unclassified ... | reverse complement strand
GCTCCAGTTGCCGAGGTGCTTGGCGCCGGTCGCCTGGATGCCCGAGAAGATGCGCATGGGAGGCGGATTATCCCCGCTGCGGCCTGGGGTCCGGCGTGCGCGGCGGCGCCACGGCACGGGCGGAGACGACCCGCGGGCCTGGTGTACCGTTGGCGCCCATGCCGCGCACCCTGATCGCCTCGGACGTCCCCTGGGAGCCGCTGGTCGGCTACTCGCGGGCGGTGCGCGTCGGCGACGTCGTCGAGGTCACCGGCACCACCGACGCCGGGAGCGACGGCGCCGCGCTGCACCCGGGCGACCCCGGCGCGCAGGCGCGCGAGATCCTCCGCCGCATCGCCGCGGTGCTGCAGCAGGCGGGCTCGCGCATCGAGGACGTGGTGCGCACCCGCATGTACGTCACCGACATCAGCCGCTGGGAGGAGGTCGGGCGGGCGCACGGCGAGGTGTTCGGCGCCATCCGGCCGGCGACGTCGATGGTCGAGGTCTCGCGGCTCATCGAGCCGTCGCTGCTGGTGGAGATCGAGGCTCGGGCCGTGGTCGGCTCGGGTGGAGGCGCCACCTGATGGGCGCCTTCGACGGCGCGGTGGCGCTGGTCACCGGGGGCGCCTCGGGGATCGGGCTGGCCACGGTGCGGCGGCTGAAGGCGGAGGGCGCGCGCGTCGCCGCGGTCGACCTCGCCGAGCCCAAGGGCGACGACCCCTCCGACCTGCACGTCGTCGCCGACGCCGGCGACCCGGCCGCCTGGCCGGGCGTGGTGCAGCGCGTCGAGCAGCGGCTCGGCCCGCTGCGCATCGCGTATCTCAACGCGGGCGTGGTGACGCACGAGAAGGACGTCACCGCGATGAGCGACGAGCAGTACCGGCGGGTGATGCACGTCAACGTCGACGGCGTGTTCTTCGGCGTGCGCGAGGTGGCGCGGGCGATGCAGGCGCACGGCGGCGGGCAGATCGTCGCCACCGCCTCGCTGGCCGGCATCGTGCCCTTCGACCACGACCCCGTGTACACCGCCAGCAAGCACGCGGTCGTCGGGCTGGTGCGCTCGCTGGCGGCGCAGCTCGGTGAGAAGGGCATCCACATCGCCGCGGTGTGCCCTGGCATCGTCGAGACGCCGCTCATCGGCAACGACGCCCAGGTGCTGCGCGACGCGGGCTTCCCCATGCTGCGCGCGGAGGACGTCGCCGACGCGGTGCTGCTCGCGCTGCGCGAGCGCAGGCCCGGCGCCTGCTACGCCATCCAGCCGGGGCGCGATCCGATCGACTACCAGTTCCGCGGCGTCCCCGGCCCGCGCACCCCCGGTGCCGAGGGCGTCCGCCCGCCGATCTAGCTGTAGGTCTGCCCCTTCAGCATGATCCAGCCGCCCTCGTGACGGCCGGTGGCGTGGTGGGTGTAATGGATCACCGGATTGCCCGGGTCGGGCGCGAACTCCCCATGCAGGGTGACGGTGTCGCCGACCTGCAGCGGGACGCGCGGCGCCAGCGACAGGTTGTGGTCGACTTCGACAACAACACCGTTGCCGAGGTCGAGGCGGAAGCGCTGGTGGGGTCCGTCGGTACCGTTGCCGTCGGGGAGCAGCGCCACCACGCGGCCCTGCGCGGTGACCTCGACGGTCTGGGCGGCGGCCAGCGCGGAGGCCACGGCCGCGTTGTCGACCTGCGGCTCTCCGCAAGCCACCAGCAGGGCGCAGACCAGCCCCGCCAGCCCGGCGCGCGACACCATCGTGTGCATGAGGCGGACAATAGCCGCCCCGGCGACTTCCCGACGACGAGGTTCCATCATGACCGACACAGGCGTGCGCCCCGCCGAGACCGCGGCGGAGCGGACCGATCGCGACCGGCTCTACATCGACGGGGCCTGGACGCCGTCCGCCGGCGGCGGCCGCATCGAGGTGCGCAGCGCCTCGACCGAGGAGGTCATCGGCACCGTCCCAGAGGGCACGCCCGAGGATGTCGACCGGGCGGTCAGGGCCGCGCACCGCGCCTTCCCGGCGTGGTCGCAGACGTCCGTCGAGGAGCGCGCCGCGTTCCTCCAGGCGATCAACCTGGGCCTGGCCTCGCGCATCGACGAGATCGCCCGGCTGATCGCGTCGGAGGTGGGCATGCCGCTCACCATGTCGACCGCCATCCAGGCCGGCCTGCCGGTGATGACCAGCGGCCAGATGGCGCAGCTGGTCCGCGACTTCGCCTTCGAGGAGGAGATCGGCAACTCGCTGGTGGTGCGCGAGCCGGTCGGCGTGGTCGGCTGCATCACGCCCTGGAACTACCCGCTGCACCAGGTGGTCAACAAGGTGGCGCCGGCGCTGGCGGCCGGCTGCACCGTGGTGTTGAAGCCGAGCGAGGTGGCGCCGTTCACCGCGTTCGTCCTGGCGGAGATCGTCGCGGAGGCGAAGCTGCCGCCCGGCGTGTTCAACCTGGTCACCGGCACGGGGCCCGTCGTCGGTGAGGCCATCGTCACCCATCCGCTGGTCGACGCCATCTCCTTCACCGGCTCGACGCGCGCCGGCAAGCGCATCGCCGAGCTGGCGGCGAGCGGGGTCAAGCGGGTCACCCTGGAGATGGGCGGCAAGTCGCCCAACGTCATCCTCGACGACGCCGACCTGGAGAAGGCGGTGCGCAGCGGCGTCAACAACGCGTTCCTCAACAGCGGGCAGACGTGCACCGCGCTCACCCGCATGCTGGTGCCGCGCCACAAGCAGGCGGAGGCGGAGCGCATCGCCGCCGACCAGGCCGCCAAGCTGACCCTCGGCGACCCCTTCGACGAATCGTCCCGACTCGGGCCGCTGGTGTCGGACGTGCAGCGCGACCGCGTGCGCGGCTACATCCGCAGGGGCGTCGAGGAGGGTGCGCGCCTGGTCGTCGGCGGCGCCGACGCACCCGCCGGATTGCAGCGCGGCTACTACGTGCAGCCGACGATCTTCGCCGACGTGCGGCCCGACATGACCATCGCCCAGGAGGAGATCTTCGGGCCGGTGCTGTCGATCATCCCCTACGACACCGAGGAGGAGGCGGTCCGCATCGCCAACGACACCGTGTACGGCCTGGCCGGGGCGGTGTGGTCGGGCGACCCGGCGCGGGCCGAGCGGGTGGCCCGCCGGCTGCGCACCGGCCAGGTCGACGTCAACGGCGGCCGCTTCAACCCCATGGCCCCCTTCGGCGGCTTCAAGCAGTCGGGGGTGGGGCGGGAGCTGGGCCGCTACGGCCTGGAGGAGTTCCTCGAGGTGAAGTCGCTGCAGCGCTGAGCCGAGCGCGGCGGCTGGCCGCCGGGGGCGATCCTGACTATCCTGGTGTCATGGATAGTCAGTCTGTCGTTGTCATCACGGGCGCGTCCGCCGGGGTCGGCCGGGCCGCCGCCCGCGCCTTCGCCCAGCACGGCGTCCGCCGCATCGGGCTGCTCGCCCGGGGCCGCGCCGGCCTCGACGCCACCACCCGCGAGCTGGCCGACCTGGGCGTGCAGGTGTGCGCCGTGGAGTGCGACGTCGCCGACGCACCGGCGGTCGACGCAGCCGCCTCCCGGATCGAGGAGGAGCTCGGCCCCATCGAGGTGTGGGTCAACAACGCGATGACCGCGGTCTTCGCGCGCGTCGCCGACACCACCGCCGAGGAGTTCCGCCGGGTCACCGAGGTGACCTATCTCGGCTTCGTGCACGGCACCCTCGCCGCGCTGCAGCGCATGCTCCCGCGCGATCGCGGCGTCGTGGTGCAGGTCGGCTCCGCCCTTGCCTACCGGGGAATCCCGCTGCAGGCGTCGTACTGCGGTGCGAAGCACGCCATGGTCGGCTTCACCGAGTCGCTGCGCACCGAGCTGCTGCACGACCACAGCGGGGTGCAGGTCACCATGGTGCACCTGCCCGCGATGAACACCCCGCAGTTCTCCTGGGTGCGCACCCGGCTGCGCCGCCATCCCCAGCCCGTGCCGCCCATCTACCAGCCGGAGGTGGCCGCCGAGGCGATCGTGTACGCGGCCTCGCACCCGCGGCGCCGTGAGCACTTCGTGGGCATGCCGACGGTGATCACCGTGCTGGGGAACAAGCTGCTGCCCGCGCTCGGTGACCGCTACCTGGCGCGCAGCGGGATCGACTCGCAGCTCACCGACCGGCCGATCCCGGCCAACCGTCCCGACAACCTCTTCGCCCCGGTCGACCAGGAGGCGGACCACGGTTCCCACGGGATCTTCGACGACCGGGCGCATCCGCGCAGCCTGCAGACGTGGGTGGCCGAGCACCCGGCGCCGGTGGTCGGAGCGCTCGCCGGGGTCGGCGCGGCGTGCGCGGCGGTGGCCAGGGCCGTGCGCTGAGGGTCGCCCGCGGCCGCACGGCACAATAGGGGCGTGCCAGCCCCCGCGCGCCTGCTCGCCATCATGGGATCGGGCGAGACCAGCCCCACGATGACGTCGGTGCACGTCGACCTCTTCGCCCGCCTCGGTCCGCCACCCGTGCCCGCGGTGATGCTCGACACGCCCTTCGGCTTCCAGGAGAACGCTGCGGAGATCGCCGCCAAGGCGGTGACCTACTTCCGCGAGAACGTGCAGCGCGAGCTAGGGGTGGCCTCGTACCGCGGCATGCCGTGGTCGGCCTCCGGCGACTACGAGACGATGCTGGCGCGGGTGCGCGAGGCCTCGTACGTCTTCTCGGGGCCGGGCAGCCCCAGCTACGCCCTGCGGCAGTGGAAGGACGGCGCGCTGCCGTCGCTGCTCGCCGAGAAGCTGGAATCCGGCGGCTGCGTGGTCTTCGCCTCCGCGGCCGCGGCCACCATCGGCGTGCTGGCGCTGCCGGTGTACGAGGTCTACAAGGTCGGTGCCGACCCCTACTGGCTCGACGGCCTCGACCTTCTGGCCACTCTTGGCATCAACGCGGTGGTCGTGCCGCACTACAACAACGCGGAGGGCGGCACGCACGACACCTCGCACTGCTACATGGGCGAGCGGCGGCTGCGCATCCTCGAGGAGATGATGCCGGAGGACGCGTTCGTCCTCGGGGTCGACGAGCACACCGCCTGCATCATCGACGCCGGCGCGGCGACGGCCACCGTGCGCGGCAACGGCGTCGTGACCCTGCGCCATCGCGGCTGCGAGCAGCGCATCGAGGCGGGCTCGGTGGTGCCGCTGGACGTGCTGCGCAGCGGCGCCGTGCAGCACCCCGCCGCCCCGAGCGCCGCGCCGTCCTCGGCCCCCGGATCCCCGGTCGCCGTCGCGCAATCCGTCAACCCCTTCGCCGACGGCGTCGACACGCGCCGCGAGCGCTTCGACACCGCCGTCGCCGCCGCCGACGTCGACGCCGCCCAGGCCGCCCTGCTCGACCTCGACGCCTACCTCTGGGAGTGGTCCCGCGAGACCTTCGCCACCGACGACATGGACCGCGCCCGCGCCCTGATGCGCAGCATGCTGGTCCGCCTCGCCGACCTCGCCCGCCTCGGCGCCCGCGACCCCCGTGCCCTGGTCGCCCCCTTCGTCGACGCCATCCTCGCCCAGCGCCGCGCCGCCCGCGCCGAGCGCCGCTTCGGCGACGCCGACGCGCTGCGCGATTCGCTGCTCCACCTCGGCGTGGAGGTCAAGGACACCCCTGACGGCACCGACTGGGAACTCCCCGCCGGCTTCGGCGCGGCCGGGTCGGCCCGGCGAGTCACGGACTGATCTCCGGAGGGAGGTCCAGAGCCGCCGCGACGTTGTCCAGGCCGAGCTCCACCAGCGAATCCCGGAACACACGCCAACCGATTGCACCGCCGAAGTTGATCCCGAACAGGACACCGGCGCGCAGCAGGCGCCGCACCTTCTCGGGCGGGATGCCGATCGCCGCCGCCACCTGCGCCACGGTCATCACCGTGTGCGACTCCCATGCGCGAGCCCGGCCGCGCCACTCCGGCATCGGCGCGCCCCGGCGATCACCGTCCGCGCGTGCACGCCTGAGGAGCATCGCGCCTTTGGTGGACTGGTTCGTCTGGGCGATCGCAGTGTGCAGGCAGAGCTGCGCGATCCGTTCCGCCGCCTCGACAACGCTGAGACTCCCCGCCCGCTGCATGCCGGTTCCTCCGTGGTGTGGGCCTTGAGAGAAACGGTGGCACAACAGTCGCCAACTGTATTTGTCTCCAGTCACAAGGAATTTGTACTGGCAGAAGCACCACAACGCAGCCGTTCCGCAACCCGTAGTGTGGTGACGCCGAGCCGCCGAGAGAAGACCTGGGCACAGGAGGTGGTGCGTCACAATGCTCCCAGCGCCGCAGTTCCGGGCGCTCCGCGACGAGTTGGACGCGGCGCTCTCGTCGCTGCAGCTGGCGCGCCGCTTGCTCGCCGACGTGATGAACGCATCGGGCGCCGAGCAACCCCAGGGAGGGTCCGGCGAGTCGCCGTCACCGTCCGTCACGGCACCCGGCCTCTCGCTGCGGTACTCGGGGATGACGGTGGCCCAGGCCGCCGTCGTCCTCGGCGTCGGCGAGGAGCAGGTTCGCCGGCTGCTGCGGCGCGGCGCACTGGAGGGCGTCAGCCTCGGGGGAAAGGCCGGCTGGCGGCTCGACCCCGCGTATGTGCGCGAGGTGGCGGCGCAGTGGTCCGCCCTGCGCGAGGCGCAGCAGGCGCTGCGCGCCAAGCAGTCCTCGGTGGGAGGGCCGAACCGGCCGGCCACGAAGCCGAAGCGGAGGGGCTAGGCGTCCAACCCGGCGCCTCAGGCATCATGGGGCGTCGCACAAGGCAGACGAAGGGACGCAGATGAACGAGTTCACCAGCTTCGAGGACTTCTTCCCCTTCTATGTCGCCGAGCACTCCAAGGCCGCGACGCGCTGGATGCACTTCGCCGGGACCCACCTGGGCGTTGCGCTCGGCACCTCCGGCATCGCCCGCCGCCGCTGGGGCCGGCTCGCCGCGGCACCCGTGGTGGCCTACGGGATGGCCTGGTTCAGCCACTTCGTCATCGAGGGCAACAAGCCGGCCACCTTCGGCCACGCCGCCTGGTCCTTCCGGGGCGACTGGAAGATGCTCGGGATGATGTGGACGGGGCGTGACGCCGAGCTCGCCCGCATCGCGGACGAGAACAAGCGCGAGCGCCTGCAGCTCGCCGCCCAGATGAACGTCAGCCCCGAGCAGGCCCTGGAGCCTGTCGCCGCGCTCCCCTGAGGCTCGGGAGGCGCGCGGCCGCTAGCCCACCGGCGCCGCCGACATCTCCCGCCCCACCGCGGCTGCGACCCGTCGCAATTCGGCCATCAATGACCCGAACTGCTCCAGGGTCAGCGACTGCGGCCCGTCCGAGAGCGCTTCGTCGGGCTGCGGGTGCACCTCGACGAGCAGCCCGTCGGCGCCGCAGGCGAGCGCCGCGAGCGCCATCGGCGCGACCAGGTGACGGTGCCCGGTGGCGTGCGACGGGTCGACCACGATGGGGAGGTGCGACAGCGAGCGCACCAGCGGCACGGCGGAAAGGTCCAGGGTGTTGCGCGTCGCCGTCTCGAACGAGCGGATGCCCCGCTCGCAGAGGACGACGTCGGGATTGCCCTGCGACAGCACGTACTCCGCCGAGAGGAGCCACTCCTCGACGGTGTTGGACATGCCGCGCTTCAGCAGCACCGGCTTGCCCGCCTGCCCCACCGCCTCCAGGAGGGCGAAGTTCTGCGCGTTGCGGGTGCCGACCTGGAGCATGTCGGCCCACTCCGCGACCACGCCCACCTCCGACGGCGTCAGCACCTCGGTGACCACCGGCAGCCCGGTCTCAGCGCGCGCCGCGGCGAGCAGCTCGAGTCCCGCCACGCCAAGTCCGCGGAACGAGTACGGCGACGTCCGCGGCTTGTAGGCGCCGCCTCGCAGCAGCAGAGCGCCCGCCGCGCGCACCCCGGACGCCGTCGCCAGCATCTGCGCCGGCGACTCGATGGCGCACGGCCCCGCCGCCACCACGAACTCGCTCCCCCCGAACACCGCCGGCCCGACCCGCACCTGCGACCTGGCGGGGTGCCACTCCAGGCCCACCATCTTGTACGGCTTCGACACCGGGATGGCGTCGACCACCCCCGGCAGCCCCACCACGTTGTCGCGGATCGACGCGGGGTGCGACCCCAGCACACCGATGGCGATGCGGTCCGTGCCCGGCAGCTCGATCGGCTCGTAGCCGTGCGAGCGCACGTGGTCCATGACGCCGTCGATCTCCGCCCGCGAGGCGTGGGCGTGCATCAGGATCAGCATGGGCGCAATGGTAGCGGCGCACCGAGCGGGCGCCCTGCATCGGCGCGGTGCACGACCGTAGGATCGTCGCACCGTGATCGCCACCGCGCTGCGGCGCCTCATCCCCGAGGACGCCCCCGCTCTCGCCGCCCTCCTCGACGAGGAGCCGCTGCAGAACGTCTACCTGCGCAGCGAGCTGCGCCTCGCCGGCCTGGGCAGCGGCCAGTGGTGGGGCGTCGACGGCGACGGCCGCATCCGGGCGGCAATGCTCGGCGGCCCGCTGGTGGTCCCCTGGGTCCCCCGCGGTGACGACGTCGACCGGCTCGCCGAGGCGCTCAGCCGCCAGCAGGCGCCGCGCATGCTGGTCGGCCCGCGCGCCCAGGTGCTGGCGCTGCACCGCGCCCGCCATCCCGCGCCGCCGCTCCGCGAGCTGCGCGACCCGCAGCCGCTGCTCGCCCAGCGGCGCGGCGGCGTCACCGCCGTCGTCCCCGCGGCGGAGGTGCGCAACGGCACGGCTGCCGACCTCGACCGCCTCACCGTCGCCGCCGCCGACATGCACCGCGAGGAGATGGGTGTCGACCCGCTGGCCATCGACCCCTCGGGCTGGCGCAGCCGGATGAGCACGCTGATCCAGCGCGGCTGGAGCTGGGTGTGGACGGAGGGCGACGAGGTCGTGTTCAAGGCGGAGCTGAGCGCCTGGACACCCGAGGCCGTGCAGATCCAGGGCGTCTACACCGCGCCGAGCCGTCGCAACCGCGGCGTCGCCACCGCGGCGATGGCCGCCGTCTGCCGCGCGGTGCTGCGCGAGGTGCCCGTGTGCACGCTGTACGTCAACCACTACAACGTGGCGGCGCGGAAGGTGTACGACCGGCTCGGATTCGAGCCCGTGGCCAACCTCGCCACCCTGATGTACTGAGCGGGACACTCCGCCGGCATCCCGGTGGTACCGTGCCGTCGATGATCGAGGCACGCGCCGACGTGACCCTTCCCGTCGGTCCCGCCGAGGCCTTCGCCGCGGCGACGGACCTGCGCCAGGCCGACTGGCTCCCCGCCGTGCGCGGCCTGCGCCACGTGGGCGGCCCCGAGAACGGCGTGGGCGCGCGCTACGAGGTCGAGGTGGGGATCATCGGGCGGCATCTCCGCGGCGTCCTGGTCTGCCGCGAGAGCGACGCGCCGTCGCGCGCGCTCTACGAGCTCGAGGACGGCATGGAGCTGCGCATCGCCCTGCAGATCCGTCCCGTCAGCGGCGGTTGCAAGCTGGAGCTGGCGGCGAGCTACGCGGTCGGCGGCGGTCCCTTCGGTGGCGCCGTGGAGCGGGCCACGGTGGGGGCGGCGCGGCACGAGGTCGCCCGGGCCGTGGAGAATCTGGCCGCCCGCTTCGGACGGAAGTCGCTCGCCGGCTGAGCACGATGTCCGGCTTGGACTGGGCTGACGACAGCCCCCTCGACGCCCTGGCCGCGCAGGCCCGCAGCTTCCCGCCGCTCCCCGACGCCGACGTCGCCGTGCTGCTCGGGCGCATCCACGACCGCGCCACCGACGCCACCGCGGCGACGGCCACGCTGGTGCGCCACAACCTCGCCGTCGCCCTCGACGCAGCGCTGGAGCGGCGCGACCGCGGGGTCGATGTCGGCGACCTCTACCAGGAGGGCTCGGTGGCCGTGGTCACCGCGGTCGACGAGTACGCCCGGCGCGGGGGTGAGCCCGCCGGGCTGCGCGACTACGTGCGCCGCGTCGTCGACCTCCATCTCGACGCGGCGGTCGAGCGCGAGGCGGAGGAGAAGGCGGCGGGCGAGGCCTTCGTGCGCGACGCGCAGCGCTACGAGCTGGTCGAGGTGGAGATGCGCCATCGCCTGGGACGCGCGCCGACCTCGGTGGAGATGGCGGCCGCGCTGGAGTGGAGCGTCGAGCACGCCGAGACCGTCGCCGAGATGCTGGTCGAGGCGCGCGCGCTGAACGACGAGTCGCTGCTGCCCTACCTCGACGACGGCGACGCCGCCGGCGACGACGAGGAGTAGCCGCCGGTGGACATGCTGGTCTGGACCGTCGCCCGCGGCGAGCACACCGCGCGGGTCGGCGAGGACGGCGAGATCGACGGCGACGCCGAGCTGGTGGCGCTGCTCCGCGAGCGGCTCAGCGAGCCGACCACCGTGTACCGGCGGGGCACGGTGCAGGGCAGCGGCGCGATCGAGCTCCAGCCGGGCGACCGCCGCTACGTCGTCGCCCGCATCCGCACGCTCTGCAGCGAGGACGAGAGCTTCGAGATCACGGGCTGCGACTGGCGCTGAGGCCTCAGATCAGCCCGCGCCGTCGCAGCACGGCCAGCGCCAGGGAGGACGACGCGGCCAGCCCGGCCAGCGCGTCCGCGCCGACCACGTACGGGCTGAGGTGCCCGCTGGCGTCCTCGGCGTAGCCGGCCACCGCCGCCGGCAGTGCGCTGAGCTGCGTGGCCAGGCTCGGCGTCGCGCTGGGGGCGGCGGGGCGCGCGCTCGCCGAGGGGCTGGCCGTGGCCGGGGGCGCCGGTGGGGGGCCGGTCGGCGCCGGAGGAGGCACCGCCGCGGCGTGGGTCGGCTGCGGCGTGCCGTCGGGGTCGTGCGAAGGCACCGGGTGCGCGGTGGCCGGGGGCGGCGGCGGGTCGGTCGGCCGGGGCGTCGGGGTGGGGCTCGGCGTCGGCGTCGGCCCTGGCGAGGGCGTCGGAGTCGGGCTCGGGCGGGGCGTCGCGGTCGGGCGCGGCGTCGAGCGTGGCGCCTCGGTGGTCACGGCGGCCGCCTGCACAACGAGGGGCGGCGCCGCGCGCGCACCCAGGCACGCGACGGCAGCCGTCGCCGCCGCGGCGGTTCCGAGCACGCGTCCCAGGCGCCGCGAAGCCACGCGGCCGCAACCGACCATCTCGGAGCCATCGTCCCCCGCTCGGCGCTCGCCTTCATCGGGTGCAGCGGAGTCGGGACGGCGGCGTTACCGGTCCGCGTGCCCCTCGTCGGACCCGCCCAGCCGGCGCAGGTCGTCACCCCGGAAGTCGGCGTCACGCAGGCCGGCGGTGGCGGCACCGCGGTGCACGGCGCGGTCGCCGAAGCGGGAGCGGAGCTGGTCGAGGACGTGGTCGAGGCGCTCGTCGCGCTGCAGCGAGGCGTCGAAGAGGTCGAGCTGCGACGCGTCCTCCAGCGAGGACACGCCGACGCCGAGCAGGCGCACCGGGTCGCCCGTCCAGCAGGCGTCGAGGAGGCGCATCCCCGTCCCGGCGATGAGCACGTCCGCGTCGGTGGGGCTGGGCAGGGAGACCTGCCGGGAGAGCGTGGTGAAGTCGCTGTAGCGCAGCTTCAGGGTGACGGTGCGGCCGCGCCACTCCCCCTGCCGGAGGCGGCGTCCCACGTCGGCGGCGAGATGGCGCATCTGCTCGGCGAGGACGGCCCGATCGGCGACGTCGTGGAAGAACGTCTCCTCGCGCGACACGCTCTTGGGACGCCCGGGGACGCTGACCTCGCCGCCGTCGACGCCCTGGGCGCGGTCCCACAGCGAGGTGCCGGCGTGCTCGCCGAGCCGCCGCTGCACCACCTCGCGCGGCAGGGCGGCCAGCTGTCCCAGGGTGGTGATGCCGAGCCCCTCCAGCGCCCGCTCGGCGGCCGGACCCAACCCCGGCAGGCGGCGCACCGGCAGCGGTGCCAGGAAGGCCGCCTCCTCGCCCGGCGGCACGACCACGAACCCGCGCGGCTTGCGCAGGTCGGAGGCCACCTTGGCCACCACCTTGCTGGTGGCGACGCCGAACGACGCGTGCAGCTCGGTGGTGGCGAGGATCTCGTCGCGCAGCCGGGCGGCGATGTCCTGCGGCTCGCCGAAGCGCAGCCGCGAGCCGGTGACGTCGAGGTACGCCTCGTCGAGCGAGAGCGGCTCGACGAGAGGCGTCACCGCGCGCGCGATGGCGAAGATCTGCGCCGACTTCTCGCGGTAGGCGGTGAAGTCGACGGGCACCACCGCGGCCTGCGGGCACAGCCGCATCGCGGTGGCCAGCGGCATCGCCGAGTGCACCCCGAAGCGCCGCGCCTCGTACGACGCCGCGCTGACCACGCCGCGGGTGGTGATCACCCGGCCGTTGGCGTCGTGCACGCCGCCGACGATGACCGGCCGCCCGCGCAGCTCGGGGCGGCGCAGCTGCTCCACCGACGCGTAGAAGGCGTCGAGGTCGAGGTGGATGATCGCGCGCGGCCAGGCGCCGGCGTCGGGCTGCATGGAGGGGATTGTGCGCGACGGCGGCGCTAGTGCGGCAGTGGCTTTGCGCCGCGTCTGCGGCGCCTCTGGGGAACGATCGCAGCGTCGCTGTCGGCGACCTGGTTGTAGACCTCGGTGAAGCGGCGGCGCGCCCGGAAGAGCAGCGACTCCACCGCCGACACCGAGAGGTTCATCGCCTGGGCGATGGAGATGTAGTCGAGGCCCTCCAGCTCGCGCAGGGCGAGGATGGCCCGGTAGCGCTGCGGCATGGTGTCGATGACCTGGCGGATGGTGTCGCGCACCTCGCCGGTCTCGGCCTCCTGCTCGGGGTGGCCGCGGTCGCTGCGGTCGAGGGTGCGGTGCAGCTCGTCGAGCGGCGAGCGCTGCTCGTGGTACTGCTGCTGGGTGCGGCTGCGGCGGTGCTCGTCGATGGCCAGGTTGGTGGTGGTGCGGTGCAGCCAGGCGCGCAGCTTGATCTGGCCATCGGTGGCCAGAAGCTGGCGGACCAGGCGGAGGAAGGCCTCCTGGGCGATGTCCTCGGCGCGATGGGAGTCGGAGATGACCCGGCGCGCCTGCATCTGCACGTAGCGGTGGTGGCTGCGGTAGATCTGCTCGAAGGCGCTGACGTCACCGGCGCGGAAGCGCTCGATGAGCGCGGCGTCGTCGTTCGCAGGCGTCGAGTTCTGGTCGCTTTCGACAACAACGGCGGCCGCCTCGATCACCGCTCTCGCTCCCTTCCGTCGATCCCTTCCTGCATCCCGCTGACCGCCGGCCCCTAGTCGCCCGGGCCGCCGGCCTCGGCTCCCGCCAGCGCCGGCACCCGCCCGCCGCGCCGCTGGTGCTCGTGCCACTCGGCGAGGTCGCTGTCACGCAGGTAGCCCGCCGCCATCAGCAGCTCGACGTAGGGCACCCCGAGGTGCGGCGCGGCGCGGCGCAGCACCCACGGCGGCGGGTTCTCCTTGTTCTTGTTGACCGCCTGGTAGAAGTAGATCTGGTTGAGGTCGCAGAGAAGCGCGAGGCGATGCAGCGAGATGCCGCGCTCGCGGCACTTCTCCTTGAGGTAGTCGCGGAACTCCACTGTCGGGGACCTCGCGCTCAGGTTCGTCCCACCCGCCGGACGGGATGCGCATTATAGCGATCGCCTAGAAAAGCGCTCCGAGCAAGCGCTCGCTCAGGCCAGGCCGAGGAGCTGCGGCAGGTCGCCGAGGCGGTCGATGACGGCGTCGGCACGGTCGTCCACGTCGTGGTCGTCGTTGTGCTCGCGGAGGCGCACGGCACGCATCCCCGCCGCGTGGGCGCCGTCGACGTCCTCCCGCAGCCGGTCGCCGACGTGGACTGTGGTCTCCGGGCGTGCGCCCAGGGCCCGCAGCGCGGCCGCGAAGATCTCGGGCGCCGGCTTGCGCCAGCCCACCTCGGCGCTGAAGACGGCGGCGTCGACCAGCGGCGCCAGCCCGACGTGCGCCAGCTGCTCGCGCATGCTGGCGGGGCGGTAGGGGGCGTTGGAGCAGATGCCGAGTCGCAGGCCCTCCGCGCGCAGCGTGCGCAGCACCTCCGGCGCCCCGGGGGCGACGTGGATCCCCTCCCACCAGGCGACCTGCTCCTCGTGCATGGCGCGGTCGAGGGTGGCGGCGTCGAGCCTGATGCCCAGGCCGGCGTAGGCGTCGCGGTGGGCGGCGGTGATGTCGATCTCCTCCAGGCCGCCGCTCGCCTCGTGGGCGGCCACCCGGGCGTCGACGCGGTCGTGCACGGCGTCGAGCAGGCGGCCGGCGTCCCAATCGCCGCCGACCAATGCCGCAATGCGCTCGTACGCGCGACGCAGCGCGGACTCGGGACGCGCGTAGGTGATGAGGGTGAGCCCGTAGTCGAAGAGGACGGCCTCGACGGGCCGGTCGCCGAGCCGCGCCCGGCTCATGCGCTCCGGTGGCGCTGCAGGGCGATGCGGACGGCCGCCGCGCCGGCACCGACGCCGTTGTCGACGTTGACGACGGTCAGCCCCGGCGCGCACGTCTGCAGCATCGAGAGCAGGGCCGCCTCGCCCTTGCCGCCGGCCCCGTAGCCGGTCGAGGTGGGCAACCCGATCACCGGGACGTGGACGAGCCCCGCCACGACCGACGGAAGCGCGCCGTCCATCCCGGCGGCCACGACCAGGGCGTCGACGTCGCCGGCGAGCAGCGTGGAGAGCGGCTCGAAGAGGCGGTGCAGCCCGGCCACGCCGACGTCGGCCACCTGTGCGGTGGTGCAGCCCGCGGCGTCGCAGACCATGCGCGCCTCCGCCAGGGCTTCGAGGTCGGAGGTGCCGGCGGCGATGAGGCCGACGTGGCCGGCCGGGCTCGCGGCGTGCGCCCCGTTCCCGCTGGCGGCGGGGGCGACCAGTCGGCAGCTGGCCCGGCCGTAGGCGACCAGCTCCGCACCGCGCTGCTCGCCGAGGCGGCGGACGGCGGTGCGATGACCTGCGCGCATGCGCGAGACGCAGGCCTGGCCGGTGGCCTCGAGGAGAACCGAGGCGATGCGGGCCACGTCCGCAGCCGTCTTGGGTCCGGCCAGGACCACCTCGGGGACGCCGCCGCGGCGGTGGCGGTCGAGGTCGAGGGCGGCCCGGTCCTCCAGGCGGGCGACCCGCTCGGCGCGGAGCAGGGGCTCCGCCTCGGCGGGCGCGAGCTCGCCGCGGGCGATGCGGGCGAGGATGTCCTGCACGGCGGTGTCAGCCCTGGGCAGGGGCGCCGCCACCACCTCCGCCACCACCTCCGCCACCCCGGCCGCGGCGGCGACCCCGGCGGTGGGAGCGGCGCGGACCCTGGCCGGCGGGATCCTGCTGGCGCGGCGGCGAGCCCGCCTCGGGGGAGCGGCGGGGTCCCCGCGGCGGCCGGGCGGCCGGTGGCGTGGCGGCGGGCTGCGGAGTGGCCGTGCCGCGCCCGGCGTCGGGCATCCCGCGGCGGCCGCGGCGGCGCCGGCTCCGGGAGGCCCCCTCCCCAGCGTCGGCGCGCGCTCCGCCTCGCTGCGGGGTGAAGCGGGCGAAGAAGGCGGCGACGGGGTGCTGGCCGCGGGGCCGTCCGGCCACGGCGTCGGGCGCGGCCGCGACGCGGGCGGCGTACTGCTCGAGCAGCTCGCTCAGGGGACGCTTGTCCTTCGAGGGCGGGGCGGCGGTCTCCGCCCAGGGCTGCAGCTTGGCGCTGCCCTCGGGCTCCTCGTCGGTGACGTCGGGGACCTGGTCGAGCACGCTCTCGATGGCCCGCTCGATGAAGTCCTCCGCGTCGGGGAGGGGTGGGGTGGTGCCGCTCACCGCACCCCCTGCAGCGCGGGCAGCCGCCCCGCCAGGGCGAGGCCCGCCAGCGTCTTGAGGTCGGTCGTGCCCGAGCCCACCAGCTGGAGGATCTCACCGGGCTCGAAGAGCCGCACGTCGAGCAGCTCGTCGGCGTCGGTCGAGGTCTCGCCCTCGGTGAGCCCCTCGGCGAGGAAGAACCAGATCAGCTCCCGCGAGTAGCCAGGCGAGACGCACGCCTCACCCAGCGACCGCCACGCGGCGGCGGTGTAGCCCGTCTCCTCCTCCAGCTCCCGCCGCGCGGTGGTGAACGGCTCCTCGCCCTCGTCGCGCGTGCCCGCCGGGATCTCCCACAGCGCCCGCTCCATGGCGTGCCGCCACTGCCGCACCAGCACCACACGCCCGTCCGCGGCCACCGGCACAACGGCGACCGCGCCGCGGTGGTGGACGATCTCGCGGGTGGCGGGCCGGCCGTCGGGCAGCGTCACCTGGTCTTGGTAGACCTTCAACAGCCGCCCCTCGAAGACGGTGCGGCGTTCCGCGAGGGTCTCGCGCAGGTGGTCGGAGCCGGCGTCGGGATCGAAGCTCACGAGCGCAAGTCTGCCCGAGTCCGCCACGGCCGCGCAGCGCGCCGGTCCGGGGCTCAGTGCCCCGAGGCCACCTTCTCGTAGGCCTCCAGGTCGAGCAGCTCCGCGCCGGCCTCGTCGACCTCTTCGAGGCGCATCAGCCAGCCCTCGCCGTATGGGTCACTGTTGACCTTTTCCGGGGCGTCGACAAGGGCGTCGTTCACCTCGGCGACGCGCCCGCCCACCGGTGCGTAGAGATCGGAGGCCGCCTTCACCGACTCGATGACGCCGAAGCGCTCGCCGGCGCTGAGGGTGCGCCCCACCTCAGGGAGCTCCAGGAAGATGACGTCGCCGAGCTGCTGCTGCGCGTAGTCGGTGATGCCGACGCGCGACCCGCCGTCGACCCACTCGTGCGATGCGGTGAAGCGATAACCACTGAGGTCGGGCATCGAGTCGGCTCCTCTTACGTGTTCGACGGGCGCTTGTAGAACGGCAGCGCCACCTGCTCCGCACCGGCGCGCGTGCCGCGGATGTCGACCTGCAGCGCGACGTCACCGGGCACGTCGCTGCGCAGCGACGCGGTGGCGATGCCGCATCCCAGGGTGAAGCTGTAGGTGCCGCTGGTCACCTCGCCGACCTGCGCATCCTCGTGCAGCACCGGCATGCCATGCCGCGCGATCGCACGTCCCGACATCCGCAGTCCGGCGAAACGGCGCGGCGCGCCGTTCTCCCTGATGGTGCGCAGCGCGCCGGCGCCGATGAAGTCGTCCTTGTCGAGCTTCACCACCCAGCCGAGCCCTGCGGAGAAGGGATCGACGGACTCGTCCATGTCCTGGCCGTACAGCCGCAGACCGGCTTCCAAGCGCAGCGTGTCGCGCGCGCCGAGACCGCAGGGCAGCATGTCGACGGAGCGCCCCGCCTCCCGCAGCGCGTCCCACACCTGGCCGGCGCGCGGTGCGTCGACGTACAGCTCGACACCGTCCTCGCCGGTGTAGCCGGTGCGGGACACCACGACGCCCTCGACCCCCGCCACGGTCGCGCCCCAGCCGTATGCGAAGGGACGCAGCCCCGCGACGTCGACGCCCGACACCAGCGGCGCGACCACGGACACGGCGCGCGGTCCCTGCACCGCGATCAGCGCCGTCTCGTCGGACGCGTCGTGCAGCGTCGCGCCGTCGCGCAGATGCGCGCGCATCCAGTCGACGTCCACCGCGCGGCGCGAGGCGTTGACGACGATCCAGCACTCCGCCACGCCGCGGTACACGACGAGGTCGTCGATGATCCCGCCATCGTCGTTGCACATCGCGGTGTACTGTGCGCGGCCTTCGCCGATGCGGTCGAGGTCGTTGGTGATCAGCCGCTGCACCGCCGCCACCGGGTCGGCGCCGCCGATGCGCACCTCGCCCATGTGGGAGAGGTCGAAGATCCCGGCGCGCTGCCGGACCGCGGTGTGCTCGTCGCGCATGTTCGAGTACTGGATGGGCATGTCGTAGCCGGCGAACTCGACCATGCTGGCGCCGAGGGCGACGTGGCGGTCGTACAGGGGAGTGCGCTGCGCCATGGGCTGCGCGAGTGTAGCGAGCGGGACCCGCCGCCGTGGACCGGCGGGCAGCCGTACGATGGCCGTCGCCATGACATCCGCCGGCAGCGAGTCGCGCCCGCCGTCGACCCGCCGCCGCCACCGCTTCTGCCCTGCCTGCGGCAGCGAGCTGACCGAGCGCGACGTCGAGGGTCGCGCCCTGCCCGCCTGCCCCGCCTGCGACTACATCGCCTTCCGCGACCCCAAGGTGGTGGCCGTCACCGCCCTGGTCGAGGACGGCGCGGTGTGGCTGCTCCGCCGCGGCATCGAGCCCTGCCTCGGCGAGTGGGCGCTCCCCGGCGGCTACGTCGACTTCGACGAGCACCCGAGCCACGCCGCCGCGCGCGAGTGCCTGGAGGAGATCGGCTGCCGGGTGCGCATCGAGCGGCTGCTCGGCGTCCACCACGCCGGCTTCGCGGACGGGGGGGTGGTGGTCATCGCCTATCTGGGCGCCATCACCGGCGGGCGTCCCGCGCCGGGGCCGGAGGCGCTGGAGGTGGCCCGCTTCCCCCTCCCGGAGGTCCCGCCGCTCGCCTTCGGCACGCACACCGAGATCCTCACCGCCCTGCGCACCGCCGGCTGAAGCGACGCGCCATGACGCGCGGCGTCGCATAGAGTCGCCGGGAGCGCGCGCCACGGGGTGTGCGCGCGAGAGCACGGAGAGGTTCTGGGTGGTCGCGCTGATCGTCGTCGTGGTGGTGCTGGCCGTGCTGCTGGCGCTCTGGTGGGTGCTCTACCGGCGTCCCCTCCCGCTGGTCAGCGGCAGCGTGACGGTGCCGGGCGTCGAGGCGCCGGTGACGATCCGCCGCGACCGCCGCGGCGTGCCCCACGTCGAGGCACGCTCCATGGAGGACGCCGCCTTCGCCATGGGCTGGGTGCACGCCCAGGACCGCGGCTGGCAGATGGACTTCAACCGCCGCGTCGCCGCGGGGCGGGTGTCCGAGTTCGCCGGCCAGGAGGGCCTTCCCGCCGACCGCTTCATGCGGCGCCTCGGGCTCGCGCGCGTCGCCGAGGAGGAGGTCGCGCTGCTCAGCGAGGAGGCGCGCCGCATGCTCGACGCGTATGCGCGCGGGGTGAATGCCGTGTGGGAGTCCGGGCGCCCGCTGCCGCTGGAGATGACGCTGCTGCGCCTCAGGCCGGAGCCGTGGAAGCCGGCCCACTCGCTGCTGCTCGGCAAGCTGCTGAACCTCGGCCTGGCGCTGAACATGGACAACGAGCTGCGCCGTTTCGAGCTGCTGCGCCGGCTCGGTCCCGAGAAGGCGGCGCAGCTCGACTTCCTCTACGTCGACACCAACCCGACCATCCTCGGGTCGGCGGCGCGCGCCGCGGCGGGCAGCTCGGGCGAGGCGCTGGAGCTGTTCCGCGAGGCGGCGCAGTGGATCCCGGCCGGCACCGGCGGCGCGGCCAGCAACAACTGGGTGGTCGACGGCACCCTCACCGCCAGCGGCCGGCCCATTCTCTGCAACGACCCGCACCTCCCGCCCAGCGCGCCGTCGATCTGGTACCAGGCGCACATCGCCGCGGGCGACGACTTCGAGACCACCGGCGTCACCCTGGCCGGCCTGCCCTTCCCCATCATCGGCCACAACCGTCGCGTCGCGTGGGGCTACACCAACTCCTTCGCCGACGTGCAGGACCTCGTCATCGAGGAGCTCTCGGGACGCGACGGCCGGCAGTACCGCACAGAGAAGGGCATGGTCGACGCTGAGCTGCGCAGCGAGCGCATCACCGTGAAGGGGCTGCCGGATCCCGTGGTCGAGGACGTGGTGGTGACGCGGCACGGCCCGCTCGTCGACCGCTACGAGGACAAGGCGGCGGGCATGTGGCGCGGGCTCGCGTTGCAGTGGACGGCGCTGAAGCCGGGAGGCGCCGCGGAGACGGTGCTGCAGCTGCAGCGCGCCTCCGACTGGCGCAGCTTCAAGCAGGCCTTCGCGCCGCTCGACGGTCCCTCCCAGAACGTCGTGTACGCCGACGTCGACGGGCACATCGGCTACCTGCTCTCCGGGCACGTGCCGGTGCGGGCGCGCGCCGCCAGCGGGCTGCCCGTCCCCGGCTGGACCGGCGACGCGCTGTGGAAGGGGGTGCTCGGCATCGACGAGGTGCCCCAGGTGCTCGACCCGCCCGAGCATCTCGTGGTCACCGCCAACAATCGCGTCGTCGGCCCGGAGTTCCCGCACCACATCGGCATGGACTACATGAACGGCTACCGCGCATTGCGCATCCGTGAAATCCTCACGGGCCGCAGCGGTCTGACCATGTCGGACATGGCCGCCGCCCAGCTCGACATCACCTGCCCGCCGGCGCGCGAGGTCGCCCAGCTCCTCGGCGAGGTGCGCTGCGAGCAGCCGCTCGCCGAGGAGGCCCGCGCCAACCTGGCCCGCTGGGACGGCGTGCTCGATCCCGAGTCGGCCGAGGCCTGCGTCTACGAGGCCTTCATGCGCCGTCTCACCCAGCACGCGCTGGAGCCGCTCTGCGGTGAGCACTGGCCGCTGGCGGCGGGCGAGCTGCCGCATCCCGTCTTCGGCATGGCGGGCAACCTGGTCGGCGGGGTGACCCCGCACCTGCTGCGCCGCTGGCGCGAGGGTGACACCTCCTGGTTCGCGCCGGGCGTGACCTGGCAGGACGTGGCGGCGCGCGCCCTCGAGGACGCGGTCGCCGACCTGCGCCGCCGCGCCGGCCGTCCCCGCAGGTGGCGCTGGGGCAGGCTGCACGCCGTCCCCGTCGACCACGTGCTGGGCCGGAAGCGCCCGCTCAACCTGCTCTTCAACGCCGGCAGCATCGAGATCGGCGGCGACACCGACACCGTGCTGCAGACGGCGTACGTCAGCAACGACCCCTACCGCGCCCGCGGCTGGGCGCCCTCGTGGCGGCAGATCCTCGACGTCGGCGACTGGGACGCCTGCACCGGCATCCACTTCCCCGGGCAGTCGGGCCACCCCGGCTCGCGCAACTACCGCGACATGATCGCCGACTGGACGCGCAACGCCCAGCAGCCGCTGGCCTGGAGCCGGGAGGCCGTCGCCGCCGCGACGCACGCCACGCTCGTGCTGACCCCCGCACCGGTGGCCCAGGTGGCGCCCTCCGAGCACGTCGCCGAGGAGGCGGCGTGAGCACCGGGTGGCTGCGCCGGCTGGCGGCGGCGGGGTGCGTCGGGGTGGCGCTCGCTGTTGTGGGGTTGGTCCTCGCGGGGGCGCGGTTGACGCCACCGGCGCCGATCCTTCCGCCGGGCTTCATCGCGGCGTCGGCGCAGGTTCAGCAGTCTGCCGACGCCAACAGCGCCTGCACGGTCAAGCCACCATTTCACACGCCCTGTCCTCCTCCCACCGCGTCGAACCCGTCCACGGATACCCCCACGTCCACTCCGTCACCGACGCTCCTCCAGCCCACGTTCACCCCGGCCCCGACCACGCCGCTGCCACCGACGGGCACCCCCTCGCCGAGCAGCACGCCTTCGACGCCGGCGACTCCGTCGCCCAGCCCCACGGACAGCGGCGCGACCGACTCCGGCACCGACACCTCGACGGTGTCGCCCGGGACCACGCCGGTGACGTCGCCCTCGACCTCCAACACGGCGACGCCGTCGAGCGGGGGTGGCGGCTTCACGCTGGTGCTGGTCGCCATGCTCGTCCTGCTCGGGCTCGGGGGCGGCGCCGGGTACCTGTTCTGGCGGCTCCGCTAGGGGCGTGGTCGACCCGCCGGTCCTGACGCGGCGCCGCATCTCCCGCGGCTGCGGCTGCCTGCTCGCCGGCGCCGCGGTGGTCGCCGTCCTGCTGGTGGTGCTCGCCGTGCAGGCCTTCGCCAGCCCCGACCTCGGCCCTCCGCCCGGCGGCGCCGACGACGGGGAGACCCAGCTGGCCATCGCCGCCCGCCTCGGCGGCTCGCTGGCGGGCCAGCTCATCGCCGGTGAGCATGGCCACGTCGACCTCAGCGAGCACGACCTCACCGTGCTGGTCCGCGAGCACGACCCCGAGCCGGCCCGCTTCCAGAGCCCCGACGTGCGCATCCGCGACACCCTGGTGGTGATCGACGCGCGCACGCCCCTCGGGCCCTTCAGCTTCGTGGCCGTGGCCCGGATGTCGCTGGCCAGGACCGAGGACGCCGGCGGGCCGCGGGTGTCGGCCACCTTCACGTCGACGCAGGTGGGCAACCTCGGCCTGCCCGACCAGGTGACCTCGGCGCTCCAGGACCACGTCCAGCAGGCCTTCAACCTCCAGGACCTGATGAGCGCCGACCCCGTGCTCAACCTCGCCCGCAGCGCCCTGGAGTGCGTGCGGGTCGGCGGCGGCGTGGTGCGGCTCGGCTTCCACCGTCCGGGCGCGGCCGAGGACCCCGGCGCCTGCGGCTGAGCCCGGCAGGAAACGGGTCGGTCACGAGCCCGTGTGGCCCGATTGCGGCCGTGGGGCCCTCCCTATACTCGGGCCACGCCCCGAGCCCCTCACCGATCGTTTCGCCCACCCGGGTCCAGGAGCCTTGTGAGCCGCCGCATCCTCGTCGTCGACGACGACCCCCGCCTCCTCCACGTCGTCTCGATGTACCTGAGCATCGAGGGCTACGACGTCGACACCGCCCCCAACGGCGAGGAGGGGCTGCAGCGCCTGGAGGCGCAGCGTCCCGATCTCGTCATCCTCGACGTGATGATGCCGGGCATCGACGGCCTGGAGGCCTGCCGCCGCATCAAGAGCGACCCCGAGACGCGGCACATCCCGGTCGTCCTCTTCACCGCGCTCTCGCGCACCGACGACGTCGAGAACGGCCGCGCCGCCGGGGCCAACCGCTTCATCAACAAGCCCTTCAGCCTCATCGGCCTGGGCGCGGTGATCCGCAGCTTCCTCTCCGAGGACTCCCCGGTCTCCGCCGTCGGCTGACCGCCGCGCCATGGTGCACAATCCGCGCCATGGCCGAGCCTCGCCTCACCCACCTCGACGAGAGCGGCCGGGCGCACATGGTCGACGTCTCGGCCAAGCCGCACACCGAGCGCGTTGCCAGCGCCGCGGCCAGCGTCCGCTGTGATTCGGCCACCTTTGACCTGATCTCGCGCGGCGACGCGCCCAAGGGCGACGTCCTCGGTGTCGCCCGCATCGCCGGCGTCATGGCGGCGAAGCGCACCCCCGAGCTGATCCCGCTCTGCCACCCGCTGCCGCTCACCGCCGTCGACGTCGACCTCCGGCTCGACCCCTCCCTCCCCGGCGTGCGCATCGTCGCCACGGCGCGCTGCACCGCCCAGACCGGCGTCGAGATGGAGGCGCTGACCGCGGCCGCTGTGGCCGCCCTGACCGTCGTCGACATGGCCAAGGCGAGCGACCGCTGGATGAGCGTCGAGGGGGTCGGCCTGCTGGAGAAGAGCGGCGGGAAGTCCGGCGAGGTCCGCCGTCCCGCCGACCGTCCCCTCTAGGGCAGCGAGGCGAAGTAGCCGGCGGCGGTGTCCACCAGCGCCATCGCCCGCGCCTGGTCGCGGCGGCGGCGGCGCACGAAGCGCGACCAGGGCTCTCGGGGAAGCGGGTGGGCGTGGCTCTCCACCGTCCACAGGCAGCCGCCGGTGGCGGGGAGGAAGCGGTGGATGGTCACCCCTCCCTCGGTGCGCTCCTGCACCTCCATGGGCGCTGAGCGGCGGAGCTGGACCCGCAGCGCCGTGGTTCCCGGCGCGGCCTCCTCGTCGTCGGCCACGGCGCACTCCAGCCACCCCGGCAGGTCCGGTCCCGCCGAGGCGCGGATCTGCGGCCAGATCACGGGCGCCGCGGCGGGGTCGAGCAGGCGGTCGGCGAGGTCGACGGGGTCACAGGGCACCAGTCCGGCGACGGTGAAGCGGCGCATCGGCTACCCGGTCCTCCCATGCGGGTCGTGCTCCCCTCGCAGGAGCCGCAGGCCGTGGGGGAGCGCCGGCCAGACGGCGTCGAGACAGTCGCCGACCCCCCGGGGGCTCCCCGGCAGGGCCAGCACCAGGCAGCGGCCGCGCACGCCGGCGACCTGCCGCGACAGCATCGCATGGGGGGTCGAGTCGAGGCCCCGCAGCCGCATGGCCTCGGCCATGCCGGGGACCTCGTAGTCGAGCAGTGGGCGCACCGCCTGCGGGGTGACGTCGCGCGGGGCCAGCCCGGTTCCGCCGGTGATCACGAGGAGCTCGGCGCCGTCGGCGGCGCTGGAGACCCAGGCGGCGATCTGGGGAGCCTCGTCGGGCACCATCCCCCGCGACACCACCGTGGCCGGCAGGCCGGCCAGCCGCGCCGCGATCAGGTCGCCGCTGGCGTCGTCGCGCTCGCCACGCGCGCCGGCGTCGCTCACCGTGAGGATGGCGGCACGGACAGGGGTTTCGGCAGGGGCGGGGCTCACCTGGCCCGTAGCCTACGACGCCTGCGGCAGTTCGTGATCCTCGTCGTCAGAACCGTCACCGGCGGCGTCGCGGCCGGGGAGGCGGCGGAACAGGCAGTCCTGGATCGAGTAGAGGCGGTCCATCAGGTGGGCGATGGTGATCCGGCTGCGCAGCTCGCCGCCGCGGCACTCGTCGGGGAGGGTGGCGTCGAGTGCCTCGAGCCGCTCCTCGAAGCTCTCGGGGACGCGCTTGCGCCCGTGGAGGTGCATCTCCTCCAGCTCGGCGATGAGCGCGTCGATGGTCCGCACGGGGAGCTCGGCGAGTCGGCGCTCCTCGCGGCGGCGCCGCTCGTTCCGCAGGCGGCGGCGGATCTCGGCGTTGGTCGCTTCCAATGGGCTCATCCACCAGTGGATACGGACGAGGTTGCGCGCCGGTTCATCCCGGGGGGAATTGCTCCGTTCTCGCCGGTGATGCACTATGGTTGTTGAAGCACGTCGAGCGGGGGGTCTGGACGAGTCGTTCTCTCCACCCCACCCGCCGTGGCAGCCGGCACGAAGCTGGGGTTGGAGTTCGGCAGATGCAGTCCCCGGGTCCGCATCGTCGCCGCGGACAGCGGCACGGGATGTCCGCGCGCGTCCCGGTGCGCACCCGCGCGCTCGCCGGACGGGTGCTGAAGCCGGGCCCCACCCGGCGCCAGATCGCCCGCTCCACCCGCGCAGCCGCCCGGCTGCAGATGCGCACCCGCCGGCGGCTCGGCGCCACCAGGCAGGCCGTTCGCACCGCCGCGCTCACCGTCAACGCCGCCATCGCCTCCCCGCCCGAGCGGCGCAGCGTCCACGCCTTCCGGCAGCGCCCGCTCGTCTACGGCGCCATGGCCGCCTACGCGGTGCTCTCCATCGCGCTGATGGCCACGCACGCGGTGGGCATCACCAGCGAGCACGCCATCCTCATCGCGCTCGTCCTCTTCTCGGTGGTCGGCAAGGCGCGGCCCTTCGTCTGGGACTGGCTGCCCTTCCTCTTCATCGCCGTCATGTTCGAGGACCTCACCGGGGTGGGCGCGCAGATCGCCGGCGCCGTGCACACGGCGGGGCCGATCGTCTTCGAGAAGACCCTGCTGGGCGGGGCGGTCGCCACCACGTGGCTGCAGGACCGCCTCGGCCACGGCACCTTCCAGCACATCTTCTCGACGGCGCTGGTCGTCGAGTACCTCTTCCACTTCGCCGCGCCGCTGGTCGCGGGGCTCTGGCTCTGGTGGCGGCACCGGGCGTGGTTCTCGAGCTTCGTCACCGCCTACTTCCTGGTCATGGCGATCGGCTTCATCGTCTACCTCCTCTTCCCCGAGATGCCGCCCTGGCTGGCCGCGCGCGAGGGGCTCCTGCCCCACGTGCAGCGCATCGTCGTCGACACCCTGCAGCAGCTCGGCGGCTTCGGCCAGTTCTACGCGGGCGCCGACCCCGAGCCCAACGCGGCGATGCCCTCGTTGCACGTCGCCGTGCCGATGGTCATCGCCTGCATGGTGGTGGCCGTGCGCGGCGTGCGCCGCACCAGCTCGTGGCTGTGGATGCTCTATCCGCTGAGCATCTCCTTCGGGGTGCTCTACCTCGGCGAGCACTACGTGGCCGACGCCCTGGTCGGGCTCGCCCTCGGCGCCATGGCCTTCGCAGTCGCAGCGATGGGGCGCAACTGGGGGCAGCGCCCCGCCGCCGCCGGCGCCACCCTCGATCGCGCCCCCCAGGCACGACCGCATTCCAGGTTGCACCTGCCGCTGTAGATTGGGCGGGCAATGAAGCTCGCCGATCTCCTCACCTGGTCCGCACACCTCGCCGGCTGCGACGAGGTCCCCGCCGACTCGCAGGTCTACGTCGAGGCCGACCGCGACGTCCGGCGCGTCCTCTTCGGCATCGACATCGACGGCACCGAGTTGCTCTGGGCGCAGCGCGAGGGCTACGACGCCGTGATCGCGCATCACCCCGCCGGCGAGCACGCCCGCATGGACTTCGCCAAGGTGGTGCACCGCCAGGTCGACATGATGGTCGCCGAGGGCATCGACCGCACGGTTGCCGAGGAGGCCGTGGCCTCGCGGCTCGACCGCATCCGCCGCGCCGACCACATGGGCAACTGGAACCGCATCGTCGACACCGCCCGGCTGATCGGCATGCCCTTCTGCAACGTGCACCTGGCCTGCGACATCATCGGCCGCCAGGAGATCGTCGACCTGCTGCGCGCCCGCGCCGGCGAGTCGACGCGCGTCGGCGACGTCATCGAGTGGCTGCTCGAGTTCCCCGAGATGGAGGCCGCGCTGTCCCGCCCCGAGACCTGGATCGGCGACCCCTCCAAGCCGCTGGGCCGCTGGGTGGTGGCCATGGCGGGTGGCACCAACGGCGGCTACCCGGTGTTCAACGAGTACTACAAGGCGGGGGTCGACACCATCCTCGCCATGCACATCCCGGAGGACGACATCCACCGGCTGCGCGCCGCCGCGCCGCCCAACGCCAACCTGCTCATCACCGGGCACATGGCCACGGACTCCATCGGCATCAACAAGGTGATCGACGGCATGGAGGACCAGGGCATCTCGGTGACCAGGACCAGCGGTATCATCGCCGGACGTTGACGGGACCCTGGCGGGCACGGGGGAGGGATGGAGATGCGCCGTGCGGCATTCGCGATGCTGCTGGCCGTCGTCGCCGCGGCAGTCGCCGCCTGCGGGAGCAGCACGCCGCCCGCCAAGCCCGCGCCGTCCGGACGGACCGACGCCGCAGCGGTGTTCGACGAGAAGCGCCAGGAGCTGATCCTCTTCGGCGGGGCCGACCGCGCCGGCCATGCCCTCGGCGACACCTGGGCCTACGACACCAAGGGCTGGCACCAGCTCGCCGCCGGGAAGCCCGGGCCGTCACCGCGTGAGGGCGCGAGCTTCGCGTACAACCCCGAGGCGGCCGAGGACGTGCTGGTGGGCGGCCACAACGGGTCGGCGCACGACGACGACACCTGGATCTGGAACGGCACCGCCTGGAGCCGGGGCGCAGCGCTCGACGCGCCCGCCCACGACGCCACCGCCATGACGGTCACCCTCAACCGCAGCCGCCGCCAGCTCGACATGGTGATGTGCTGCACCACCGGCGGCGCCGCCACGGCGATCGCGTACGCGGGCAACGGGCACGTGTGGAACCGGCAGGACCCGAGCTTCGCCGGCGACCCGCCGGTGACGCCCGGCGCGACCTGGCTCGAGAGCGCCTTCGACTACAGCACCGGGCGCGTGATGGTGGTGGGCCCGGGAGGGGCGGGCGCGCCACCCGTCAGCGCCGCCTTCGACGGCGTCTTCTGGAGCAGGCTCGGACCTCTCTCGGACTTCCCCGCGGGCGCCCATCCCCACCTCTTCGAGGCGCCGGACGAGAGCGACCTGCTCGCCGTCATCGACACCGGCCCCGGCGGCCCGGGGGTGTGGCGCTGGGACGGCCGGGGCTGGGTCGCCATCGCCGCCAAGAACCTGCCGGCGACGGTCGTCGCCACCGCGGTGGACATCCGCGACGGCGCCGGCCTGGTGCTCGGCGAGGCGTCCGGGGCGGCGGCCACGCCGTCCGTGCTGGCGTGGCACCTCGGCAGGCTGCAGGCGCCCAAGCTGGCGGTGAAGAAGCCGCTCGGAGAGCCGACCTTCGGGCAGGCCACGCCGAGCCCCACGCCGATCCAGGTCGTCAAGGCCGCCCGCGCCTACATGCCCACCCCGGGCGAGCTGGGGATCGCGGCCCTCCGCTACTCCACCCAGTTCCCCCCGGCGGCGATCACCGGCAAGGACGCCAACGGCGCCGGCGACGCCTACGAGACCGTCTACGACGCCCCCGGTCCCAAGCGCGTGGCCATCGACGTCTTCGTCATGCCCGACGACGACTCCGCCAGCAGCCTGGCCGAGGAGCTGGGGACGGGCTCCGGGGATTCCAAGGCGCAGGGCCAGGACCAGACCACCCTCGACGACGGCAGCACCGCCTACACCTTCAACGAGGTCGTCGGCAGCGGAGAGGCGCAGCTCTTCTCGGTGACCTGGCACGTCGGCCGGATCGTCGTCTCGCTCTTCGACCGCGACTACAAGGGCGCCATCACCCTCGACGACGCCCTGCGCATCGCCGAGATCGTCGACGCCAAGACCCACTGAGTGATTTCACGTTGCCGTTAAGCAGGCGGGCGTACGCTGCGCCTCGGTTCCCTCCCTTCCAGGTCCCCGGGCGGCGCCGTCCCATCCCACGGAGCGGGTGACGCGGCTCCCCCTGCCGAGCCGCCGCGACGGCGCCGCCGGGGATCGTCTCACCGGGAGCCCTGCCGCTCCCGGCGGGGATCCCCCTCCCGCGCGGCGCTGCGGCAGTATCGGCGCTGTGCCGAACCCCTCGCGCTCCGTGCGCCGCTGGTCTCCGCGCCTCGCCGCCGCCGTGGTGACGCTGCTGGTGCTGGTGTCGGTGTCGGCCTCGGGCGCCGCGGGGACGCCGTCGCCGCCCGCCGCCGCCCGCCCTCCGGCATCACCGTCGCCGGCCGGCGCGGCGCTGCCCTCGCTCGCCGCCATCGAGGCGCTCGTGTACGCCAACCAGTACGAGAAGGCCGACCGGGCCTACACCGCCCGCCTGTCGGCCCGTCCCGGCGACGCCGAGGCGCACGCCGCATACGCGCTCTTCCTGGCCTACAGGGGCGACCTCCCCCGCGCTCTGAGCGAGGCGCGAGCCGGCGTCGCCCTGGCGCCCTCCGACGCCCGGGCCCAGGCGATCCTCTGCCGGGCGCTCGACTGGAACGGATCGGTCGCCCAGGCAGCCGCGGCGGGTCGCCGGGCGGTGGCGCTCAACCCCGCCGACCCTCTCGCCCGGCTCTTCCTCGCCGAAGCCCTCGCCGACGGCGGCGACTCGAAGGCCTCGCAGTCGGCGATCGACGCCGCCTCGCGGCTGGCCGGCCCCTCGGCCACCCCGTACCTGCGCGCCGAGGTCCATCGCGAGGCGGCCAACCTGGCCCACGACGAGGGCGACGCGGCGGCGCAGATCGCCGCGCTCAGCGCCGCCGAGGCGGAGCAGCCGGCCTGGGCGGAGCGCGTCGTGGAGCTCGCCGGCGCGCTCTTCGACGACGACCAGGTGGCCAGGGCGCACACCGAGTTCCTCGACGCGCTCCAGCTGCGCGGCTCCGACGTCGGCCTCCTGCTGAGCCTCGGCGGCGAGGCGCTGCTCGCGGCCGACTACGGCGACGCCGCGACGGCGTATGGACGGGCCGGTCAGCTCGCGCCCGGCGACGTGCAGGCGCTGCACGGCGAGGCGCAGGTGGCGATGGACACGGGCGGCGACGCCGCCACCGCCGCGGCGGACCTCGCCCATGCCCTGCGGGTTGATCCCGGCGATGCGCAGGCCGCGGCGTACCTGCTCTACATCGCGCGCGACGTGTGGCACGACGAGGCGCGCGGGAGGGCCATGATCGCCGACGCGGTGGCCGGCGCCGAGGACCTGGAGCCGCTGCGCCCGCGCCATGCGGTCGCGGCGCCGGACGTCGACGCCATCCTGCTTGCGGATGCGCAGCGTGCCCTGGCGGTGGTGAACGCGACGCGGCAGGCGGCCGGCCTGCCCGCCGTGCAGCTCGACCCGCAGCTCAGCGCCGCGGCGGCCGCGCACAGCTTCTACTGGCTCTTCAACCAGGCCCGGCCGTCGCAGCAGGGCCTGGGCATCCACGGGGAGACGCCCGGCACGCCGGGCTTCACCGCGGCGGGGATCTACGACCGCGACCACGCCTACGGCTGGAGCGGCGGCGCGGTCGGGGAGGACATCACCCACACCGGCTCGCCCGAAGCTGCCGTGCACGATTGGGTGGACAGCGTGTACCACCGATTTCCCATCCTTCGACCCGACCTGCGCTTCATCGGCTACGCGGACGCGTCGATGCTCTCGCTGCCCATCGAGGACATGGAGTTCGGCTTCGGCGGCGCGTCTGCGGCGCCGGCCGCGCCGGTCCGCTACCCGGGCGCGGGACAGAGCGGAGTTCCTGCCATCTTCGTCGACAACGAGCTGCCCGACCCCGTGCCGGCAGGGGCGGCGCGGGTGACCGGCTATCCCGTCACGGTGACCTTCGACCCGCGCAGCATGGTGCGCATGTCGTCGTTCACCCTGACGGGGCCAGGCGGTGGCGCGGTGCCGCTGGTGGCGGTGCAGCCGCCGTCGGCGGCGACCGACAACTCGGCGTTCCTGCTGCCGTCGGCGCCGCTCACCGCCGGAGCCCGCTACACCGCACACATCGTGGCCACCGTCGACGGCGTCGGCTACGACTCCGTGTGGAGCTTCACAGTGGCGCCGGCGCCGCCACCGGGCTGAGCAGCGCGTCCCACTGCGCCAGCAGGGCCGCGCGCCGCAGCGGCTGGTTCCAGACGCGCGGGCCCGGGTGGTAGGTGGCGGCGAGCCGCCGCCCGTTCCAGGGGTGGGCCGTCCCCAGGGCCTCGTCCCACCGTGGCGCCCGGGCGATCCTCGCCAGCGCCGCGTGGGCCGTCCGGCCCAGCGCCAGCACCAGCGGGGGGTCGACCACGGCGATGGTCTCCGCCAGATGCGCGCGGCAGGCGCGCAGCTCCGCGGCGGTGGGCTCGTCGTTGCGGCCCCGGGCATCCTGCGGGTTGCAGAGCACCGCGTTGGTGATGAAGACGTCCTCACGGTCGAGCCCGGCGCGCCGCAGCAGCTGGTCGAGCGCCTCGCCGCTGCGGTCCCCGCTGAAGGGGACGCCGGTCCGCTCGGCGCCGTGGCGCCCCGGCGCGGTGCCGACCAGCATCACCACCGGACGCAGGCTGCCGTTGCCCTCGCCGAGGACGCGGCGCCGCCCCTCCATGCGGGGACAGGCGCGGCACCACTGGACACGATCGACCAGCAGCGCGAAGGCGTGGGCGGTCATCTCGAGCGCCGAGCGTAGCTCTGCACCCCGCCTTCGAGCCGGTACCCTTGCGGCCCATGCCCGACGTCCAGACCTCGATCGCCCGCGCCGTCCGCGCCGCGCTGGAGGCGATGGGCGCGGGCGCCGCGGTCGAGGCCACGGTGGAGCCCTCGGGCCGGCCTGAGTTCGGTGACTGGAGCAGTCCGGCTCCCCTGCGCGCCGCCCGGGTGCTGCGCCGCGCGCCGCTGCAGATCGCGGAGGAGCTGCGGGCGCGGCTCGAGGAGATGGGCGTCGAGCACGTCCGCGAGTGGACGGCGACGCCGCCCGGCTACGTCAACGCGCGGCTCGACGACACCACCTGGGCGCCGGCCGTGATCGCCGAGGCGCTCGCCCTCGACGCGGGAGCGCCGGTGCCGCTCCCCGGCGGCGCGCAGCCCGAGGCGGGCAAGACGCTGGTCGAGCACACCAACATCAACACCAACAAGGCGGCGCACGTCGGCCACCTGCGCAACGCCTGTCTCGGCGACGCGGTGTCGCGGATCCTGCGCCGCACCGGCCACGAGGTCGAGGTCAACAACTACATCGACGACACCGGGGTGCAGGTCGCCGACGTCATCGTCGGGCTGCGCGAGCTGGGCATGGAGGCGCGCGACGGCGAGCCCTACGACCAGTTCTGCTCGCGCGTCTACGTCGAGGTGATGCGCCGCTACGAGCAGGACCCCAGCCTGCTCGGCAGGCGCGTCGAGACGCTGCGCCACATCGAGGCGCGCGACAACGACGTCGCCCAGTTCGCCAAGGACCTCGCCCGCCGCATCGTGCAGGCGCACCTCGACACCATGCGCCGCTTCGACATCGGCTACGACCTGCTCACCTGGGAGTCCGACATCCTGGAGCTGGGGTTCTGGCGCAGGGCCTTCGAGATGCTGCGCGAGAGGGACGTGGTCGTTCATGTCGAAGAGGGCAAGAACGCGGGCACCTGGGTGATGCCGTGGGAGGACGCGGCCGCGCCGGAGGGCGACACGCCGGCCGAGGACGCGGATGCCAAGATCCTGGTCAAGTCCGACGGGGTGGCCACGTACACGGCCAAGGACATCGCCTACCAGCTCTGGAAGTTCGGCCTGCTCGGCCTCGACTTCCACTACCGCCGCTGGAACCCCGAGGACGCCCGCACCCCCGCCACCACGACCAGCGACGAGCGGGGCGCCGACCTCGACGGCACCGGCTTCGGCCACGCCCGGCGCGTGGTCAACGTCATCGACGCGCGCCAGGCGTACCCGCAGCAGGTGGTCAGGCAGGCGGTGCACCGCCTCGGCTTCCACGAGCAGGCGGAACGCTCCGTCCACCTCGCCTACGAGGTGGTGGCGCTCAGCCTGCACGCGGCCGAGGAGATGGGCCTCGACGTCGAGGAGGGCCGCACCATGGTGGCGCTGAGCGGCCGGCGCGGCATCGAGGTCCGCGCCGACGACCTGCTCGACGCCGCCGTCGCCCGCGTTCGCGACAAGGCAGAGAGCGACCAGGCGGCGCGCAGCCTGGCCGCGGGCGCGGTGCGCTACTACCTGCAGAAGTTCGGCCTGACCCAGATCATCGCCTTCGACTTCGGCGAGGCGCTGCGCACCACCGGCGACACCGGCGTGTACCTGCAGTACGCGCACGCGCGCGCCGCCGGCATCCTGCGCAAGGTCGAGGACGACGGCGCGCCGCCCCAGGCGCACGGCGAGCTCGACCCCACCGAGCGCGCCCTGCTGCTCCGGCTCGACGGCTACCGGGGTGCGCTGGCCGAGGCGGCGCAGGGCCTGGCCCCGCCGGTGCTCTGCACCTACGCCTTCCAGCTGGCCTCGGCACTGAGCGACTTCTACGAGCACACGCCGCCCATCGTCCGCGAGCAGGATCCGGCGGTGCGCCGCTTCCGCCGCGCCCTGGTGGCGGCCACCCGCGCCACCCTGGCCGACGCACTGGCCACCCTCGGCATCGCCGCGCCCGAGAAGATCTAGACAAGGGCGTCCGAAACCGGGAAGCCTGTCACGAAGCAGTGGTGATGGGCCCCGCGTCACGTCGCCGTCACGGTTCCTGTACTTCCCTTCATTCGACCCCCGATCCGACTTAACCAGCGGACCGCACACTTCGTCGGGCAAGGATCAGCGCGGTCCTCGCCCTGGGGCTGGGGGGCCCAAGGGCTTTGGAAGGCGCCGCACCTCGTCCAGACGGGCTGCGCGGTCCTGTGACTGGGGGGACGGCGGCGGCCGGAAACGGCCGCCGTCGACTTCCGGTCCCGTCCCTGACGAACTCGGGGACGGCTTGCTAGCCTGCAGTCACATGCCCGACGCGCTCCGCCTCATGGTCCCCATGTCGGCCCTGCGTCTCATGGTCGAGCCGCATCTGGGCGGCACCTATGCGCAGCTCCTGCGCCTGGCCCGCGCCGCCGAGGACGCCGGTTGGGACGCGCTCTTCCGCAGCGACCACCTCTTCCATCCCGCCCAGCCCACGCCCCCGGCGCTGGAGGCCTGGACCACCCTGGCCGGCCTGGCCCGCGACACCGCGCGCATCCGCCTCGGCACGCTGGTGACGCCGATGACCTTCCGCCATCCCTCGGTGCTGGCCCGCGAGGTGGCCACCGTCGACGAGATGAGCGGCGGCCGCGTCGAGCTCGGCGTCGGCACCGGCTGGTTCGAGGTCGAGCACTCGACCCTCGGCATCCCCTTTCCCTCGATGCGCGAGCGCACCGACCGGCTGCACGAGGCGGTCGAGGTGATCACCCGCCTCTGGACCGGGCAACCGGTCAGCTACCAGGGGACGCACTACCGCCTGGACGGCGCGGTCGCCCGGCCCCGGCCGGTGCAGGACCCGTTGCCGCTCATCGTCGGCGGCCACGGGGGCCGGCGCAGCACGCAGCTGGCCGCCCGCCACGCCACGGAGTACAACACCACCTCGACCGACCCGGCAGGCGCGGCGCAGACCTTCGCCGCCGTGCGCGCTGCCTGCGAGGCGGAGGGCCGCGACCCCGCGACGCTCCGCACGACGTGGATGGGCACGGTGCTGACCGGCCGCGACGAGGCCGCGCTGCGGCGGCGCCTCGACCGGTACGCGGAGTGGACCGGTGGCCCGGACGGCGCCGGCGACCTGCGCTCACGCATCGAGCCGACCAACGTCGTGGGTGTGTACGAGGAGGCGGCGGAGAAGCTGCGCGCCTACCTCGACGCGGGCGCCCAGCGGGTGTACGCCCGCATCTGGGATCTGGACGACCTCGACCAGATCTCGGAGATCAGCGAGGAGCTGCTGCCCCGCGCCATCCGCTGAGCCTCAGGGGAACGACCGCCCGATGGCCGCGATGTTGTTCGCCCAGTTGGGATCGCTGGCGTAGTCGACGTTCATCCCGCGCAGTGTCGGCCCGTGGTAGAAGGGCCCCGACGGCGACAGGTAGTTCACCGCCACCATGTGCGCGACGTAGTCGATGCAGGCGGCGAACGACGGGAAGGTGTACGCGTCCTGGTAGGGGTGGGCGTCGTCGGCGCCGTAGCCGTAGAGGTTGTGCTTGTCCTGCGCGATCTGCGAGGTGCCGAACGCCGACTCCTCGATGGCGTGGGCGAGCAGGTAGCGCGCGCTGACGTGGTAGCTCCCCTCCGCCGCCATGAAGGCGTCGCCGAGCCCCTGCAGCGCGGTGCCCTGCAGGAAGGCGTTGAGCCGGGCCGCGGTCTCGCCCGACGGCAGGGTGAGGTCGGTGTCGACGGTGAACTGCACGCCGGGCACCGGCGAGTACACGATCCCGGTGGGCTGCTGGGCCTGCTGCTGCTGCTGCTGGCGCTGCTGCTCCTCGCGAGCGCGCTCGGCGGCGAGCCTCTGCTGCTCCGCGTCGTACGCCTGCTTCGCGGCCACGGCGCTGGCCAGCGTCTGCTGCGACTGCTGCACGTTGGCCTGTGCCGCCTGCGCAGCGTCGGCGAGCTTCTGCTCCTCGATGCTGACCAATACCTCGGTGGTCGCGGCCTGCTTCTGCGCGGTGGCCAGCTGGGCGCGGCGGGCGGTGGCGTCGTCGAGCGCCTTCTGCACCGCGACCCGCGCGGCGGCGATCTTCTGCATGAGCTGCTTGCTCAGGTCGGAGATGTGGGAGAGGTCGCCCTGCCGCTCCAGCGCCGTGGTCAGGTCGGAGGCGCTGATCACGTACAGCAGCGGGCTGTCCATGCCCCGGACGTACGACGCCTTGAGCATGTCGGCGAGCTGCGCCTTGGCATCGGCGGTCTGCCTGTCCAGGCTCGCCACCTGGGCGTCGTCGGCGGCGATCTGCGCGTCGATGTCGGCGACCTGCTTGGTCAGCGCGGCGAGCTGTGCCTGGGCGGCGGCGAGGTTCTGCTGCGCGGCGCCCAGGTCGCTGTCGGCCTGCGCCTGCTGCTGCTTGGCGTTCTGCAGGTTCTGCTGCGCCTGCTGCACCTGCTGCGCCGGGTCCCCCGCCGCGGCGGCGGGGATGACAGGGATGGCGAGGAGGACGGTGGTGAGGACCGCTGCGGCGACGCGGCCGCGCACAGCGTGCACGCCGTGGGGGGACATGGGAGCCGCACTATCGCACGCCTGTACCCCGAAGGGCGAACGTGTGAACGGGTCGTCATCACAAAGTTGCGACAACCGATCAGACGTTCGGGCCGGGAGTGGCCGAAACGTGTGTTCGCCTTGTGCTGCCTCAGTCTCCGGCGACGGCGCGACCGATCACGTCGTCCAGGTCGAGCGGCTCGGGGACCTCGCCGGTGTGCACGTCGAGCGCGCCGTCACCGGTGACCAGCATGTCGAGCACCGCCGACACGTCGGTGGTCTCGGCCTCCTCGCCGGGCTCGTCGCCCCAGCGCCGCGCGTATGCGGCGATCGGCTGCCCGGCGTCGAGCAGGATCACGCCGGCGCCCTTCGAGGAGGTCACCACGCAGGCGGCGTCGCTGCCCTCGCGGCGGAGCAGGGCGAGCAGCCCGTCGAGGTGGAGGAAGGCGGCGTGCAGGCCGGTGAAGCGGGCGGGGCTGCGAAGCGCGAGTCCCAGGGCCACCGACACGGCGCGCGGATGCGGACGCACGGTGATCTCCACGGTCGGCCCCTGCTCCGGCGTGGGTAGGCGCAGCGGCGCGTCCACCCGGCGCTCGCCCTGCTCGACGTAGGTGGCCAGGATGCGGCCGTCGAGGAAGGCGACGGCGTCCTTGCGGCCGTCGCGGCCGACCAGCTCGGCGGTGCCGGTGAAGCGGTCGCCGGCGAGGATGCGGAGCATGCGGGGGGCGTCGGCGAAGGCGCTGCTGAGGCGGGCCAGGCGCGGGCGGCCGGCGGGAAGGGGGAGCCAGCGACCGGCTGCTGCGGCGGCAGCGCCCTCGGGCTCGAGACCGCGAGCGGATGCGGCGGCGGCGACGAGAGCCGGCTCGGGCTCGGGGGCGGCCTCCGGCGCGGGCACGTCCTCGGCGCCGACGAGCTGGGGCTCGGGGGCGGCCTCGGGGAGGACGGCAGGCGCAGCGGGGACGGGCTCTGGCTCGGGCTCGGCGGCGGCGACCTGTTCGACCGGTTCCGCGGCCACCGGTTCGGGGGCCGGGGCCTCCGGCAGCACCTCCGGTTCGGCAGCCGGGGCTTCCGGCGCTGCCTCGGCGGCCGCCACCGGCTCCGGCTGCGACTCCGGTGTTGCGAGCACCTCCTCCTCGGCGACCACGGGTGCGGGCTGGCCCTCCAGCATCGGCTCCGCGACGGGGACCAGCTCCTCCGTCGCCGCCCACTCCTCGGCGGCACCCGCCGGCTCGGCATCCGATGCCGCGCCGACCAGCTCCGCCTCCTCGGCGACCGGTGCCTCCTCAGCCGCTGCGGGAGCCTCGGCCGCGGGCGCCTCGGCCTCGGCCGCGGCCGCTCCGTTCGCCCCGGCGCCCACCAGCTCGGCGGGGGCCTCGGCGACCGGCACCGCCGCCATGACGTCCTCGATGTCCTCGTCCACCGCCCCGGCCTCGTGCAGCCGCCGCCGCAGCTCCGCGGCGCCGGAGGCGGTCACCTGACCCGACGCGGAGCCGTCGAACACCAGCGCCATCAGCGCCCCGATGTCGTCGAGGTCCTTGACCACCGAGGGCACCCGGTCCATCCCCGCCGAGCGGGCAGCGGCCACGGTGCGGTGGCCGGTGACGATCTCGAAGCGCCCGCCGACCCGTGGCCGCAGCAGCACCGGCTCGACGACGCCGACGGCCTGGATGGCCGCCAGGGTCGCCTCGAGGGGCGCCTGGCCGACGCGCTCCGGCTCCCAGCCGTCGTCGATCAGCCCCACCTCGACCTGGTCGATCGAGCTGGAGGTGCTGGGCGCGAGCCACTGCTCCAGGGTTCCCGTATCCTGCGCCGCCGGCTTGGCGGACTTCGAGGACGAGCGTCCCGACCCGCCCGAGCCGGAGCTGCTCCGCGGCTTCGACTCGCGCTTCGCCCCCCCGGTGGAGGACGGGGATCCCGGGGACTCCGGAGAGGAGGCGTCGCGGCGCTTGAACGACGGCATGGGACGGGCTAGCTGTCCGCGCTCTGGGCCGCGGTCATCACGGCGCGGAAGCGGCGGATGACCTGGGGCAGGAGGTTGACCGCCATCAGCGGGTAGTCGAGCAGGAGCTGCTTGAAGCTGCCGTTGGGCAGCCCCAGGGTGCGCAGCCGGTCGAGCGCCCGCACCGACGCGGTGCGGGGGCCGCCGTCGAGGACGGCCACCTCGCCGAAGAAGTCACCGGGACGCAGGGTGGCGATCACCTTGCCGTCGTGGATGACCTCGGCGTTGCCCTCGAGGATGAGGAAGAACTCCATGCCGCTCATCCCCTCGGTGAGGACACCGTGCTCGGGGAGGAAGGTCTGCTCGTCGAAGCGCTCGGCGAGGCGAGTCAGGTCCTTGCGGTCGAAGCCTGCGAAGAGCGGCAGCCGCTCCAGCGCGGGGACGACGTCGTCACGTACCGTGCCCATGTCGGTGAGGGCCCTCCCTGGTGATGCGGTGCGGCGCCTGAGCGTACCGTCTTTGCCCGCGATCAGCGCAGATCATGACTCCGGCGGCGCCGCCGCTGCCGCAGGGTCAGGAGGCCTTGCGCGAGAGGAGCTGCTTGCGGACCTCGGCGGAGCGCGGCACCAGCCTGACCGCGTGGCGCGGCCCGCACTCGGTGCACTGGCTGTGCCCGCCCAGCGGCTGGCCGTTGGCGTCGTAGTACACGACCGACAGTCGCGTGGCGCGGCACCGAGGGCACTGGTCGGGCGAGCTCATGCTTCCATCTCCTGGGGCGCGAGGGTTGGGGCGGGCTCTCCGAATCATGGCATGGCGGCGCCCCGCGCGGGCCTCCCTCGTGTCGGGGGCGGTAGGGTCGCCTGCGATGGACGAGCCACGCCTGCGCGCCTACCTCGACGAGCTCGACCGCTGGAACGTGCGCATCAACCTCACCGCCGTCCCCCGCGAGCACGCCTGGGACCGCCACGTCGCCGAGGTGCTGCCGCTGCTCGACGCCGTCGCCCCGCCACCGGCCGCGCGGGTGATCGACGTCGGCGCCGGCGGCGGCGTTCCCGGCGTGCCGATGGCCATCCTCCGCCCCGACCTGCGCGTCACCCTGCTCGACTCCGACCGGCGCAAGGCGGCCTTCCTCACCCACGTCGCCGGTGCGCTGCAGCTCGCCAACGTCGAGGTGCTCGACGCACGCGCCGAGGACGCCGCGCATCGCCAGGACTTGCGCGAGCGGTTCGACGTCGCGGTGTCGCGCGCGCTGGCCCCGCCGCCCGTGATGTGTGAGCTGCTGCTGCCATTCGTGCGCGTCGGCGGCGTCGCCGCCACGCTGGTCGGCGATGCGCTGCAGGCCGTCCGCGACTGCGACGCTCCGGCGCGCCTGCTCGGCGGTGCCACGCCGCGCAGCGCCCCCGGTGACGTGGTGCTGATCGACAAGGTGCAGCCGACGCCCGCGCAGTACCCGCGGCGCGCCGGGGTCCCCCTGCGAAAGCCGCTCGGCTGACGCGCCGGCCCTAGGCGGTCGATCCCTGCCGCGCCAGCCGGTCGCGCACCGCCTGCTCGGCGACGGCGCGCTCGTCCCACGGCACGGGCCCGGCGGCCAGGATCATCGTCGACTCGTGGCCCTTGCCGGCGAGCAGCACGGTGTCGCCGGGCGCCGCGTGGTCGACGGCGAAGCGGATCGCCTCGCCGCGATCGGGGATGAGGAACAGCTCCTCACCGTCGCGATGGGTTGCGTCGCGTGCGCCGCCGGCGATCTGCTCGACGATGCTCCGCGAGTCCTCCTCGCGCGGGTCCTCGTCGGTGACCACGATGCGCTCGCACAGCTCGGCCGCGACGCGCCCCATCGCCGGGCGCTTGGCGGTGTCGCGCCGGCCGGCGCTGCCGAACACCGCCCAGAGCCGCCCGCCGGTGGCGGCGCGCAGCTCGCTGAGCACGGTGCGCAGCGCCTCCGCGGTGTGCGCGTAGTCGATGACCACGCTGAACGGCTGGCCGAGGTCGACGCGCTCCATGCGTCCGCTCACCCGGTCGAGCGCCGACAGCCCGCGCACCGCACCGTCGAGCGACGCGCCGGTGCCGCACGCCGCGGCCAGCGCCGCCAGCGCGTTGGCGACGTTGAAGCGTCCCGCCAGCCGCAGGTCGACGTCCGCCTCGCCCCACGGCGTGAGCGCCGAGAAATGGACACCACTGGCATCAACGCGCACGCCCCGGGCGACGAGGTCGGCGCCCGCGTCGCCGCCCGAGCTGTAGCTGAGCCGGCGGTCGATGGGCATGGCGTGCAGGGTGGGGAAGGCGAAGTCGTCGTCGCGGTCGAGGACGGCGAGCGCGCCGTGGCGCTGCGCGGCGCGGGTCAGCAGCGACGCCTTGGCGGCCAGGTAGGCGTCGCGGGTGCCGTGGAAGTCGAGGTGCTCGCTGGTGATCCGGGTGAACACCGCGCAGCCGAAGTCGACGGCGTCGACGCGGTGCAGAACCAGCGCGTGCGACGACGTCTCCACGGCGACGTGGGTGGCCCCGGCGTCGAGCGCGGTGCGCAGCCGCTCCTGCAGGTCGGCGGACTCCAGGGTGGTCTGCCGCGAGGTGTTGGGCTCGATGCGGTCGCGCAGGCGGAAGTCGACGGTGGTGAGGCTCCCGGCCGCGATCCCGGCGCCGCGCCACGCCGCCTGCAGCATCGTGGTGGTCGTCGTCTTGCCGTCGGTGCCGGTGACGCCGGCGACGGTGAGGGAGCGCGAGGGGTGTCCCTGCAGCGCCGCGGCCAGGGGCGCCAGGGCGCGCTGCGTGTCGCGGACCAGGACGAGCGGGACATCCGCTGGCAGCGGGGGCTCCGGCGCGTGCTGGGCCACCACCGCCACCGCTCCCGCCTCCACCGCGGCGAGCGCGTGGCGATGCCCGTCGGTGTGCTCCCCGGGGACGGCGACGAAGACCGCTCCCGGCACGACGCGGCGCGAGTCGTAGGCCAGGCCGGTGACCCGCAGGTCGGCGGAGCCGGCGGGGGCGTCGGGGAGGCCGGCCTCGTCGAGGAGCGCCCCGAGGGTGGTGGTCACGCGCCAAGCCTAGGGGCTAGCTGGCGTTCTCCACCGGGGGCGGGGCCTCAAGGGCGCGCCGCGCCTGGGTGTCGAGCACCAGCCGGTAGCCGGCGCCGCGCACCGTCTCGATGATGCTCGGGTGCTGCGGGTCGCGCTCCACCTTGCGGCGCACCCGCGAGACGTACAGCTCGGCCTGGCCGCTGCGCGAGGCGTAGCCCGGTCCCCACGCGCCGGCGGCGAGCTCGCGGCGGCTGAAGGTGCGCCCGGGCTGGCGCAGCAGGAAGGCGAAGAGCTGCCACTCGGTCTGGCTGAGCTGGCGGCGGCGGCCGTCGCGCTCGACGGTGCGGCGGTCGGGGAAGACCTTGAGGTCCTGGACGCCGATGGGATCGGGCGGGGGCAGCAGGGACGTCGACGGGCTGCCGGCGGGGCCGCGGCGGAGCACGGCCTCGACGGCGACCTTGAAGACCTCGGGGTCGAAGGGCTTGGGCAGGTCGTAGTCGGCGCCGCTGCGCAGCGCCGCCTTGGTCTCGTCGGCGCTCTGCACGAAGGCGAGGATCGGAGTGTCCACCGCCTGGCGCAGCATGCTGAGGGCGGCCTCGCCGTTGTCGAGGTCGCCGAAGCTCACGATGATGAGGTCGGCGGCACCCTCGCGCAGGCTGGCCACCAGCTGGTCATAGGTCTCGTGGACGCTCACCTGGTAGCTGTCGTCGTCGAGCAGGCAGTCGATGACGCTGCGGTACTCGGCCGAGGGCTCGTAGGCGACGATGCGCTGGCTCATTCGGCGCCGAATTCTCCCATTCGATCACAACGCCCCAAGGCGTCCCGGCGACTTCGCGGGCCCAACTGTCCGAACTGACAGTGCCCGGCGCTCCTTTCTGTCCGCCCCTGTCCGTGGCTGGGTGCCGCCGCCATTCCCGTTCTGTTGATCGAAGCACAGTTGCACCAGGTCGAGGTGGGCACTGGGGGCCGCAGCCGGGTCCACGTCGAGCGGCCGCTGTG
>Ga0070741_10003190_pt1 | contig 41380 bp, 34 predicted proteins | sample Coa_R1_4_FD_66440 | JGI IMG/M metagenome (GOLD analysis project Ga0070741, IMG submission 66440) | Surface soil microbial communities from Centralia Pennsylvania, which are recovering from an underground coalmine fire - Coalmine... | ecosystem: Environmental > Terrestrial > Soil > Unclassified ... | reverse complement strand
TTGGAAAACTTGAGCGCAGTATACCTCAGAAGCCTGTGGAGGAAATCGTGGGAAAAACCGGCTAGGCGAAAGGTTTTCCGATCTGGTCCCACGTCGACCAGAAGGACTGCATTTCGTCGGGCAGGCCGAGCGAGATGCGGACGAAATTATCCATCGGTGGGAAGGGGCGACCGATGAGTACGTTGCGCTGTTTGAAAGCGACGATCAGGGCATGAGCGGGGCGGCCGGCGTCCAGCATGACGAAGTTCGCATACGAAGGGATGACGCGCAGATTGCGCGCCTGGGCCTGGCGGAGGAACTCGGCGCGGTCGGCGGCATTGCGGGCCGCGGCTTTGGTGACTCCTTCGCGATCGTTGACGGCGACTGTGCCACAGCGCATCGCGACCATGTTGGCGTTATCGAAGAGCTGGTAGGGCTCGAGCAGCTTGATGGTTTGCGGAGCGGTGAAGCCGTAGCCCACGCGCAGGCCGGCGAGGCCGTACACCTTGGAGAGCGTGCGGGTCACGATCACGTGGTCGATGCGGACAGGATCTTCGATGAAAGAACGATAGCCGGGCGCGCCCGCGGCAAATTCGTGGTAGGCCTCGTCGAGCAGGACGTAGGTATGCGGGGGAAGCTTGCCGAGGAAGGTTTCGATGTCGGCGCGCGGAGTGATGCTGGCAGTGGGATTGTTCGGGTTGCAGAGGTAAACGAGGGTGGTGTTGGCGTCGACCTTGGCGAGCATGGCGTCGAGATCGTGGGCGTAGGAAGAAGTCAGGGGGACGGAAACGACTTCGGCGCCGCGTATCTTGGCGTAAATGCCCATGAGTTCGAAGGTGGGGCTGGCGGTGATGATCTTTTTGCCGGGGCTGGTGAAGGCTTCGGCGGCGATGCGGAGAATTTCGCCGGAGCCGTGGCCGAGGATGAGTTGCTGGGTGGAGACGTGGTGCAGCTGGGCAATGCTGAGGAGAAAGTCGTCGCGCTGGGAGTCAGGATAGCGGTTGCAGAAGGGAAGAGCGTCACGCATCGCCTGCATCACGCGAGCGGAAGGGCCGTAAGCGTTCTCGTTGGAGTTGAGAATGATGAAGCCCTTGCGGGTGGCGCGCGCCTCAAGCAGCCGCGGGAAGGAGACGTTCAGGGCAGCGGCGGTAGCCGCGGCAGCGGTGGATTGCAGGAAGGTGCGGCGGGAAAAAGCCATGAGGATTCTCCGGGGGACGATTGTACTTCACAGCGTAGGTCCGTTTGGAAATCAAAACCGCAGAGGACGCTGAGGACGCGGAGCAACTGTTATGAGGCGCGAAGGGTGCCGCCGAGGGATTGCAGGGCCTGGATGATTTGCGAGGACCACTGGGCGATTTCGTCTTCACGAAGGGTGCGCTCGTCGGATTGGAAGCGGGCGCGCGAGAGCAGGGAATATTTTCCTGCGGGGATGGAGCCGCCGCGGAAAATTTCTGCGGGCTCGAAGCTGCGCAGTTCGGGAATGTGCAAGGCGTCTACGGCGGAGCGAATGCGCTCCCAGGTGACGCTGTCGGCGAAGATGAACGAGAAGTCGCGTTCGACGGCGGGATAGCGGGGCAGCGGTTTATATGCGGGCCGATGCAGCGCGTGCTGGTAGAGGCGGTCGAGCAGAAGCTCGGCGATGAAAACGTCCTGGCGCAGCTTGCGGGAGGCGGCGACATCGGGATGGAGCTGGCCGAAACGGGCTACGGTCGCGCCGTCCATGACCGCGCGCGCGGAGCGGCCGGGATGGAAGTAATGAACGGACTGCGCGTCGAAGTAAAGCGACTTGCAATCGAAGGCGGCAAGGAGCATTTCGACATCGCCCTTCAGATCGAAAAACGAAAAAGGGCGGCCGGGCTGGTCAACGTTGGCCGGAACGGCATTGCCGGTCGCGCCGATGCAGGCGACGCGGCGTTCGTCGGCCCGCGCGCCGGTGAGTTCGAAAACGTTGCCGCATTCATAAAGGCGCACGTCGCTGGTGCCGCGGTTCAGGTTCCAGCCAAGCATGTTGATCATGCCGGGAACCATGGAGGTGCGCATCACGGAAGCTTCCTCGCTCAGAGGATTGGCAATTTCGACTACCTGGGCAGTGGAGAATTTCTTTGCGTCCTCGTGGGAGATGAACGACAGGGACACAGCTTCGTTGTAGCCCAGCGCCAGCAGGGTGGAGCGGATTTTCGCTTCCTTGCGCTCCTGCGGGAGTTCCACGACCGCACCGGAAAACGCGGGCAGCGTGTTGGGGAAGTTGTCGTAGCCGTGCAGACGGGCAATTTCCTCGACAAGATCAATCTCGCGCTCGACGTCTAAGCGCCAGCTGGGCACGTCCACGATGAATTCGGCGACTTCTTCAGCGACGGCGGCGTGCGCACCGCCCGACGTGCGGGGCGTCACCGGATTACTCACGGCGACCGAGGCAGAACGGCCGGGCTTAACGCGGAATCCAAGACGCCGCAGGATGCGCTCGATTTCCTGCTCAGGGATGTCCTGGCCGAGAATGCGGCGAACTTCCGTGCGATGAAGCGTGATCGAAGGCTGCTCAAGGCGACGTGCAATGGCGTCGATCTGAGCGCCTTCGAGGTGACCGCCCGCTGATTCCAAAATCAACTGGGTGACGCGCGCAGCGGCAACGGTGGTAGCAGCCCAATCCGCGCCGCGTTCAAAGCGGTGGGACGCATCGGTGTGCATGCCGTGGCGCCGCGCCGTGCGACGAACGCTGGCGGGATCGAACCAGGCGGCCTCGATCAGAATATCCCGCGTGCGCTCGGTGATCATGGTGTCAAAGCCGCCCATGACGCCGGCGAGTGCAACCGGCCGACGCGCGTCGGCGATGACGAGATCGTCGGGGGAGAGCTTGCGATCCACACCATCCAGTGTCTTCAGCGTCTCTCCCGCGCGGGCGCGGCGCACGATGATCTTGCCTTCGAGCAGGTCGAGATCGAATACGTGGGTGGGGTGTCCGATCTCCCACAGTGTGTAATTGGTGGCATCGGCGGCGTTGTTGATGGGGCGCTGCTCCACCCACTCGAGCCGTCTCGCGAGGTGCGCCGGGGAAGGCTGGATTTTCACATCACGCAGGATCTGCCCTGTATATCGGGCGCAGCCGACGGCGTCTTCGATCTCGATGGCAAAATTCGCGGCCCCATTCGCGGAGGGCAGTTGCGGGTGCAGCGGTTTGAGTTCGACGTCGTAGATGGCGGAGCACTCGCGTGCCACGCCGTAGTGATTCATGGCGTCGGGGCGATTGGGCGTGATCTCCATCTCGAAGGCGGTTGCATCGCCCTGCCCGCTGATCCCTTCCACCGCGATGCCCGCGGAAGTGAGGTCTTCGGCGAGACGGCGGTCGTCCACCTTGAGGTCCACGAAATCGCGCAGCCATGTGGGAGAAAGTTTCACGCGAACTGCTCCAGGAAACGCACGTCGCCCTGAAACAAAAGCTGGATGTCGTCAATGCCGTACTTCATCAGCGCAATACGGTCCGCGCCCATGCCGAAAGCGAAGCCGCTGACTCTCTTGGGATCGTAACCGTTGTCGCGCACGCCTTCGAAGACGTTGGGATCGACCATGCCGCAGCCTAGCAGTTCGATCCAGCCGCTCTGTTTGCAGGTGCGGCAGCCTTTCGCGCCGCAAATGATGCAGCTCACCAAAACTTCGGCGCTGGGTTCGGTGAAGGGGAAGAACGAGGGACGGAAGCGCGTCTGCACGCTCGAGCCGAACAGCGCTTTCATGGCGTGATCGAGCGTTCCCTTCAAGTCGCCGAAGGTGATGTTGGTGTCCACGGCCAGGCCCTCGACCTGGTGAAACATGGGGGAGTGGCTGGCGTCGGGTGCGTCGTTGCGATGCACTTTGCCGGGAATGACCAGGCGCACGGGCGGTTTCAGACGCTCCATGCTGCGCACCTGCACGGGCGAAGTGTGCGTGCGCAGGAGCAGGCGATCGCGCTGTGGTTTGAATTCTTGGCCGGCGATGAAGATGGTGTCCTGCATGTCACGCGCAGGATGGTTCGGCGGGAAGTTCAGCGACTCGAAGTTGTAGAAGTCGGTCTCGATCTCCGGGCCTTCGGCGACGGAGTAGCCCATCGCCTTGAACACGGAAACGATTTCGTTGACGGTGCGGATAACGGGATGCTCGGCGCCGACAGGGCGATGAATGCCGGGGAGGGCGATGTCGACGCGATCGGCAACCTTGGAGGCGCCGGCTTTGATTCGTTGCTGCGTTGCTTCGACTGTCTGCTCGATGCGCGCCTTGAGATCGTTCACGCGGATGCCGACCTCGCGCTTGGCAAGAATGGGAGCCACCTTCAACCAGTTCTCGCTCAGTTGTGTGCTGATGCCGCCCTTACGGGCCATCCAGCGGTCGCGAAAATTCTTCCAGTCCGCTTCAGTGGAGACGGCGGCAGATTCTTGCTCGAGGGCGGATTTGAGTTCAGCGGCTGCAGCATCCAGCGCTTCGGTCGAATACTGTTCGAGTTTGGGGACGGAGTACATGGAGTAGTCAGGAGTCAGTAGTCAGGAGTCAGCGTGAAAATCCTCGCCGAACAGTTGGGTTCCGGCGATGGCTAAATCCTAACGGCTAAATGCTAAATTCTGACTACGCCGTGCCCAGTGCGCCCTTGGCCTGTTGGGCTAATCCCTTGAAAGCTGCGGGATCGGCGACAGCGAGATCGGCGAGGATCTTGCGGTCGAGGTCAACCCCGCTCTTCTTCAGGCCGTTGATGAACTGGCTGTAGCTGAGGCCGTTCTCGCGGGCGGCAGCGCCGATGCGCACGATCCACAGCGAGCGGTACTGGCGCTTTTTCTGTTTTCGCCCGGAGTAGGCGAACTTCAGGGCGCGCTCGACCGACTCTTTGGCAGAACGGTACAGCTTAGATTTTGTTAAGTAGTAGCCGCTTGCGCGTTCAAGGATCTTTTTCCGCTTGGCGCGGCGCTTGGTTCCACGTTTGACACGAGGCATTCCGGTGCTCCTTTTTGGTGTTGATTCCGGCGGCTGGAGGCAAGGACAAGGCGCCTCTTCACACACCCGGCGCAGCTAACATTTCTGCTGCACCTATTTTTTTACACGGGCGAGGGCGCCCGCGCCACACAGCACGATCACTGATACGGGATCATGCGCGAGATTCTGGCCTGGTCGGCGTCGCTGACCATGACGCCCTTGCGCAGCTTGCGTTTCCGCTTGGTATCCTTCGAGGTCAGGATATGGCGCAGATGCGAATGCCCGCGCTTCACCCTGCCCGTAGCGGTCTTCTTGAAGCGCTTGGAGGCGCCCTTATGAGATTTCAGTTTCGGCATAAGTCCTCAAGATATTAAATGATTCGAGCCGTTCTGCGCGACCCTAATCGCTTGGTTCAATTTTCCCGGAAGAACTCCCTGACGCTTGACCGTAGAGCGAGCATTGCCGGGGTCCTTCGACTCGCGCTCGTTCCGCTTCGCTCCACTCGCACTCGCTCAGGATGACAAATCGAAAAGCAGATCTTTCGCTGCGCTCAGGATGACAAATCGAACAGCAGGTCCTTCGCTGCGCTCCGGCTGACAAATTGGTGTAAAGCCTAACTGGCGCGAGCTTGCGACTAACTAGCGCGGCCGTGCGACGGCTGCGGCTGGCCCGGCGCCCCGGCGGTCTTCTTCGGGGCCAGGATGGCGTGCAGTGTGTTGCCTTCCTGCCGCGGCCGGAACTCGACGATGCCCTGTTCGCCAATGTCTTTAATGAGGCGCTCCAGGATTTCGCGTCCCAGTCCGGTGCGTGTCATTTCACGTCCGCGGAAAAAAATCGTGGCTTTAACTTTGTCACCTTCAGCCAGAAACCGCAGTACGTGATTTTTCTTGGTCTCGTAATCGTGGTCATCCACGTTGATGCGGAACTTCACTTCTTTAACCGTGATGACCTTCTGATGCTTCTTGGCTTCGCGCTCTTTTTTCTCCTGCTGGTACAGGAATTTCCCGTAGTCCATGATGCGGCAGACAGGAGGAACCGCAGTGGGAGAAATCTCAACCAGGTCCAGGTTCTTTTCGCGGGCCATTTTGAGAGCTTCGAAGGGCGGCAAAACGCCGATCTGAGTGCCCTCATCGTCAATCACGCGAATTTCGCGAGCGCGAATCCGTTCGTTAGTGCGAATAAAACGCTTGTCGATAAAATCCCTCCGCCTGGTTGCAGGCGCTCAAAGATAGAAAATTATATCACGCGGGGGATAGATGGCCGGGGAGCAATTGGCATTTAGCACTTAGCATTTAGCCATTGAATATTTCGGCCGGGCTAGGGCAGGACTGCGCAGGAGGGGTACAAGCTCGCCACCGGCTAAATGCTAAGCGCTAAATGTTCGCCCGATCAGTGTGCCGCCGCGAACATCGTCCACCTGTGCTGAGAGCCACCGGTTCGGAGGATGATGGCCCGAGATCTGGAGTTTCAGGTAATTGTCGGTGAGGGCTTCGGTGAATTCGCCATCGAAGACGGACAGGGTGATGGCGTCGATGGTTTTCCCCACAAAGGAACGCTGGAATGCGAGCTTCTTGGTGGAGGCGATTTCGCGGAGAATGCGATTGCGCTCTCGCGCGAGCTGGACCGGCAGTTGATTCGCACTCGTGGCGGCGGGCGTACCCGGACGCGCGGAATAGGTAAAGACGTGCAGATAGGTGAAGGGAAGTTCTTCGATCATACGGCGCGTCTCTTCGAAATCGGCGTCGGTCTCGCCGGGGAAGCCAACCATCACGTCCGCTCCAATCGCAGCATCCGGCATCGCCTCACGAATCCGAACGATGCGATCGCGGTAGTGCCAGGGGCGATATTTGCGGTGCATGGCGCGCAGGACGCGGTCACTGCCGGACTGCATGGGCACATGCGCGTGATTGGCGATGCGGGGCGAGGTTGCGACAAGATGGATGAGATCTTCGCTCCAGTCCATGGGCTCGATGGAACTGAGGCGAAGGCGCTCCAGGGATGTGCCGGCGAGAATGGCGCGCAGCAGATCTTCGAAGCGTGCCGCGGGAGTGAAATCTCGGCCCCAGCGGCCCAGGTTGATGCCAGAAATCACGACTTCGCGATAGCCGAGTGCGACCAGAGCGTTGACTTCCTCGAGCACGCGGCTCAGTTTGAGGGAACGGCTTTGCCCGCGCACGTAAGGGATCACGCAGAAGGAGCAACGATTGTCGCAACCGTCCTGGACTTTTAAATTAGGGCGGGTGCGTTGGGACGAAATCTCGGCATCGAAAACGGGCGCCGCCATCAATTCCGTGTGGGCAAAAATGTCGCCCACGAGCATGCCGGCATTGGCACCGGTGATGTCGGAAAGCGGAACGAAAGTTGAGGATGCGCGGGAGGTGGACTGGAGAGCGATGTCGGCGACCCGCGTTTTATGCGAGTTTCCGACGACCCAGGTGACTCCCGGCAAGGCGGCAAGTTCCTGGGGCGCGCGTTGCGCGTAGCATCCTGTAACCAGAATTTTACAATCGGGATTTTGACGATGAATGCGGCGGATGGCGGCACGGGCGTCCTGGTCGGCGGATGCGGTGACCGTACAGGTGTTGAGGACAACGACTTCGGCGTGAGAGGCTTGCAGCGCGCGTTCCAGGCCGTTTTGCGACAGTTGCCGTTCGATGGCGGCACCGTCAGCCTGGGTCGCGCGGCAACCGAAGTTCTCCACGTAAAAACTTGACACGGGTGTATTATAGCAACGGGTTCACAGACAGTTTTTTAACGCTGACGTTCGACTCACAACCTAAACAGCACGAGCAGCATCTCACGATTTCTTGAAAGTGTACGGCCGAGCCCACCCCCTGGAGACTTCTATGAAACGCCGTATCCTGCTGGTCGATGACGAGCTGACCATCCTGCTGACGTTGAAAGCGGTCCTCGAGATCAACGGTTTTGAAGTGGAGACCGCGACATCGGCGCGGGAAGCGCAGCAGAAGCTCAAAAAAAACAACTACCACATGGTCATCACAGACATGAGGATGGAAACTGAAACGGCCGGCTATGACGTGATCAGAACGGCCAAGAAGCAGGAATACAATCCGGCGACCGCTATACTGACGGCCTATCCGACGCTGGGCGGCGATTGGAAGTCGGAGGGAGCGCAGTCGTTGTTGGTCAAGCCGGTGGGGACCGAGGATCTATTGCGGCAGATCGAAGTTCTGCTGGTGCAGCATGAGGACACGAAGCAGCGGCGGAACACTCCCAAGACGCCAACGGACGAGCCGCCCCTGGCCCGCCAGCACGCCAGCCGGCGGGCAAGCTAAATCGAAGCGCAGCAGCTAGTTAGCAACTGAACGGAAAAGGCAAATTTTCGCGTAGGTCTTTCCCGACATTGGTTCAGATGTGGGGAATCGCTGTGACAAGGAGCTTCAGCCAGGCGGGGGACACGCTCAGCTCGATCGAACTTCCTTACCACTTCCACAACCATTAACTGCATTCCCAAAAACTGAAGTGCTCCTAAGCAGTCGCGGCGGTGGTGCGGCGCTGCTGGAAACACTCGCGGCAGAAAACCGGACGCCCTTGCGTGGGACGGAAGGGGACGGTGGTTTCCTTGCCGCATTGCGAACAGCTAGTCCGGGTTTCTACCCGCGTGAACGAGGCAGAGGGAGCGGGGATGGAGCCCAGCATAGATGCTCGCTTGGACTTGCAGGGTTTGCAGCGTTTGGGTTCGTTCTTAAACTGCTTGTCGTGAAAGAAGAGTTGCTCGCCTGCGGTGAAAACAAAATCGGCGCCGCAATCGATGCACTTTAGAACCTTGTCCTGGAATTCCATGGATACACTCCCTATTCGAGCTTGATCCCTGCTCGCATCCGTGCGACGGAGGAGCCAGTGCAGTTCCAACTCTTTCTGCCGTGCTCACAGGCGATCGAAGAGTGCAGGGCCCTCAGCTCCACGATCACCACCCGGTTCTGCCGTGCGCCGAAACGCACGGGTAGGACGCCATTATGAAATTGGACTGCCTGTGTTGCACTCGCTCCCGGGAGACAAAGTCGGAGCGATAAAAAGGGAAAGGGCCGCCACCTGGGAGCGACGGCCCGGAATGATTAGTCCTGTTCCTTGCGCGCTTTTTTTCGACTGCGTTTACGCGCTAGAGCTTCCTTGACGCGCTTCTTCTCGCCGGGCTTCAGGTAGAAGGAATGACGTTTCACTTCTTTAATGATGTCTTCCTGCTGCACCTTGCGTTTGAAACGGCGCAGGGCGTTTTCTAAGGACTCGCCCTCTTGAAGTCTCACTTCGGCCAAACTGCACACACCCCCAAGCTGGTCCGGTAGGACGGTGTTAGTTATTGCAAGGATGGAGGGCTAAAGTCAAGGAAAAGTGGGATTTTTTGCGGGAAAAACGAGCAGTTCGCGCGTGTTTTCTGTCTCAGTTTGCGCATGGTTTCGCACTGAAGAGCTGGCGCAGGATGTGCCCAAAACCTGACACCTCCTCAGAACCTGAGCTTCAGGGCGAATTGAAACTGCCGGGGGGCGTAAGCGCTGGTGGGCTGCAGGAAACCCGGGGAAGTTCGGTAATAAGCCGGGAAGTACTTGTTTCCAATGGTTTTATCGTAAGCAACGAAGCTTCCCGCGTCGTTGTTGAAGCCGTCGTCGGAGAGGGTCATACGCTTGTTGTCACGGTTCGCCAAGTTGAAAGCTTCGGCGATGAATTCGAGCCGGAAGCGGTCGCTGAGTTGGAAGGAGCGGGTGAGGCGAAAGTCCATGGTGGCGTAATCGGGGCCGACAAAAGAATTGCGCTGGACGCCGGGAAGACGGTCGTTGGAAGTGTTGTCGTCGCCGTTGGCGTCGCCGAAGATGCGAGCATCCACGGGGCGGCCGCTACCGTAGGTGATGACGTTGGCGAAGCGCCAGTCATTGAAGAGGTAGCCAAGGAACTCATGATTGCGATGGAAGGGGCGAGGCTCTGCGATCCAGGAAATAACGAAGCGGTTGCGCTGGTCGGTGACGCTGGGTGCGAACTGGCTAGGAGCGTACGAGTTCTCGACGGTGGACGGGCGTCCGGCGACCAGCGCGTCCTGGCCATCGTCCGTGGCGCGCGCCCAGGTATAGGCTGCGCGGAAGTAAAGGCCACTAGTCATGCGGCGGCGGACCGAGACGGTGAAGCCCTGGTAATCGCTAGTGGCCCGGCTTTCGAAGACATTAATCGCACCAATCTGCGGAATGGGGCGAGCCAAGGGATTGACGCAGGGCGGGAAGGGACAGGTCAGAGAACGCGAGAATTGCCAGGTGGAGAAAGTGTCCACCGAATAATAGTCGCCGAGGAAGGTGGTTCCGGTGGGATCAAAGACCGGGTACTGCACGAGGACGGGTTGCGGGAGATTAACGTCGCGAGCGCGAATGAGGTGCTCTCCGCGCACATACATGTAGGAGAGTCCGACGGCAAGGCGGTTTGCGATTTCATGCTCGATGCTGAAGCTGGCCTGGTGAACGCGAGGAGTAACAAAATCGGGAGCAAACGAGGAAACTTCGGTGGTCAGCTTTCCCGCCAGGGAGGCGGGTGCGGTACAGGCCGTGCTGTTCAGCGCACACGCAACGACCGGGTTGGGGTACTCGGGGAAAAGTTTGCGGTCGTAGTAATTGGAGTTATCGAGGAAGAGGTGGAAGCTGTTGAGCCCATTGTCGGTTTCAACGGCGGACGTGTAGATGCTGGGAATCCGGGTATAGAAAAGGCCGTAGCCGGCGCGAATCACGAAGGGACGTGAGTCTCCGATGGAGTAGGCGAACCCGACGCGAGGAGAGAAATTGTTGCGCTGGTTGGGGACTTTGCCGGAGTCGGGCCATAGGGGATTGGAAATCAGGCCGTCGGTAGAGAAAGTTTGCAGGTCATAGCGGAGGCCGAGATTGAGCGCGAGATGATCAGTAACACGGAGCGTGTCCTGGGCGAACCATGCATATTCATTCGTATTTGGGTGGGAGAGCGCTGAGCCGAAATTCTGGATGTAATAGCGGGGGACAGAGTGCGCGTAAGCGCGAAGCGCGGACGCGTGCATGCCGTAGGTCATCGGTTGCCAGGTGAACGGGTCCACGCGAATGGTGTCGAAGATGTACTCGCCGCCAAAAGTTGAGGGGAAGAAATTCTCGATCTTCGTCAAGATGAAATCGCCGCCGAGTTTAAAAAGATGGCGGCCGGCGGTAAAGCTGAGAGTATCGGCGAGGTGAAGTTTGTGCTCATTGGTGCGGCGGGGCAGGATGGTGGAACGGCCAAAGCCGTCGATGATGTCATAAATGCGGGTGAGCGGGTATTGGGAGTTGGTGCTGGATCGTTGCAAGTCGCGGGAGAACTGCACGCGCAGATGACTGGTCAGCCGCGAAGTGAATGAACTAGTCAGTGATAGATTGACGCTCTCGGTGGAGACGTCTTCCTCGCCGTTGTCGCTGATGCCGTAGCTGGTGATGGGGCTGGCGGGATCAAAAAAGACGTTGTTCTGGCCGTAGTAGCGCGAGGTGTTGACTCGCACGGAGAGGTAGTGGCGGGGATTCAGGGCGACATCCACTTTGGCAAATCCAGTGTTGCCGATCAGACGCGACCGAAAATTTCCCGCCAGGGAGTTCAGTTGCGCCGCCGCGGCCATCACGCGCGTCTTATCGCTAGCCTCATAGTCGCCCGGAATTTCGGGATATTCGAAGCTGTGGGGCACGGGAACGACCTGGGAAGTTCCATTCAGAAAGCGAACGATGGTCGGCACTTCAAACAGATGCTGGTCGAAACCGGTGAAGAAGAAAATCTTGTTGCGCTTAATGGGGCCGCCAAAGGTGAATCCAAATTGCTGCTGGCGATCGCTGGGTTTGAAGTCAAGGAACCCGGGCTGGGCATTGAAAGCGCTGTCGCGCAGGTAATAAAAAGCCGTGCCGTGCATCTGATTAGAACCTGACTTGGTGACCACGTTGACGACGGCGCCGCCGGCGCGACCGAGTTCCGCGCCGTAGGAATTCGACGACACACGGAATTCCTGAACCACCTCATTGCTGAACTGGTAAGGGGCGCGATAGCGGCCGCGGGCCTGCCCGAAGAAGGCGTTGTTATTGTCGCCGCCGTCCACGAGATAACTGGACTGGTATCCGCGAATGCCGCCGAAGGAAAGGTCGCCGTTGGAGGCGGAGGTGAGGCCGCGCGGATCCTGGGTCACGCCCGGCGTGAGCAGGGCAAGATCGGTGAAGCGGCGGCCGTTGAGGGGCAATTGCTCGATCTCGCGCTCCTCGATGACGGTGGAAACTTCGCTGGCCCTAGTTTCGACCAGGGGCGTCTCGCCGGAGACGGTGACGGTTTCGGTGGCGCCAGCGACCGCGAGCTGGATGTCGAGCTCAAGCGCGCCTCCGACGTTCACGTGCATGTTCTGACGCAGATGGGGAGACATGCCATGAGCTTCCACGCGCAGCGAGTAATCACCGGGAGGTAGCAGTTCGAGGGAGAACGCGCCGTCATGATTGGTGGTGACGGAATAGCGGAAGCCGGTGCGGAGATTCACGGCAACAGCATTAGCGGCGACCAGGCGAGCGCCTGCGGGGTCACTCACGGTTCCGCGTATCGCGCCGGTGGAGCCGTCCTGGGCGAGGGCGAGCGTCGCGATAAAAGCGAAGAAGAGGATTCCAATCAGCAGCCAAAAAATCAGCTGGTGGCATGAGGGTTGGTCGGGAGATTCATCGCAACGAAAGGAAATTTCGATGGGGCGCATGTTTTCCGCCTGACGATCGGAATGAATGCACTACAGGCCTCTATAGCACTGGGCGGGGTGGAGGTCAGTGGCAGGGAAGAGTTCTGGAAGGTTAAGAGATTTCAGATTGGAACGCGGGCAGATGAATGGCCAACGAGTGTGGGGCGCGCGTCCGTTCCGCGGCCAAAATGCTGTCAACTCCCAAAATGGCCTGCTTATCACAACAAAATCATTCACCACAGAGGACACAGAGACACAGAGGAAAACACTTCACCACTAACGTCACGAAAGAACACGAAGGCGAATAAGCAAATTCAAGGATCTGGAATTTGAGATCTGAAACTTCGACGTTTTTCATTGGCGATGCCTCGTCTCCTTTGTGGTTGAGCTTTCTTTCCTCTGTGTCTCTGTGTCCTCTGTGGTGAGCAGTCCGCTCTTCATGGTATGTTCGTGAGCTTCGCCTCTATGATTCGCTCCTACAAAGGCATGAGCCCGAAAATACCCGCGAGCTGTTACGTGGATGAATCGGCGCAGATCATTGGCGACGTCGTGCTCGGGGAAAATGCCAGCGTGTGGATGAATGCGGTGGTGCGCGGAGATGTATTCGCGATCCGCATTGGGGCGAATTCCAATATCCAGGACTGCAGCGTACTGCATGGGATGAAGGAGAAGTTTGGCGTGAACGTGGGCGAGTGGGTCACCGTGGGGCATTCGGTCACGCTGCACGGTTGCGACGTGGAGGACCGCTGCCTCATCGGTATGGGAGCGGTGATTCTGAATGGGGCGCGGATTGGGACCGGCTCGATCATCGCGGCAGGGACTTTGATCCCCGAGGGAACCACGGTTGAACCTTATTCTTTATGGATGGGGTCGCCGGGGAAATTCCGCCGCAAGCTGGAAGAGCGCGACCAGGAGATGATCCTGATGTACGCGAAGAATTATCTGGGGTACAGGGAATCGTATCTTGCTGAGAAGTAGCAGTCAGTAGTCAGGAGTCAGTAGTCAGCATTCCGCATTCAGCCATTGGAGTACCGAGTACTGAGTACCGAGTCGGAAAAGTTTACTGGCTGATGCTGATTGCTGAGTGCTGATTGCTCAACAAACAACCGAGAACTGAACCTGATGATCAAAGCCGTCCGAGGCATGCGCGATCTTCTCCCGCCGGAGACGGCGTTGTGGAACTTCGTCGAATCGGCAGCGCGGGATGTGTTTCGCGCCTACAACTTTCGCGAGATTCGAACCCCCATCATCGAAGAAACGCAGCTATTCGCCCGTTCGGTGGGCGAAGCGACGGACATCGTTTCCAAAGAGATGTACACGTTCGAGGACCGCGGGCGGGCGCAGAGTGATAAGGGCCAGTCGCTGACGCTGCGGCCGGAGAACACGGCAGGCGTGGTGCGCGCGTATATCGAGCACAAGCTGTGGGAACGCGGCCTGCAGAAGCTGTTCTACATCGGGCCGCAGTTCCGGCGAGAGCGGCCGCAGAAGGGGCGCTACCGGCAGTTTTTTCAGATCGGGGCGGAGGTGATTGGACCGCCCGCCTCGGGGAGCGAGTCGCCGGCACGCGACGCCGAGGTTCTAGAAATGTTGGCCACGCTGCTTGACCGGCTGGGGATCGACAACTGGACGCTGCAACTGAATTCGGTGGGCTGTCCGGCAGATCGCGCGCGCTACAACGATGTGCTGAAGAAAGCGCTTGAGCCGGTCGTCGGCCAGATGTGCGAAGACTGCCAGCGGCGCGCGGTCACCAACCCGCTGCGCGTGTTTGACTGCAAAGTTCCGGAAGACCAGCCCATCATTGAGAAGCTGCCGCGGATCAGCGACTATCTGGATGAACCGTGCCGCAAACACTTTGAGCAAGTGCAGGGAATTTTGCAGGCCGTGGGGGTGTCGTTTGTTTTGAATGATCGGCTGGTGCGCGGACTTGATTACTACACGCGCACCGCGTTCGAATTTACGCACGGGGCGCTGGGGGCGCAGAACGCGATTCTGGGCGGCGGGCGGTATGACGGGCTGTCGGAATCGTTGGGCGGGCCGAGTGCGCCAGGGATCGGGTTTGCGATCGGCGAGGACCGGCTGGTGCTGGCGCTCACGGAATCGGCGGAAGCGCTTTCACGACCACCCGATGTTTACATTGCGCCGCTCGGCGAGGGGATGAACCGCGAGGCGGCACGTCTGGCGCGCGAGTTGCGGCGTCACGACGTGGTGGTTGAGTTGGGCGATGAAAGTTTTCGTTTGAAGAGATCGCTGGAGCTGGCGAGCCGGATGAATGCGCGCTTTGCGTTGATCATTGGCGAGAATGAGATCAAGAGTGACGTGTTTGCTTTGAAGAACCTGGCGACGGGCGAGCAGGTCGCAGTGCCGCGCGGAGAATTGGCGGGGCGCATCCAGACGAAGTAATCCGGGAAATGTACCTTAGCGGCTAAAGCCGGTCCTCTTCTGCATCGTTAATGTACCGCTAAAGCGGTACTCCACCCAAAAGCAGCCCACAATGGCTAAAGGCGCTATTTTTTTCACCACAGAGGACACAGAGTACACGGAGGAAAACTACAAACCCCTGATCTGATCCGTACGATCCGTGCGAATCCCGGTCATTTCGATCCGTACGATCCGTGTCCATCCGTGGCCGGTCTTTCTTCCGTGTACTCTGTGTCCTCTGTGGTGAAAGAAATACAGACCCTATCGACGGATAAATGCTAGTCACTTCGTCGAGCCATGTGGCTCTGATATCCTCATTTTTCTGATTTGCAGTTTGCATTTTCTGTCAGGGATCAAAAGGACTCATGGTGCTCGATTTTTTAGGCGATCTAAGGCGGACGCATACCTGCGGGGCGTTGCGCGCTTCCGACGCCGGTTCTCCTGCGGTGCTGATGGGGTGGGTGAACCGCCGCCGCGATCTCGGCAACCTCATCTTTGTTGATGTGCGCGACCGCACCGGAGTGACGCAGGTTGTCTTTAATAAGGAACTGAATCCTGCGCTGCACGAGAAAGCCTCAGGCCTGCGCTCGGAGTACGTGATTGCCGCGCTGGGAATGGTGAAGAAGCGCGATCCCAACACCATTAACAAAAATGTTCCTACCGGTGAAGTCGAACTGGTGGCGAAGGACCTCAAGATCCTCAACGAGTCAAAGAACCCGCCGTTTCTGCCCGGGGAAACGGTGCTGCCCAACGAAGAAGTGCGGCTCACGTACCGCTATCTCGACCTGAGGCGGCCGGAGATGCAGGCCAACATCGAGTTGCGGCACAAGGTGGCAATGGCGATTCGCGACTATCTGTCGGGACAAGGATTTTTTGAAATCGAGACGCCATTCATGACGCGATCCACGCCCGAAGGGGCGCGCGATTATCTTGTGCCCAGTCGGGTGCAGCCGGGATCGTTCTACGCGCTGCCGCAATCGCCGCAACTGTTCAAGCAGATCCTGATGATTTCTGGGTTCGACAAATATTTCCAGATTGTGCGCTGCTTCCGCGATGAAGACCTGCGCGCCGATCGCCAGCCCGAGTTCACGCAGATCGATCTGGAGATGACGTTTCCGCAGCCGGATCGGGTGTACGAGGTGGTGGAGGGATTTCTGACGGCGGCGTTTCGGGCGGCCGGCGTTTCCATCAAAACGCCGTTTCCGCGCATGACCTACGATGAGGCCATGCGCCAGTACGGCAGCGATAAGCCCGACATGCGCCTGCCCGCGATGACGGACGTGCGCGACTGCTTTACGCCGGAGCAGTTGCAGCAACTCAACGTGGATCAGGGGCTGCCGGTGATGGCGATCCGCATCCCCAAGGTGGGCGAGTTATCGCGCAGGGAGCGCGACGACATCAAGACGCTGGTGGGGGAACGCCAGCGGGAAGGCGCCAAGATTTTCGAAGATGTGAAGCGCCTGGAGAAAACTTTTCCCGAGGCGATGGGAAAAGCGCACGCCAAGAGCGGAGCGCAGGCTGATGATCTGCTCGTCATCGTTGCGGGTGGAGTACGGCCCGCGGCACACAAGTCCGAGGGCGGCGTGAAGCCCGAGGTCAAGCAGCACGATCGCGCGGTTTACACGGCGGCTGGCGCGGTGCGGGTGGCGCTGGGTCAAAAATACGCGGCCAAGCACGGGGCGTTTGCCACGCGCGATTTCCGGTTCCTGTGGGTGACGGATTTTCCGATGTTCGAGTGGGACGAGGAAGGACAGCGGTGGGCGGCGGCACATCATCCGTTCACCTCGCCGCACGACCGCGACATGGACAAGCTGGAGTCGGATCCCGCGGCGGTGCGCGCGCTGGCGTACGATGTGGTGCTCAATGGGACGGAGTTGGGGTCGGGATCGATTCGTATTCACCGCCAGGATGTGCAGCGCAAGATTTTTCATGCGTTGGGCATGACAGAAGAAGAGGCCCGGGCGCGTTTTGGATTTTTTCTAGAAGCGTTGGAATACGGAACTCCACCGCATGGAGGCATTGCGCTGGGACTCGACAGGATCGTGATGATTCTCGCGGGCGCATCCAGCTTGCGCGAGGTCATTCCGTTTCCTAAGACTGCCAAGGCTGTGGATTTGATGGTGGACGCGCCCACGCCGGTCAGCGAAGCTCAACTGAAGGAACTAGGCATCCAGATCCGAAAACCCTGAAGGGCGGCCACGGATTTTCACGGATCACACGGATAACGCATAACGGCACTGACGACGCCCGTCGTCACTGGTATTCTTGCTAGACACTCCCATGGGACGCATTCACGTTCTTCCCGAACATGTGGCCAACAAGATCGCTGCCGGCGAGGTGGTGGAGCGTCCCGCGTCGGTGGTGAAGGAGTTGCTGGAGAACGCGCTGGACGCGGGGGCGCGGCGTATCCGGGTGAACGTCGAGGCGGGCGGAAAAAGGCTGATCCAGATCACCGATGATGGTTGCGGCATGGTACGCGACGACGCGATGCTGGCGTTCGAGCGGCACGCCACCTCAAAAATCAAAAACGCCGACGACCTGCTGAGCATTGCGACACTGGGATTTCGCGGCGAGGCGCTGCCGTCGATCGCGTCGGTATCGCGGATGCGGCTGGAAACGTGCGCCGCGGACAATGGCGGAGAAAAATCAGCGGGAACGGTGATCGAGATCAACGGGGGCAAGCTGCAGAAGGTAGAGGAGGCGGGGTTGCCGGCGGGAACTTCGATCACGGTGCGGGATCTGTTTTTCAACATCCCGGCGCGCAAGAAATTTCTGAAGGCGGAATCGACCGAGCTGTCGCACATTGCCTCGCTGGTGACGCATTACGCGCTCGCGCATCCGGACAAGCACTTCGAGCTGCACTCCGCGACGAATGCGATGCTGGTGGCGCCGCCGGTGGCGGACTCATCGCAGCGCGTGTACCAGATTTTCGGCAAGGAGACACTCGATCAGTTGATTGCCGTAGCCGCCGCCGTGCCGCTGGAGCGCATTGGGCTGCCCCAGCCCCCGCCGTGGGTTCAGCGCGACGAAGAGGACGAAGAGCAAGATAAGGATCCGGGGGAAATGCGGCTGCACGGATTTGTGTCGAAGCCGGAGCTGCAGAAGCTGAACCGCAATTCAATTTTCGTCTTCGTGAATGGACGGCTGATTCGCGACCGTCTGGTTCAGCATGCGATTACAGAGGCGTACCGCAATATCATCCCCCCGGCGGTTTTTCCCGTGGTGCTGCTGTTTCTGGAGCTGCCGTGCGGCGAGGTGGATGTAAACGTTCACCCGTCGAAGACCGAGGTTCGGTTCCGGCAGCAGACGGTGATGCATGATTTCGTGCGCGACAGCGTGCGGGCGGCGTTGGTGAAAGCGCGTCCGGTGCCGCAGTTCGCCACCGAGATCAGCGCACGCCCGACGGCAACACCGTCGCTGACCAGCGATGCGTGGCCGATCGCGGCCGAAGCGGCAGCAGGGTCGGGACACGCTTCCTGGCGCGACGTATATGCGCCGATGGGTGAGTTTGCGCTGCAAGCTCCGCAAGCGCCACTCGCGAGTGGACGGCTGGGATTCACCGGCGGCATCGAGATTGAAGCGAATGCCGCCGTATCCGTGGCACGCTTTCCGCGGGAGACCTTCGCCGGAGAAGATCAGTGCGCCGGGCCGCTGGCGGAGATTGAGGAGCCGGAAAATGGCGATTCACCGCTGGCGAGTCTGCGTCCGCTGGGACAGATTCGCGAATCATTCATCCTGGCGGTGAACGAGGAAGGCTTGTGGATCGTTGACCAGCACGTGGCGCACGAGCGAATTCTGTTTGAGCGAGTGTCGAAGCAGAGGGCAGCAGAGCGCGTCGAATCGCAGCGCCTGCTCATGCCGCTGCTGGTGGAACTCACGCCGGCGCAGCAGGCGGTGTTCACGGAAATTTCCGACGAGTTGCGGCACAACGGATTTGAAGTCGAGCCGTTTGGAACACGTACTATCGCGGTGAAGCTTGCGCCGGCCGGGGTCGAAGCTTCGGAAATCGAGCACATGCTGCACGAGTTGCTGGACCAGTTCGGACGTGAGGAGCAGGCGCTGAACCTGGAAGCCGTGCGCAACCGCATCGCGGCCTCGATCGCGTGCCATGCGGCGATCAAGGTGAACATGCGCCTGGAGCAAAACAAGATGGAGTGGTTGTTGCGAGAGCTGGCGAAAACGGAGTGTCCCATGACCTGCCCGCATGGCCGGCCGGTGGTGCTGCGCTATTCTTTGAAGGACATCCAGCGGGCATTCAAGCGCATTTAAGTTGAGAACATGACCGAGCAGGAACTACAGCAGTTTCGGCGGGAGAAGTGGCGGGTGAGCGGCAATGCCGCGCGCACCATCGAGGAGGCCAGCGCTTTTGTGGAATCGAATGGATTCTGCGTAATGTATCCGCAGAAGCCTGCGCTGCTGGTGCCTACGTTTATGGGCGCATTCGTCGGCGGGGAGGAGCGGCTGCCGGATTGGCAACACGCGTTTGCGGACCCGCGGGCGAAGGAAGCGACGGAAGTGATGGTACGGCTGCTGCGGGAGCGCGCGGCTTTCGAGGCCAACCTGTTTGGGGAAAATAATTTTCTGCTCTCGGCGGCGGTGTTTCCCTATTTTTACGCATTGGTGGGAGACCGAAATCCCAAGCAGGAACGCAAGGCGCGGAGCCGAAGCGATGAGTCACCCCTGGCTCGCGACGCCTTCGAAGTGATCCGCCGCGAGGGCCCGATCTCCAAGGGCAAGCTGGCGCAAAGCTTGGGTGGGGAGCCATCGCCGGCGGCGCTGGACCACGCGCTGGGCGAACTGTGGTCGAAGCTGCTGATCACGCGGGTGGACTACAATCCCGGCCAGGGCGCTTCCTGGGATGCTTTGTATCGTTGGGCGCCGGAGGCGGTGCGGGAAGGAATCCAGCTTTCGCAAAGGCAGGCATTATCGGCGTTGGTGTCGAAGTACCTGGAATGCGTGATTGCCGCAGAACCGCAGGAGATCGAAGATTTCTTTTCCCATTTTGTAGCGCGTTCCAAGGTCAAAGAAGCGGTGAACGCGCTGCTGGCGGCGAGAGAGTTGAGCTTTGTGACGGTAGGCCGGAGGACGATGGTGCAGGTGACACCGCCGAAGCCGCCACGAGCTATCCGCGAGCCACGGATCACGGCGGGGAAGCAGTAGTCAGTAGTCAGGAGTCGGTAGTCAGCGAGAAGATCTAACGGCACGTTCCTGACTACTGACTCCTGACTACTGAATAAACAATGACTGATCCACAACAACATCGTCTCACGATCGCGATTGACGGTCCTGCGGGAGCGGGGAAGAGCACGATCGCGGCACGCCTGGCGCGGAAGCTGGATTACGTCAATCTGGAGAGCGGCGCGATGTACCGGGCATTGGCGTTGAAGGCGATCCAACAGGACATCTCCTTCGACGAAGAGCCGGCGCTGGTGAAGCTTGCAGAAACATCGCGCATTCGGCTCGAACCCACGATGACGGGAAATCGCGTGCTGCTCGACGGCAAGGATGTCTCCGATCGCATTCGGGAGCAGGACGTGACCGAAGGCGCATCGCGGGTATCGATTCATCCCAAGGTGCGCGAATGGATGGTGGCGCATCAGCGGGCCATGGGCGAGGGCGGCGGCGTGATCATGGAGGGGCGGGACATCGGGACCAAAGTTTTTCCCGATGCCGACATTAAGATTTTTCTGGATGCGACACCCGAAGTGCGGCAGGACCGGCGTTTGCGCCAGCACGCGATGTCGGGGCGGGAGAAAGCGGCGGCGGTGGCGGCAGAGATTCTGCAGCGGGATAAGCGCGACCGCACCCGGGCCGCATCTCCGCTGGTCCCGGCAGAAGATGCGGTCATCATCGATTCGACGGGATTATCCATTGAGGACGTCGAGGGTGAGATCGAGAAGGTAATCAGGAAGAAACTGTTGGATGTGGCGAGCGGGTGATCTCAGTGGTCTGCGCTACATTCATGGTTCAACCTTAAGGCGGTTCCCACCAAAACCACACTGCCGGTTTGTTATGCTTCCTGCGTGCAGGGAATTCACAAGCGTGCCTGGCTGCTGGCCTGCATTTCCGGCGTGCTGCAAGTCCTGATTTTTCCCAGTCCGAATCTCTATCCATTGTGCTGGGTGGCGTTCGCGCCGCTGCTGGTGGCGATTTTTCGGGCGCGTGAGCCGGAAACTCTGCAACTTCCCAAAACCCTGGGTGCTGAACTGGTAGCGGCGTCTCCAGGACAGGGATTTCTTCTGGGGTATTTCAGCGGAATCATCTGGTACGCGGGCACGTGCTACTGGGTTTACTACGTGATGCACGTATACGGCGGGATCGATGCGGCGCTGTCGGTGGGGATACTGATTCTGTTTTGCCTGTACCTGGCGCTGTATCACGGGTTATTCGGCTTGCTGATGGCGGTGGCGGCGGGACGGAAGATGTCCACGGGGCCGCGGGCTCTGCTGCTGGCGCCGCTTTTTTGGGTAGCCGTGGAGCTGGCGCGATCACGCATCACCGGCTTTCCCTGGGACCTGCTGGGCACAGTGCAAGTGGGCAACATCGCTTTGGCACGGATTGCCACCGTCACCGGGGTGTATGGGCTGTCGTTGGAGATCATGCTGGTGAATGCCGCCTTTGCGGCGGCGTTTCTGGTGAGACGCGAGCGGCGGCAGACGATGCTGGTAGCAGCGATTGCAGCCGTTGTGGTGTTGCAAGCGACGCGTTGGATGGTTCCGCCGCCCTTACCTGCGGATCATGTGGCGGTGCTGGTGCAGGAAAATGTGCCGATTCTCGATTCGAGCCAGTGGACGCCACAGTATTTCGACAGCACGGTGAGCGAGCTGGGTGAGATCAGCCTGCGCGCGCGGCAGGAACAGCCGGCGTCGCGGCCGGGACTGATTGTGTGGCCGGAGTCCCCTGCGCCGTTCTACATGAACGATGCCAACTTTCGCAACGCGGTCAGCGATATCGCGCGCCGCGGCAAAGCCTACGTCATCACGGGAAGTATCGGTACACAGAATGCGGCCATCACCGGGCACGCGAATCAGATCTACAACTCAGCGGCGCTGATCGCACCAACGGGGGCGTGGGTGACGCGGTATGACAAGATCCACCTAGTGCCCTTTGGCGAGTACGTGCCCTTCAAGCAGTTCCTGTTTTTCGCGGAGAAACTGACGCGCGAAGTGGGCGAGTTTGGGCGGGGAACGTCGCGGCAGCCCTTCGATGTGGGGCAGTATCGCATTGGGACGTTCATCTGCTACGAATCGGTGTTCCCAGACGAGGTGCGGCAATTCGCGCGCAACGGGGCGGAGGTATTCGTCAATATTTCGAATGACGAGTGGTACGGGGAAACCGGGGCCTTCGGGCAGCATCTGCTGCAAGCGCGCATGCGGGCGGTGGAAAACGATCGTTGGATCTTGCGCTCCACCAATACGGGAGTGACCGCTTCGATCGATCCGTACGGGCGAGTGGTTGCCAAAGCTCGGCGGAACGCGCGTACGACGCTGCAAGCACCCTTCGGGCTGGTGAGGGATACCACGTTTTACACCCGTCACGGAGACTGGTTTGCGTATGCCTGTGCGATAATTTCGATAGTGGCGCTCATCGTGCGCTATCGAATTCGCGTAGGAACGGTGCAATAGAAATGGTTGAAGAACTGGAACAGGAATACACCGCGCTCAAGGAAAAGGTGCGCGACCTCCGGGAGTATCTTTGACGCGGGCAAGCTGCGCGAACAGCTGGCGCAGATCGAAAAGCGCGTAGCCGATCCCAACCTCTGGTCCAATCCCCAGCAATCACAGCACATCATGCGGGAGCGCAAGCGCCTGGAAAACGTGTTGGCCACGGAGGCTGACCTGGGGCGGCGGTCCGACGACATTGCCGCCTATTTCGAGCTGGCGCACGAGGGTGAAAGTGTCGGGCCTGATCTGAAAAAAGAGATTGATGGATTGCGCGAGTTGGTGGAGCGGCTGGAGACGGAAACGCTGCTCTCGGGCGAGAATGACGCGCTAAACGCCATCGTTACGATCCATCCGGGGGCCGGGGGCACCGAGTCGCAGGACTGGGCCGATATGCTGTTGCGCATGTACCTGCGCTGGGCCGAGCGCCAGGGCTTCGACAAAGTGGTGAACGACTATCAACCGGGCGAAGAAGCGGGGCTGAAGTCCGCGACTTTTACGGTTACCGGCGAGTACGCGTTTGGACTTCTGAACAGCGAGATTGGGGTGCACCGGCTGGTGCGCATCTCGCCGTTTGACCAGGCCAAGCGGCGGCACACGTCGTTTGCCAGCGTTTATGTCTCGCCGGAGATTGACGAGAGCATCGAGGTGGTGATCAAGCCGGAGGACTTGCGTGTGGATACTTATCGCTCTGGGGGCAAGGGCGGACAGCACGTCAACACGACGGACTCGGCGGTTCGCATCACGCACAATCCAACGGGAATCGTGGTTTCCTGCCAGAACGAGCGCTCGCAGCACAAGAATCGCGATCGTGCTATGAGCATTCTGCGATCGAAGCTCTACGAATATGAGCTGGAGAAGAAGCGCGCCGAGAGCAAGAAAATTGAGGACTCCAAACTGGACATCGATTTCGGCTCGCAAATCAGGTCGTACGTGCTCGCGCCCTACCGGATGGTGAAAGATCACCGTACGAAGATGGAGATGGGGGACGTGGACCGGGTGCTGGACGGCGATTTGGGGCCGTTCATTCGCGCCTACCTGCAAATGCGACGTTCGGTGCAGGGGGCCTCGTGAAGGAACTGAAACAGGGAAAGCTGGGCGAGCGATTTGTGCAGGCATTTGAGTATGCGGCGGGAGCTCATGCCGGACAGCGCAGGAAAGGGAAGGACCTTGCGTACATCTCGCATCTGATGGCGGTGGCGGCGCTGGTTCTGGAAGCGGGCGCGGACGAGGATACGGCGATTGCAGCACTCTTGCATGACATTGTGGAGGATCAGGGTGGCCAGCCCCGGCTGCAGGACGTCGAGCAGCGGTTTGGGAAACGGGTCGCACAGATCGTGTGGGATTGCACGGACGCGGACACGGTGCCGAAGCCGCCGTGGAGAGAGCGGAAAGAGAAATACCTGGCACACCTTGGTAACGTCCTGCCGGAATCGCGGCTGGTTTCGGCCGCCGACAAATTACATAATGCACGTGAGATCCTCGCCGATTATCGCGAAGAAGGCGAGAACGTGTGGGCACGGTTCAATGGCGGGCGGGAGGGGACGCTTTGGTATTACCGCGCGCTGGCAAAGAAGCTGGCCGCACTCGATTCCAACCGGCTGGTGCGAGAGTTGGAACGGGTGGTGACGGAGTTAGATCGGCTCGCGGCAGAAGCACACACGTTGCGAACGCACGGCTAATTCTGGAGTGATCGCATGTCGCGCATGATTGATCTGATCCGCGAATCGAAGGTGCCGCCCGCCTTGATGCGTTCCGCGGCGAAGGGCGCGCTTTCGCTTCCACCGGGCGAAATCATTGAAATTCTGGTTTACCTCACTACGCAGCCGCTTTTCCGGGATGACGCGCGCATGACGCTGGCGGGATGGGATGAGAACGCGTGCAAGGCAGTGCTCTCCGATCCGAACACGCCGACGGAAGTGCTTGATTACTTCGTGGCGGCAGAAAACCTGCGGCCGAAACTGCTTCCGATGACGGCCGGTAACTCTTCTGTCAGCGACGAGAGTGTGCGCAAGCTGGCTGCGGTCGCATCGCAGGACGTGGCGCGGATTCTGCTGTCGGTTCCGCGTGTGCGTGGTTCATCCGCAATCCTGAAGGCCCTGGCATCGAATGTTCGCCTGGAGGCGGAATTGCAGGAAGTGCAGAAGCTGCTCTCGGCATTGGGAGAATCCGCGAGCGTCGGGGCATCCGAAGGGCAAGCCGAAGTTGAGATGCCGCGGGCCGAGGGGGAAACCTCAGAATACGAAAAAGAGCATGCGGCGGAAATCGCCGCCGAAGAAGGCAAGCCTTTCCAGTTGGTAGGCGGAACAGCGGGAATTGAGGAGAAGCTAGAGGCAGTTGCGGCTGTGGCACAAGCGGAGCCGTCGAGCGCGGCGGGCGCTGCGGTTGCAATGGCGAAAGTTGCCGAACCGATCGAGGAAAAGCGGCTCACCACCATTCAGAAAATCGCGAAATTAAGTGTAGGACTACGGGTCCAACTTGCGTTAAAGGGCAACAAAGACGAGCGGTTCATCCTGGTTCGCGACGGCGCGCGCGTGGTTTGCTGTGCCGTGCTGGAAGCGCCCAAGCTCAGCGATTCAGAGGCGGAAATGTTCGCGGGCATGAAGAACGTCTCGGAGCACGTGTTGCGCGGACTGAGCGCCAAACGCAAGTTCATGAAGAACTACAACATCATCCGCAATCTGGCGTTCAATCCACGTTGCCCGATGGACGTCACCTTGCACCTGCTGAAGCACCTCATGCTGGGCGACCTGAAACATCTCTCGGTGAATAAGGACGTAGCGGATACGGTGCGCAAGACGGCGATGAAGATGTGGAAACAGAAGTCGGATACGCGCGGCGGCCACAGCACGGACTAGCGGTTCACACCTGCATTTCTCCCGATTCTATCCGGAAACTGGAACCCTCTTGCGGGGCTCTATACAATTGCTTTCGGAGTTGCACGTGCCTTCCACACAAAGTGACCCGATCGCCGAGCTCCTGAGAAAGGCGAAGACCATCGCCGTGGTGGGACTTTCGAACAGCCCCATGCGACCGAGCCACGGCGTTTCCGCCTACATGCAAAGCCAGGGGTACCGGATTATTCCGGTGAATCCCGAAATTTCCGACGCGCTGGGGGAGGACGCGTACGCCACGCTGCTCGATGTGCCGGACAAGATCGACATTGTGGATATTTTCCGGCGGTCGGAATTTGTCGACGAGGTCGTGGACCAGGCGATTCAACTGAAGGTGCCCGCCATCTGGATGCAGGAGACCGTGGTCAACGAGCGTGCCGCTGAAAAGGCCCGGCGGGCGGGGATCTTCGTGGTGATGGACCGGTGCATACTCAAGGAACACCGGCAGAGATTCGGGTAAGAATTTGTAATTTTGTAATTTGGTAATTTGGTAATTTGAAAAGTGGTGGAGTTGGAGGTCCCAGAAAGGATCCTCTTCAGTTCGGCGGCGGGTTGCATATCTGTAGTGATTGCGAGTGCTCTGTCTATTTCAACAGTAACACCGGCACTGCTTCCGGAGGACGATCAGAGCGCGTGCTTTTTTCAAAATTACCAAATTACCCGATTACAAAACTACAAATTTCCTTCCCCTTAATGTTGTTTCCTTAAACGCTTGATCTCCTCGAGGCGTTCGCGGATGCGTTTTTCCAGGCCTTCGCTGGTGGGGTGGTAGTACACGCGGTCGCGCAGGTTGTCAGGCAGGCACTGCATGTCGGCAACTTTGCTTTCGATATTGTGGGCGTACCGGTAGCCCCGGCCGTACCCCAATCCTTTCATCAATCCTGTTGGAGCATTGCGCAGATGGAGCGGCACGGGCTCGGCGACCGTCTGCTCCACATCCTGCTGAACCGCGCCATAAGCCTCGTACAGCGCGTTGGATTTGGGTGCGAGCGCCAGATAAACGACAGCCTGAGCCAGGGCCAAATTTCCTTCGGGCATGCCGATGAAATCGACAGCGTCGCGCGCGGCCACCGTGATAGGGAGCGCCTGGGGATCAGCCATGCCAATGTCTTCCACTGCCATGCGCACCACGCGGCGCGCAATGTACAGGGGATCCTCGCCCGCTTCGAGCATGCGACCCAGCCAGTAGAGCGAAGCGTCCACGTCGCTGTTGCGGACGGATTTGTGCAGGGCGGAGATCAGGTTGTAGTGCTCTTCGCCGGCCTTGTCGTAGAGCAGAACGCGCTTCTGCAGAGCGTCGTGGATGATCTCGTCGGAGATCTCGTTTAATTGTTTTTGTGCAGCGAGATTGGCGGCGATTTCCAGGACGTTGTAAGCGCTGCGGGCATCTCCACTGGCGTAGGGGGCGATTTTGCGCAGCACCTCGTCGGATGCGCCCAGGTTCATATCGCCCAGTCCGCGCTCACGGTCAGCCAGCGCCCGCTTCAGCAAGAGCACGATGTTCTCCTCAGTCAAAGGATTGAGGACGTACACGCGGGTGCGCGAGAGCAGCGCGGAGATGATTTCGAATGAGGGATTCTCGGTGGTGGCGCCGATCAGGCGGATGTTGCCTTTTTCCACGTGCGGGAGAAATGCGTCCTGCTGCGCCTTATTGAAGCGGTGGATCTCGTCAATGAAGACGATGGTGCGGGTGCCATAGGCGCGGGCTTTTTCCGCCTCGGCCATGACCTGCTTGATTTCCTTGATGCCGGCGAGCACGGCGGAGAATTCGATAAATTCGGCGCGGGTCAGGCGCGCAATAATTTTCGCGAGGGTGGTCTTGCCCACGCCGGGCGGGCCCCAGAAGATGATGGAACCGGTGTCGTCGCGCTCGATCTGGGTGCGCAGCGGCTTACCGGGGCCGACCAGATGCTCCTGGCCAACAAATTCGTCGAGCGTGCGCGGACGCATGCGGTCGGCCAGGGGACGCGTGCGGTCTACCTGGTTGTCGCCGGCCGGGATGGGCTGAAAAAGGCTCATGGTGGCTTATAGTCGTTGGCTCTTAGCTCGTTTTACCAGTGGCTGCGACGGTCATCATCAATCTCCCAGCTAAAAGCTTAAGAGCCAACAGCTAAGAACCTCTTTTGCCGCGCCGCTTCGTAAAGAATGATGCTGGCGGCGACGCCCGCGTTCAAGGATTCGACACGTTCTGAATGAGGGATCACCAGCACCTCATCCATCTGGGCCAGCAGTTCCCGCGGGATGCCGCCGCCCTCGCTGCCGATGAATATGGCGATGGCGCCTGTGAGCTGCGCCTCGTCGAGGCGCGTGCCCTTATGCGATGAGGTAGCCAACAGGCGCAAACCGTGATCTCGAAGGCGCGAGACGACGTCCGCAATATCGCTGCGCACGACGGGAACGCGAAAGATGGAGCCAGCCGAGCCGCGGACCACCTTGGAGTTAAACGGACTGACGTTGGGGCCGGCAAGAATCACGCGAGCGGCGCCAAAGGCTTCCGCCGAACGAATGAGAGTGCCAAGGTTACCGGGGTCCTGCAGTCCGACGACGACGACGAAGGTGCGAGGCAAACCGTCGGCGGACGCCGCACTTGTACTCCGCTTCGCATATTTCGAAATGTCAGACAGACCGAGCGCTTCGTCCAGAGTCATGGCGGGCATGCGCACCAGGGCGGCGATGCCCTGAGGCGTCTCGCTGGGAACGGTAGCCGCAAAGAGGGCATCCGGGAGGACCAGCGTTTCCACATGGCTGCCGATCTGCGGCAAGACGCGGTTGGCCTTGGTTTCCGCCGACTCGCTAAAAAACACGGCGCGGAATTTCGAGCCGCTGCGGATGGCTTCCTCGACAATGCGCAGCCCTTCGATCGCGCAACAGCCGTCGTCGGTCAATTCGCCACGATGGGAGGCGCGTCGCAGTTCCTTCACCAGCGAATTGTTTTTGCTGGCGACCCGCCGCAGCCGGTCGGAAATGGTTGGCTCTGCCATTTTTTGGATCCCAGGCGTCACCGCACACGCACTTCAGGCGGCCGCAAAGAACGCTGCCCCAAATACGATGCCTTGCGGCCCTCTGGAATGATATGTTAGTTTGCGCGGTTTCGATAACGATTGCCCAAGGAGTCAGGTGCGCGCAGAAATCATCAAGATTAACCAGGAGAGTCCCGAAGTTTCCCTGATCAGCTACGCGGCGTCGCAGATCCGGGCGGGCCAGGTGCTGGGCATGCCGACTGACACGTTTTACGGGTTGGCGGCGGACCCCTTCAATTTGCGGGCGGTAGACCGGGTGTACGAGATCAAATCCCGCTCCCGCCACAAGCCGCTCTCCTTGCTGATCGAGACCACGGAGCAGGCGGAAGAGCTGGCACGGCCGCTGCCCGAAGCCTTTTACGAGCTGGCGCGGCGGTTCTGGCCGGGGCCCCTGACTATCATTGTGAAAGCCGCTTCCCGCTTACCTTTGAAGGTGACGGCCAACACCGGGAATGTCGCCCTGCGGGTGCCGGCGGCGAAGATTCCCCTGGAAGTGGTCAAGGCGGCGGGCGTGCCGGTGACGGCGACCTCGGCCAACCTGAGCGGAGCGCGCGAATGCACCACCGCCGACGCGGTCCGTGAACAGCTCAAAGACCGCATCTCCATCATCATTGACGGCGGCACTTCGCCCCGCGAGGTAGCGTCCACGATCGTTGACCTTTCTGACGAAGGGCAAGGGTGGCGGGTGCTGCGCGAGGGCGCCATTCACAGCAAGGAACTCGACGAGATTCTTCACCAGTAATGAGCAGTTCTCCCCCCCAGCAGCGGCATGGAAGCCATTGGTTCGCGTGGCTGCTGGCATTGGGAGGAGCTGCGGGCGCGGCGTTCGTCGCCGACACCTCGGTGCACATCGTGCAGCAGGCCAAGCGAGATGAAGTGCGGCGTGCGGACGTGATCGTGGTGTTTGGAGCGGCGGAGTATTCGGGACACCCATCCCCGGTGTACCGGGCGCGTCTGGACCACGCCTACGATCTTTTTCGGCAGGGGATCGCACCGGTGGTGATCACGACCGGAGGAGCGGGCGAAGATCCCCATTTCAGCGAAGGCGGCGTGGGGCGGGATTACCTGGCGAAGCGCGGAGTTCCGGAGGCTGCGCTGATTGCGGAAACGCAGAGCGACAACACGGCGCAGTCAGCGGAGCGGGTGGCGGCCATCATGAAGACTAATGACATGCATGACCTGGTGGCGGTGAGCGACGCGTACCACGAGTTCCGGATCAAGAAGCTCCTGGAACAGCAGCGGGTGACGGTTTTCACAGCGCCGCGGCCGGGATCGGTGCCGCGCACCTTCCATCAGCGGATGTTTGCGGTATTGCGCGAGGCGGTGAGCTATACGCTGTGGAAGGCGCATGTGACGTAAGCAGCCACTAGCCACTAGCCGCTAGCTTCCAGCCTTTAGCTTTTGCCGATTTGTAGCAGAATACAATCGCATTCGCCGGGGATCTATCGGCAAACCACATGAGTAAGAAAAGGAAAATCCTGCTGAGCCTCATTCTGGCGGTGGTGATCGCAGGCCACGTCTGGCTGTTCGCGGCGGGAGGCAGTTGGCGGACAGCGGGAATCGTTCTGGTTGTCGGCGACGTTATTACCGGGTGGATAGTGATGGGTGCGGTTCAGGAATTCAAGAAGGCGGAGAAGAAGTGATCCGCCGGGCGCCTTCCGGTTGGGCCTCTGGAAGGCGGAGTTCACGTAATCTGATTCAATCCGTGCCATTACTCCTCAGTTTTCAGGCCTCTTGCCCAATCAGGAGGCGTACCTTTCGCGTCCCAGGAAGCGATCACCTTGCCATTACTGGATTTATATAGATGGGCTCCCACGGCTTCGCCGTGAACTGGTCCGAACAGTACAGCGATTTGGTCCCCTCGTTCGAGAAAGTGCCAGGAGTGAACCATCAGACCGTCCGGATGAATGACGATCTTCTTTCCATTCCTGTATGCGACCACAGCAATAGGAATCGGATAGGAAGTACAACAATTGGGCACCAGAACAGACCACGCTACGGTGTGTCGGTCTGGTGCAACCGCAAGGTCTTTACAGTCGACCTGTTGAGACTCGGGTGGGATCGCTTGAGAGCGGCTGGCAAAGACGATGTGCGCCTTCCCATCCTTTCCAATGAAGGCACGCAACACTGTCTGCGTGAACCCCGGAGATGCCATCAACAGGCTGAGAACGAGTACAGCCCCGACTCGCATAGGCCGGATTGTGCTTCACTGTAGTGTTACGAATAATAGTTGTGGGCTGTGTAGCAAAATCAACTACTTCACCAGGGCCAGCACGCGAACGGGTCCGCCGGAGCCGCCTTCGAGCTTGGCGGGAGCGACCACGACCATCGCGCCGGCTTCAGGGGCATCCTTCAGATTAGCGACATTTTCGATGTGGTACACGCTATGCATCGAAGTGTATTTGTGTACCGGAAAAGTCTTGGCGATGCCGGGATCGACGCTGAGAGTATCAATGCCCAGGCCAATCACGTTACGGCCTTCCACCAGAAAGCGAGCGGCGTCGGGCGAGTAGCCGGGGAAGTGCAGGGTGCCGGCCGGGTCGGCGTTGCGGTAGTCCTTGCTGGAAATCCAGCGTGAACCCCACCCGGTGCGCACGATGACGACGGCGCCTTCAGGGATCTGTCCGTTGGCCTGTTCCCATTCGGCGATATCGGCCACGGTGACTGCGTAGTCAGGATTGTTCTGAACCTTGCCACTGACGTCAATGACCGCGAGGGGACCGATCAGGCGGCGCGGTGGAATCTGATCCACCGTCCAGCGTCCGGGGGAAAAATGGGCGGGCGCATCAATGTGCGTGCCGAAGTGCTCGGGCAGGCAGACGTAGCGCGCGAAGTAGCCGTCCTTGTCGATTTGCGCGATGGTGCGCGCTTCGAAACGCTCCTTGGCGGAGGGATCGAAGGTCGGGGTATTCGGCCCGGCTTCGTGGGTCAGGTCAACCACCGAGCTGAAATTGCCGAGTTGCGGCGCGGGCGTGCGGCGTTCGGCAAAGAGGAAGATCGCGATTGCCAGCACGTATCCAATAGCGAATGTTTTCCACTTCATAGCTACTCACATCTCATCGCAGACGGCCGGTGAAAACCATACGGGCAAAGCCTTAATCCCACCGGCTGGCTGTGAAAATCCTTAGATATTAGTTCGAATGAACGAAGGAAAAAGTTCCACTGCTGTGAATAGATGCTGCAGCTCTGGTATGAGTTTTGTTAATTTTCAGCGAGGAGAACAGTGGCATTCAAGGAACGTGGGGACATGTACTTAGGGGGAAACTCGACGCAGAGGCGCGGGCGAATTTGTAATTTGGTAATCGGGTAATTTGGTAATTTAGGGCAACACTAAAGTCGCAAATTTCCAAATTCCCCGATTACAAAATTCTCCCATTTACAAAATCCCCGATTACCAAATTACCCGATTACAAAATTGCTCGATTACAAAGTTGCCCGATCAAAATCCCTCTGCTCCTCTGCGTCCTTTGCGTTGATCATTTCTTTTCGTAGCCTGGACCGCGCAGTGGACGGCCGGCGAGTTGGCCCGTGAGTTTGCCGTGGTCGAGCGAGACGACTCCGTTCACCAGCACATATTCGATGCCGACCGAGGGACGATTCGGATCGTCGTAAGTAGCGACGTCATGGATGGTTTGCGGATCGAAGATGGTGATGTCGGCGAAGAAGCCGGGGCGCAGCAATCCGCGATCGTGAATACTCTCGCGTTGCGCGGCAAGCGAAGTGAATTTGCGGATCGCATCTTCGAGGCGCAAGACATGCTCATCGCGGGCATATTTTCCGAGGATGCGGGCGAAGCTGCCGTAGGCACGGGGATGGGATTTTGATTCGCCGAGAGGGCCGGTGGGATTGACCTCGCCAAAATCCGTGCCCACGCTGACGAAGGGCTGCTGCATGGCGTAGCGCACGTCTTTTTCGTCCATGATGAAGTACACGGCTCCGACGTTGTCGCGGTCGGCGATGACAAGATCCATCACCGCGTCGAGCGGATCTTTGTGGTCCATCTCCGCGATCTGGGCAACCGTCTTGCCTTCGTATTTCTTCAGGGCAGAATTGAGAACACTGATGACGAGAACGCCCTGGGGGCCGCCGGCGCCGCGCCACAGGTTTTCCATGTTGGCGCCGGCCTGAGTGAGATCCTGGCGGATGGTTGCGCGCACGGCGGGATCCTGGAGGCGCTTCACAAAAGCATCGGGCCCGCCTTCGTGGTATTTGGGCGGGATGATCGCGCCAAGGGAAGTGGCTGCGGCGGTGTAGGGGTACTGGTCGGCGGTGATGTCGAGGCCACTGGCGCGGGCTTTCAGGATTGTGTCGATGACCTGTGGCATTTTTCCGAAGTTCTCGCGCCCTGCGGTCTTCAGGTGAAAAATTTCTACTGGGATATTCGCTTCCCGACCGATGCGAAAAACCTCATCGAGCGCGGCCGTTTCCGTGTCGCCTTCGTTTCGCATGTGGGTGGCGTAAATGCCACCGTATTGCGAGGCGATTTTTGCCAGCGCGATCAGTTCGTCGGTTTGCGCATAGTTGCCGGGGGCGTAGATCAGGGCCGACGACACGCCCATGGCGCCTTCACGCATGGCCTGCGCGACGAGTTCCTGCATGCGTTTGAGTTCTTCGGCAGATGGCGCACGGTTGGCGTTGCCCAGCACCATCTCGCGCACCTGCGCCGCTCCCACGTAAGTGCCGAGGTTTACGCCCGAGCCCTGCTTTTCGAGACGCTGGAAGTACTGGTCGAGGGTGCGCCAGTCCACGGTCAGGTGAAAATGTTCCTGGACATCCCGAAATTCATCAATCATTGCCTGGTTCAAAGGCGCGATGGATCCACCCTCGCCGGTGATTTCGGTGGTAATGCCCTGAGTGAGTTTGCTGACGGCCTGCTTGTCGATGAGGAGGTTGAGTTCGGATTGGCCGAGCATGTCGATGAAGCCGGGGGCCACGATCAGGCCGCGCGCGTCAATGACACGCTTCGCCTGCACCTGATCGGGGGCTTTGCCGATGAACGTGATCTTGTCACCGACAATCCCGACATCGGCGTACTTCCAGGGATTGCCGCTGCCATCCACAACTTTGCCATTGCGGATGAGAATGTCGAATTGCTGCGCGTTGCCGAGCAACGGGCAAAAGCAAAGAAGGACGGCGGCAAACCAGTAGAGTTGTTTCATGCTTTCTCCTGGGAAAATCAGCACAGATGAGTTCTCATGCGTTGATCAGGAACGAGGCTTGCACCAGCCGGACTAGCGACGTGATCCACAGCAGAAGCCCGAATGCCAGACCGATGAAGCTGAGGCGCAGCGGCACATCAGGAATTAAAAATCCCGCGATGCCGATCGCAGATCCCACCGCGCCAGTGAAGTAATAGAACGGAGCGGAAAATACTCCGGCCAGGGGAAAAAAGTGCAATCCAACGATGAGAGCGATGGCGGGGGCGATCGCGTGTGGGCGGTGGATGACATTCAACAGGATAATCGCAGCCACGATGGCTGCGCCCTCGAGTCCGCTCACCCAGCCAAAGCGCCGCCCGATCTGCTCGCCGATGGCCTTTTCTTCCACCGTGGGAGGGGGCGCAGCGCGCGAGAGGCGCAAAACATCTTTGCTGACCACCGCGATCCATAGCGCGATCAGAAGGCCGGCCAGCACAAGCGAGATCCGTAACCATGCCGGCGAAGGACGTCCGCCCATGATTCCCAGCAGCTGCCAGACAGCGCCAAACAAGAACATGATCGTGGTGCCGGTCATCATGCCGGCAAGCGTTCGGGCCTTCACGCGCATTACAGTAACATGCGGTTAACGTCCAATGAATGTGACATAGACAAAAGCGAGAAGCGCCGCCGCCAGGGTGCCGAGGAAATTGACTGCATCGTTGTTGAGAATGTTGCGGCGCTCGAGAGTAGCGCCCAAGAGGCTGTCTGTCAGCATGCCGAGGAAGGCAGCGACAGCAGCCACGCCGGCCTGGCGGAGTGAAACGAGCCGCGTAGCAAAGCAGACAGCGGCAACCACGGCCGCGGCGAACAGGCCAGCCACGGTGCCGGGCTGAGTGATTCCACCATCGGTGCCCGCCGGGACGCGATCGCCGGTGGTGATGAGAATCGCCGTGTCGCCCATGGCCTGTCCATATTCGCTGGAAACGGTGTCGGCAGCAGCTTCCGACAATGCCGCTGCCACGAGCACCAGAAAGAGCGGGCGAAATTGCGTAACGGAAGAGAAGAGTCCAGCGAGAGTGGCGATGCTCAGGTTGGCTAAAACCTGGGAGGCGCGGCGGCCGCTTTTGGCTTCCGCGGTTCCGAGGCGCTGCTTGCGCGCGTAACCGATTCGCGTCGTCACCCAGGCCAGCAGGAACACCGTCACGAGCGCCACGAATGCGCCCGGTCCGGCCGCGACATACAGGATGAATGACACGATCGCTCCGGCCACCGCTCCACCCAGAGTGACCGCACGCAGTAAACGCGCGACAACGGCAAATCCCAGCGTCATTAACAAACCGGTGGTCACGTGGTCAAAGTGCACCGTGCAGTCCGTCGCTTGCTGTAAGTCGAGCAACATCAGTCTGTTAATGTGATCTCGCAGGAGAGCGCCGCAGCTTTGATGGCGGCACGATCCTGCTGCAGATGCATCGTACTAAAGGAACCACGCATTATATTTATTTTCTTTATATTACAATACAATGTGCTAAACTGTACATCACTCATACAGGAGAGCACATGAAGATTCACAGCCTCATCTATGTACGTCACGCAGCGGATTGCCCCCAGAAGGCTGATCGCCTCAGCCGGAAATGCCGCTGCCCGAAGTGGATGAGCTTCAGCTATCAGCAGAAACAATACCGCGAATCGTTGCACACTAAGAGTTGGGAGCAAGCCGTAAAGAACGCTCAGGATCGGGAGCGCGAAATTCTAACAGGGAACGCGAACACCGGGTCTCAACAGCAGGAGACCGGCGTGACTGTTGAGAAAGCGGTTCTTGACTGGCTGAGATTCCGTTCGGCGAACGGTCTCGGTAACAAGAAGCAAGATACGGTCGGCAACAAGCTTACTGAGTGGTGCTACGCAAACGGCATTGAGTTTCTCAGGGACATCACGACCCAGAAAGCAATGCAATTCAGAATGTCCCTCCCGTACCGCACGGCTGATTCATCTAGCCTCAAGATTCACTGGAACGTGATTAGCAGCTTCTTCAGATGGGCGAACGGAATGAAACTCATTGCTGAGAATCCGGTGCCCTCTACCCGTGTGAATCCAACTTTCAAGATCACATTCAAGAAAGCCGAGGTTGTCCCTCCAACGAAGGCGGAGGTAGACAGCATTCTCAGCAAAGCTGAAGGCGATCTAAGATTGCTTCTGTCGTTGATGCGGTGGTCAGGGATGGCCCTCGTTGACGCTCTCAAGATCACATCAGACAGAATCAAAGATGGCAATCTGATTCAAGGGAACCGCAGCAAGACTAATGAGCGGTTCAGCGTGAGGATTCCAGTGTGGCTCGCTGAGGAACTAAAGAAGTTTGACGGATTTAAGCTCGCATCCAGAACCTACCGCGTGCACATGGAGAACCTGTTCAAGAAGGCGAATGTTGACAGCACACCTCACGGTCTCCGTCATTTCCGCATCACCGAGCTATTATCCCAAGGCGTTCGAGTCGATGATGTCAGCGACATGGTCGGCACCTCGCCAGCGGAAATCCGCAAGACGTACAAACACTGGATCGCGGAGTCCCAGACCAGACTGGATGAGATTCAACGTCAAGCCTGGTTAGCAGCTGGCCTGGATGAGAACGGCAATCCTCGGTGAATTGTCCAACGTTGGACAATTCACGTCCGGGATAAATGCCCACGCTTATGTTTATCCGAACGGATAAACTCCTAGGATAGCTAACAATCGCACAGAATTGACTTATAGGCGCCCCCTGGCACTAAGGCGACCTATTTATGGCAAGTAGGCGTAACCCTTCCTAGGCCCGCCGATCCCCACTCCCAAGTCCTTGGACTGGCACCTGTAACTAGCTAGGTTGTCGATAACGTCCGGGCTACCGTCTCGTCCAGATACTCTAATCTATAGAAAAGACAAAATAAAACTGACAAACGTTTCACAAAAGACAGATACTAACTAAGTAGGATGGTTAATTACTAGTAGGAATGAAAGCGGCATATCTAAGTGACCATTAGTTACGACATTGGCCTGTGGTATAATAGGGTTGTAGTTGAGGTCTGAATCCGGGGAACCATATCAAACGGCCCTGGACACGCTAGTAGGACGCCATGTCCTGGTGAGCAACGGCTCCGGCGTGCGGCTCTCCTCTCCGGTGCAACATCCGCACCACTCAAAGCCCGACAGGAGAAATCACAAATGGCAGATTACAACGTAGTGGTAACAGCACGACCAAATGCATTCGATTATGAGAAGCTTAATTACACGAACGCCCACGGAGAATTAATGCTCGATGGTGACCGCCTTCAGTGGTTCATCGGACTGGATGACTACAGGCAGCAAAACCCGGTACGGCTATATTATCGATATCCCGATGGGCACGAAGTTCGAGTCCCCATTTACAAGAGGAAGGACTATGAAGCCATAAGGGTGGCTGTCTGGAACACATTCCAGGAAGCCCTGGAAGAAGAACACAACAAGATGGAAGAAGCGAACGAACGCTACGACGAAGCTCCACACTGCCCCGGTAGCGGGTCGCTTGTGCCTGAAGGCCAAAGGGGCACACGCTCACGCTGTCAGTTCTGCGGGACACTGCAAAAGCTCATTTGCGACAACACGATGTCATGGCACAAACATGTAGAGGCGGATGGCACCTATATCAAACCGGAGGAGCTGTGTACAGGCTCGATGGAGCGTATTCAACCGCCCGAAGGTTTCATTCCGGGGGGTGAACTGCTCTGCCCACAATGCAGCACATTCGTCAGCTGCTGCTTGCAATGCAAAGATGACACTGCGGAGTTTGCTTATCACAGAAAGCCGAGTGATTCCAATGCCGTGCATGAGGGGTGTGAGAGTACAGTGTGAGCGGAAAGTGTGATTGTGGTACATCGGGGACACATATGAAATTGGATGACCACAGGTGATCAGTGACCTGTGTTTGCCATGCTACAACGTTATTAGCAGTAAACCTGTCGGGATGCCGGAACAATAGCCAAAACCTCCGGTGCTTGATCGGTAGTTGTTTACGTACATGCATTTGTAAGGAAACGGAGTGGCCGAGAAGGTTCACGAGAGCGTGGACTGAAGTTCCAAGAGGGAACATTATCAGTCATTCCGGGTGCTGCCACACAAGCAGCGATGTGATTGGGATCCGTAGGGTTCGCTGAAAGTGCCTTAAACCCTCCCTCCTAGAGTCCAAGCACGACTCCACGCGACGAAATAACGCGGGACTGGATTGCCTTGCCCGGCAAATGCCGGAATGCTACCAGCCAGTCGGAACAGGTAGGATCCCAAGCATCGTCAACATAAAGCTCATACATAGGCTTCAGCGGACGTGTGTCTCTACCGCTACGCTTCACGGGAAACGCTGGGGGCGTTCCCGTTCCGCTTCGCTACAGGAAAGTCAAACCCATGCAGGTAGCAGACAGGTGATGAGGAACGTCACGTTCCTCGATGCAGCTGCTGATTCACATACATCGGCAGTAAAGCTTGGAGACAGATGGCGTTAGACAAGCCCCGATCACTCACCCTGCCAGTAACGCCACATTATTATCTCCAAATCTGATATTTTCACGAATAATTCTGTTGCGACAGTAATGTGTGAACTCCTCGCTGCAGAAATGATATGGCGATGCTGGCGACGATTGTAAGCCCGCCAGAGCCTTTCGGTGTCTGTGCTGGATGACGGCCAGCTAGTTGATGCTGCCTTGTGCTCACGCCTACGTCCGGGTCCATGTGATAGCGATGTAAAAGACATAAACAACGGAACGGCAAGCTGACCCACTCAATGCTCCCGGTCAGCCCGTGAAAGATGAGAGGAACCGACAGCAACGGCGGGTGCTTATCAAGACGTACTCGCTGATTCTTTTGAGATTAGAGGTTCCATATATCTTTATCACAAGGGAAGGCGTGTCTCGGGAAGACAGAAAACGGATACAACACAATTAACGTTTAGGCGGGACTTTCCTCGGGTAGTTGTTGAAGTAACCAGTAGAGTCGTGCAAGTCCGACGCGTGTCGGTAAGAATCCTCGTCGATAAGCGCATACCACTTGTTCTTCTCGGAATCGAAGTGAACTGTTCCTTCGAATATGAGGTCATCTGAATGCCCCGAATCATCCTCGTCTTCACAGTAAAAGCTTAGCTTCAGGCCTTCCTTGAGCGCGATGTCGTTTAGTTGAATATCCTGAAGGGTACCAATGTCTTTGAAGTAGTTGCGCCCCCCCGGACCTGCATAAGGATACAAGAATATTCTGCAGCGCGGCTTGGCATTATCGTCTCTCATTGTGGGTTCACCGTTGTGACTTTACTTGGGTTCTTTTGGACATCAAAGATATCACTAGCCTGTTGCGGATCGACATTGCACATAACACAGTGATTTGGATTGTCGGGTGTAGCGTCAGGCACAACGTCGCCGCCAATCTCTCGCACATCCCCAACTGTTGTCACGCCAACTTTATTATTCGGGATGCCCTGAGACAGTTCTTCGACGCTGAGACCATTGCCGCTGTTCACCGAAATGCCGCTCAGCTTGCCCTCTGCACTTATCGTCTCAGCACCTTTCGTCAACTGTTCAACAGTCGGCACTCCTCCCCGAACTACTATCGCGCTGTCGGATAATCCGGCAGATCCAGAAAACGTCTTTGCAGCCGCACCGATACCCTTCGTCACTGCCGCCGCTGCGACTCCCTGCGCAAGCGCCTCAGTTAGAAGAGAACTCTTTTCCTTCGTTGTCAACGAACTGAACTGACTAGCTAATTGGGTACGTCCCTCAGACGTGAAGTATGCGTGACCCGCAGTCTTTAGCGAATCAATAGTTCCAGTGATGATTACGCTTGGATGTTGTGCTGCAGCTCTTAACCCACTGTAGCTATTAACGGCGAAATTCATCAGACCTTGCCCGACGCCCGTCACTATATCCCAGCCGTCTCGCCCGTCCGGATCAGTACAGATTATCGGACTGTTATGGCAGTACGAGAACAAGTTAAGGCGCTGCGGATCAAACAGCCGGTTTTGTTTGAGTTGTATTGGGTCCGCGCCCAAGAAGCGGCCAAGCGACGAACTGTAGTACCTGGCACCAAAATAGTCCAATTGAGACTCGGAATCACGCTCCTTCATTGTCAGATGTACTGGGCTGGAACCAGTTTGGTTCAAAGCATCACCAAATGCAAGACTTACAAAACTCTCAGTGCTAACGCCTGCCAGATTGGTCCGCATGCGTTCTGTGCCAATCCAGTCGGCGTGCGCAAATAGCGTAGTTCCACCTGTACCATTGGCGTAAGTGGCAACATGCCGGCCTCCGCCAAAGATCTCCCCCCTCGTCCATGTGCCGCTGGAGCTGAACTGAGAAACGACTTGACCCCCAAAGTTATACACAATGTCGACCGTTCCACTGCCGGTTGTCCTTCTGATCCGGCGCCCTTCAGCATCGTAGACATAAGTTGCGGTCGTGCCACTGTCAACCGTCGTGATGCGGTTCTCCGCATCGTAGGCGTAGGTGTGAATACCATCGCCGGTCATGTTTCCAGCAGCATCGTAGGTGTACGGGCCTGTGTTGATTCGGTTGTTCGCATCGAACGTGAATTGTGGACTTGGGCAGGTTCCCTGGGTCACATTTTGCTGCCAGCGATTCCCAAAACGATCGTACACGTAGGCGCACCCTTGTCCGGTCTTGTTGGCTGTTGCCAAGCGGTTGAAATCATCGTAGGTGTACGCCCAGTTGCCGTTCACACTGTCATTGCCGCTAGTCACATCGCCGTCTGGAGCGTACCCCATGCCTACGCCATAAATTGTGTCGTAGCCGTTGGTGCCGCCGCTCATCGCAGCCGGTCCCGAATCGGTAAATGAGGGTCCGGCGAAGTAATTTCCCTGATTCGTCTGTGAATAATACGCAAGGCTGTAATTGGTGTTCTGGCCTTTGGCCACGCTGGTCAGCGTGACCGTTGCGCCATTTGCAGATGCGGCCACCAAACCGTCGCCACTAAAGGCCGCGGCTAAGGCCGAGGCGACTGTTGAAGCTGTACTTCCCTGGCCGTAGTTGGCCGATTTTGCATCCGTTCCGTTGACGGTCACGCGTACGAAACCCGTGTCGTAGACAGTTCTCGCGTCAGTGCCTCCCGTCAGATTCGGACCCGAGCGAGTCACTGTAAACGAGCCCTGTGGGGGGAAATCCGGGTTGTCGCTTTGTTCCGATACGACTAAGGAATAGTTTGTGTTCGAGCCGCTCGTCTTCGCCGTCAAATTCAGTACAGACCCGTTAGCGGATGCCGTCACAAATGCACCTGCATCGTTGTTGATGTTTGCGGCCAGGGTGGAGACAAGGAAAGTATTGGCCACGTGCATTGCGTAGTGGACTGAATCCCCATGACCGTTCACGGTTACAGTAATGTTCCCGCTGTCGCATTCCTCGCGCTGTCCTTGGGAGCAGGCGGGTACGGGATGACCCGGACCGGTCAAAAGGGGCTCCTTAAGTTTCAACCCACTCGGCCTGGGGTAGTAGCAAAAACACTGGTTTTCCCCAGTGATCGACACCGTCCCGGTTCCAGGTGTTCCCGGCAGCACCGTCGATTGTTCACTCCCTTGAACGGTAATATTTGCAGTCGAAGCCGTATTCTTGTTTGCATCGGGGATATTGACATTGAGCGATTGCAGCCATCCGCGCGC